>Ga0209185_1002395_pt1 | contig 12936 bp, 6 predicted proteins | sample SidtaG_2_FD_187425 | JGI IMG/M metagenome (GOLD analysis project Ga0209185, IMG submission 187425) | Marine algal microbial communities from Sidmouth, United Kingdom - Sidmouth_Asex2 metaG (SPAdes) (version 2) | ecosystem: Host-associated > Algae > Red algae > Unclassified | place: Sidmouth... | reverse complement strand
ATAATGACGACCGTATTCGATTGATTTATCGGTTGTTTAGTCATGTGGTTTTGAGTTGTTAGATTGTGAGTACCATTATTATCTCGTGGCGCGTTGAAGTTTGAGTAGACAAGGCGCGAACGCTTGAGCTTGCTGCAGCAATTGTGTGAATTGTGGGTGATATGGATCTGGCTTGTTGACACGACTGTGCGAGTAAGCATTCAGCCATCATTAACGGCCAAAAGCTTACCCACACAGCACGGCGAGAATTGCTACATGTCTAGCAGGCTGTCGGAGAGAGATAAAAAAGCAGATTTTCTACTCAGATTGACTCAGACTTAGCTGCAGGATGGCCTAAAAATTTGATCATGGCTGCCCTATTTCTAAAAATCTGAGTATGTCTGTGTTTATCTGAGTACAGAAAATTTCTCCCCGACAAGCTGCTAGCGACCAACAAATGGTAGAAATAGATCTAGCATAGTCGGTTCACCATTTTCTTCGATGGCGGTTGGTTCCAGCACATTGTTTTCAGCGAAATCCGCAATACCGTTACCGTTTATATCCTTCCCAGCCTCAGTGGCATCATCATACTCATCTCCATCTGAGTTTAGATCAAGGAAATTGGGGATGCCATCACCATCAATGTCTTGAACACGCTCATCATCAATGTCAATATCGGGTTCTCCATCATTATCGCCATCGAGTGTACGCTCCAATTCGTTTGAGATGCCGTCACCGTCTGCATCTGCGGCTGGATCAGCAAGCACGAGATCAACGGCCCAGATATTACCGTTATTCCACGTTGCGGAAATGTTCGCGGATTGCAGCAATTCAGACCACGGTTTCTTTTCGGAACCTAAGGTAAAGTTGACTGTCGCGCCATCTTCTCCGCAGCCCCGAATATCTGAGCCATCCGCTGCTACGATTACAGTGTACACAGACTGGCTACCAACGTATTGCATTGCTGCTTGACCACAAATTGTTTCACCAACCCAAGCCGTAATTAATTGCGGGAAAGTTGCGGTTGGTGCCGAGCCAGATAAGACTGTTCCGTAGAAAGTGGTTGGTGGAACCTTCAAATCATCGATAGCCGCGGCATTGATCTCGCTTGTTGCGACTATCTCCGTCTCGCGTTCGCTCGCGCTAGCATCCGCGAATTGGACCGTAATGTCTGACGCTGCCGTAACGCTGATATAGTAAGTTTCACCAAATTCCATTGTTTGCAATGTATCGACCCAATCTGGTGCGAGCTTATTTGTATAGACGGTCCAGCGTTTGTGTAGATTATCAATTGTACGATCATGATGATAAACAAATGCGTACTGATTTTGGATTGAGCTAAGGGCATTATCAATCGAACGACTACCTTGCACTGGATACATCAACGTATCCCAGCCGCTGCCGGCTAGATCAACATCAATACTATACATTAACGCATAGACCCCTGCCCCGCCTGCGCCTTCAGGTACGATGGCCGAGGCAAGGTTGTGTACCTCGTCAACAAAGGTATTTTCTAACGGCTGCCAGATTTTGGTCTTCGCATCGTAATAGTAGATCTGCAATAAATGTTCATTATTTTCGTCTATGTTACGCCCCAAATAGCTAAACCCTACCGATGCACCAGCAAGACTACTTGCGCCAGCAGATGGCGTTAGTCGATACGCTTGACCTACTTGTGTCGTATAAAGCGGCGCATCAGGAAGTTGCGATGTAGCCTGCAAGGTATAGAACTCGCCAGGGCCAACATTGGTCGCATTACCGAAGAGTGTCAGTTGGCCGTCACTAGAGCGGATGGGGGCATTGCCGCCACGTAAAACTAATGTTTCTCCATTCTCAACCACCAATGAGTTGCCGCCACGCAAAACGAGCGTATCGCCATTGGGGAACTCGAGCACATTGCCGCCGCGCAAAACGAGCGTATTGCCACCGCGTAAAACGAGGGTGTCTCCGTCTTTTAGCACCAACGTGCCACCATCCGGTAGGGTGAGCACCAACCCCTGATCGGTAATCGTAAAGGTTGAACCGTTTTCCAGTGTGAGCACTTCTCCTGGTTCCAGTACCTGGGTGCTGCCATCAGGATAGAGAAGCGTATTACCGCCGCGCAAAACTAGTGTGTTGCCGCCGCGTAATACAAGCGTGTTGCCACCGCGCAAAACGAGCGTCGGTGCGCCGCCCAGAGAGTATTGGGTTAACACGCCATGGGTTGGCGCAGCCTCGTCATCAAAGACGTGGATGTAGGCTGCTTCGGTTGGCTGTGCAAGTTGAATGACGCCAGTATAGGTGACCATGCCACCAGCAGAAACAGATGTGAGTGGCTCGGCAGCTAAGGCGTCCGCTACGGGCTGGCTTGGATAGATGCGGGCAGATAAGGGCAGTTCAGCATCGCTCTCAACCGTTAGCGTTACCGCAATGGTGGTTGAGGTGATGGCGCTGACGGCAATCTCAGGCCGCCAGTCAGATCGTTCGGCTAACTCTAGTGCCGTATCACCACCCGTGATTGGCTCGCACCCAACCAGCGGCGTCTCGCCAGCCAAATCATAGACACAGAGGCGATCATCTTTATCTGGCCGAGCGTTCCATGCCTGTACACGATCGAGCCTCGGTGCGCCCAAATCAACCAGTCGATCCCCTTGCAAGAGAAATGCACTGGCTTTGCCGTTGGCAGCATAGCGTCCGCTGCTTTTAAGCGTTAGATCAAAACTCGGCACATCTAGTGTATCGGGTTCGGTCGCAATCGGTGTGGTGATGATACGCGTAACGGCCAGCGGTAAGATTGCGGGACCATCCTGCACATTCTCATCATCCAACGCAACATCAGGCGCATTGAGCCATGGATAGAAGTGCAGAATCGTCTCCCAGTCAGACTTGCCCAGAGCTTGATGGGAGAAGGTCTTCTCGCATATGGAGCCATCCCAGCCAGATTCTGGGTGGAATTCGCTCTCAGCTTCGATGTATGGGTTACTCATCGCGCCCGGGCAGCCATCGACCCGTATCAGACGCCCTTCCTCTAGGCCAATGTAATTGTCGTGCAGGAAGAAGAGATAGTGACCGAGTTCATGGGCTAGGGTACGCGCCCAATCCAACCCAAGATCCTCACCTGCGTTGCCGTAACGATTCCAAACCGCACCCATCTCGACATGCCCCGGCTCGTAGAAAGCCTGTCCTTGTGTGATGATCTCTGTGCCGCTGATCTCAACCGTTTTGGTAAAGGTATCCATCATCACCGTGGAGATTAGCCCACCGATGGTGGCGTGCGGTCGCAGGTCGTTTGTGGCGTAGATATGAATATCGGCTTCGTTCCAGCGCTCTTTATTGTGATAGATAGTGATGTCTCCAAGCGCAGCTTGACCGTTGGTATAGTCAAAGATTATCTCTGAGGTTTGTTGTAAGTTAAATTCAAGTTCGTCTAGATAGATTGTGTCCTTGCGCGCATCCCACTCCAAAGAAACATCCAAATCAAAGAGCATAAGCGGCTGATTTTCGGAGGCCACTATTTCTTGTATTCCTGGCTCGGTGACGGTGAAGCCGCTGACACCAGAAGCCTCAACATTGAGGTTTGTTGCAAAGAGGCGGAGGGCATCAGTAAATGGGACAGTGCTAGAAATTCTCTGCGGTAGCAAGGCAAAAAGTTCATCTTCAATATCAAGTTCGCCTGCGCCAGGTAGGACTCCTTGGAAATTGGTTGTTAGGCTTACATCAGAATTCGGCATTAATTCAGCTTCTGATGTAAGCCCCTTAATTAGGCGATAAACCGACGCACCCGCAGCTTCACTTCCCAAGGTAGTCTCATTTTCATATACTTTTACTTGTGTGGCACCTACTCTAAAGGGAAATGAAGTAGTAGCAACATATGGCCAACGGTAACTCCCTGCCACATTGTTATAATATTTGTAAGTTCCTGCTACGGCAGGGGTATCACGATTTTGATAAGCAACTAGCCTTAGTACCACATCGTCAGATTGGCCGAAGAAACCACTATTGAATGTGTCCCATTCGATTATATGAGTATTTGTTTCGTCTCGTTGTGGATAGGGTGTGGATGTGAGCTTATCAGGAGCAGCAATATTTGCTGCTAAGTGCCATGTTCCACCACGATTACTGGAATACTGTAGCATTACATGACCCAAGTTGTTCTTATAATCGTCGAACAATGTGTATTCTATCGGCATTACTGTGTCATAGAATATCTCTGCGGATGAATAAGCATGGGTTTGACCTGTAGAAATAGGGTGTTTAAAGTCAAGCTGATAGGGCGTCATCGGTAGTTGATTCTCAACTAATCCTGATTGAGGAAGACGCGAGGAGGTTTGCTGCATATTAAGAAAAATAGATACGCTAGGCACACCAAGTTCATCAAATCGATCTCTTGCTGTATTATGCAGTGTAACAAGATCCTGATGACCATCACCATTCAAATCCCCACTCTCAATATCAGTTAGATACCAGAATTGCTTCCGGTCATTCTCATTATTCGCTATTCCACCTTTAAAATCACCCACCCCTGCATTGATGTAAACCTTAAATTCACCATTTCTACCATTTACAACAATATCCAGTAACCCATCGTTATTGGTGTCTGAAATGGTGAATTCTTCGCCAAAGCCAGCTTCTACAATATGCACATAGTTACTAAAATCCATTTGGCCATCATTATATTGTATAAGCAGAGGTTGATCAAAGCTGGTCGTAATGATATCCAAATGCCCATTACCTGAAAGATCTGCCACATCAATTGAGGTAATATCTATTGGTCCTGGTAACTCAAATCTTTGACCAAATGTGCCATAACCATCATTCTGGTTTAAATAGATGGTCATTGGTTGTTCTCGTGCTATTGCGAGTAAATCAATCCCTCCGTCATTATTAAAATCACGGAGAATTAATTCTTTTGCACCCGTTAACTCATTAATAGTAAAGCTACGTGTAAAATTTGCATCCCCGTCATTTAAGAAAACAGTTGCGGGTTGATACAGATCTCCTATAACTAGATCAAGATTTCCATCGTGATTGAGATCACCAACTGCAACACTTGTTGTTGCAGTTAATGTCTCAGAATCATCTATAATGATGCCTGGTAAAAAATTCCCAACATCTGCACTTTGATTCTCATAATAAATCAGCTTTCCAAATGCAGGAATCGTACGCCACATATTAGTCTCCGAATCAATAACAACTTCTTCATTCCGAAGACTCGTTTCTAAAATATCTAATGTCTTATCATTATTTAAATCAGCTAGAGTAATGCTTTCCTTTATTGTTACACTTAAAAAAGGTTCATCATTTGTATGTACCAAAGGACGCTCCAATAGCTGCTTTTCTTCAAACTTTCCAGTGCCATCGTTTGTATGAATAGCGATGGATCTTTCAAGGCTTCCCCCAACAATGTCAATTTTCTGATCGTTATTAACGTCGCCAAGGGCTAGATTTGCAAATGGGTAATTGAATGAGCAAATAGTATTTGACCCTTCTTCTACACAGATATCTGGTTCAATTTTTCCTTCTTGCCGAAATCCACCAACTGCATCGTTAAAATAGATCACATTCGGTTGCTGGCTGCCTGTTCCTACCCCATTACCTAGAATAATATCAAGAAAACCATCACCATTTAATTCCCCTAACGCCATAGCAGTAGTTTGGAATGCACCGATTAGTTCTGTACCCTGATCAAAATTTCGGTCCCCAAGATTAGAAAATACAGCCATTTTTGAACCAGCCGTTGTGGCTACTACAATATCGAGCGTGCCATTATTGTCAATATCCCCTAATGCAAGATCAGTTGTGGGTAAACTATAAATATCCTGACCAGCCTGAAATGTCCCCGAACTATCATTCAGATTAAAAAATATTTTACTATTGTGATCAAAACCTGTTTCCCCAGCTTGCTCATGCTCACCCATTACTAGATCCAATGCCCCGTCGCCATCGATATCTCCAAATGCACTCATTCTACCTTCATATGAGGTATGAATATTTTGGTGTTTTGCGAATTGACCAAGGCCATTATTTAAATATGAATTAACCTGAGAAATTGGGAATCTCTTTATAAACGTTCCACCACCTGGGAGAGGAATTGTAATCAAATCTGTAAACCCTTCAAGTTCATGCGTCACAATGTCAAGCCCATTCTTACCATCAATATCCGCAATGTGAATATTAAATGTAAAATGATCTAGGTCCGCTCCTAGCGTACGCGTAAAACCTCCACTACCATCGTTCTTATATATGAATATTTGAGTTTCTGATGATGCAACAATATCCAATGCTCCATTTCCATTTACGTCACCTATTGCAATTGCAGAGATATTCGAGGAGTCTTGAACTAGCTGTCTGCTAGGGAACTCTCCTTGGCCATTATTATAATGAATAAATAATTGTGATTCCTGCCCGTTAAGCTCAGGATCAACCTCATTTGTTAATAAATCAAGGGTCCCATCGCCATTGAGATCTGCTAGCCCTCTAACGCTATCCGAAATAGTGCCTGATTGTTGAAATTTCCCACGACCATTATTCAGATATAATTTATTTGGAAGAGGATAACCGTCTCCCTCATTTGTAACCACATCAAGTGAGCCATCACCATTTATGTCACCTAGAAAGACTAATTGAGTACTTTGATTGTCTTGCCCAAGCAATACTGGTTCTTCCCATCCAGCATAGGTTAACCGAGCAGTATGAAAAAGTAGAGTTCCTATTACTAGTATCGATAGGGTCAATTTATAAAATAAATTGACCCTAAAAACTTTAGAAACTCTTTGAATGACAGTCATTGTTTTTCTCCAGATTCATTAATATCTTGTTTGGGTTATGTCATATTACGTTTCTATATATCAAATATTCTTCCGTAGTTCAGCCAAAATGGTTAAGAGTGTGGCACTTCGTATCGAAAGCCCTGTCCGCGCACGGTGACAATATACTCATACTCACTAGCTGTGAGCTCGCGAATCTTTTGGCGCAACTGCTTGATGAGCGTTGCCAACCCTTGGCGTCTATCTCCCATGTTCGTTTCATCGTCAAAGTCATCAGGCCAGAGTTCGTCTTCTAATGCATCGCGCGTACAAAGAAGGCCTTCATATTCAAGTAGATAACGAAAAAGTTTGGCCTCAAGCGCAGTGAAGTGTTGGGCCACAGAAAGGCCATTTAAGCGAATCGTGCCAGAATTTGGCTCAACATCAAATGTGTTACTTATGGCGCTGGCACGAGTTTGGTCAATATATTGGTAGAGAATCGGTGAGAAAATTTTGTGGTCACCCTGCTCGTTTTGGGTAGCGTACCCATGGTTGCGCAAATAGGTAACGGTTGGTGCATCAGCATCCTGTTTCGTGGCACCGCTGGTGATGGTGGCGAGTAAGGTATGTTCATCCAACGCCAGTTCATCGAGTATCTCTTGGCAGATGCGTTGGGCCGCGGGCAACGATAGAACTGTCTTGATCCACTGCGCTTCGGTCATCGACAGGTCCAGTTTATCGCTGCAATAAGATTCAGTAATCAGTTTTGTGAACGAGGTGAGGCCACCAGAGAGCTTGGCAATCATCGTCGCAGCATCTGGCTCAATTATAGCACCAGCGCGCTGGGCAATCTGGTCGATATTCCACAGCGTATCTTCTGCCGACATTGGGCCAACCCACGTGGTGTGGTCCTCGATAATTTCAATAAACTCGCTGATCTCCTTGCGCTCACGCAGTCGCTCCATTGGCCGACGCGAGAAGATGACATAAGCGAATTTTGCTCGAAATTGGTCAGCCGCGGCATAACGTGCTTGGTCGCGCAGCCAACGAAGGTTGTTGAGCGAGCCAACATCGAGCTTGCGGCAGGCTTCGTCAAAGCGATCGATGAGCCAAACAACGGTGCGTCCAGTCTGACTGATGACCAGCGTGTGCAGCTGATCCAGCATGCGAGAAAGTGTCAATACATCGTTCTGTGGTCCGACGGTCGAGGCAAGTGTCTCCATCTCACCAGCTAACTCTGGAATCGTTTGTTCAACCTTGTTTTTCAACACCCGCACCATTTCACCATAAAAGTATTCTGGCGTAACGTTGGGTAGGCTGTTCACATCGAAAGAGCAGAAGAGATAGTTGTCTACCTCAGCGTCCGGGGCCATGTATTGGGTCAACAAGTGTGGCTTGCTTGAGATAAAGCCAAAGAGATTCGACTTGCCAGATCCGCTGCCGCCAATTACGGATCCGCTGTAGCCGAACTTGAGCCAATCCGCAATCGATTTTATTTCATTCTTACGATAGCTATCGGGAAAGAGATTCCAATACGCGCCACGGGACAGGGCGGTCTTAACGCTAGGCATCATTGGTTGTGTCTCCGGGATGGGAGGAATGGGTACGGCGACGCATAAGTGGTATGCGTCGCCGCAGATTACGTTGCTGTTGGTCTATTATATACTACATTTATTATTTGTGAAAAACTACTTTCCACATCACATATTGTAGCTATGGCCGAATCTTCACACACGACACTTTACCATCTAGGTTGCCGCTTGTTTTGTAATCCACCGTTATCTCAGAATTGCTAAACGAGCGTTCGTATGTATCGACAACGTATCGACTTAATGGCTTCTTTACCACAATTTCGGTCCAGTCATCTTTCCAACCACGGCATTCAGGGTCATCATAAATTCGAAGAACCAAACCTGGATTCACGTTGCGTAAAACCAGCGAACGAGTCTCGTCATTTTCGCAGCTCAAGTTGTCTTTCTTAAAATTGATTGTTTGCCACGATGCAGATGAAAGTCTACAAACAAGGTCCTGCGTACCGCGATTGCCCTCATAGAAATCAATAATATTGTTGCTAGCACTTGGCCCATATTGAGAGTTATTAGAGATTGTCACACCTCCTAATGGTGCCTTAATTGTCATTGGCTTATCAATGAGCCCACTAGATAATTCATACTTACCGGGCTGTACACGTAGTGTTCCATTGGCAGGTGTCAATCTAAGCCCTACCGAGAAAGAGCGCCATGGGTCAAGAAAGGTACCGAGCGTATTGGTATCGCGTTCTAAGATGCTAACAACGCGATCGGTGACATTTGGGTAGAGGAATGACATTGTGATTCTATCCAAGCGACTCAAACCGAGCTGGTTGCCGATTGCATTTTGCCATGTTGCAGCATAGGGTGGACGGACATTGATAGTTCTACAAGCTGCCGGGGTGGCTCCAATCTGTGCTGGCGTACATGTAGTAAAGGTATACTGCTGATAATGCATTACCGAGCCAAAATCATATGTCGCATCTCCGGACAGACCGTAGACGCTCTTGGGATAAGTATCCGCTTCAAGATGTTTGTCGAAATTATGTTCATTCGCATCATTAATCGCGGCTGTGTTAACGGAGACATAGGCATCTCGGTCGGGGCGACTTTGCTCATGCCAAAGCCCCAAGGCATGGCCAAGTTCATGTAAAAGCGTACTACGAGAACCCCAATTTTGAATATTCACAACTTGGCGACCACCAACCATTCCTACTCCCGAACTGTTTGATCCAGCGTTGCGGATGTGAAGATAGTTACTCTGATTACCAGCGCATTGATTCGCGGAGCATTGGACGAACGCAATATTTGCGGTAGCTTCCCAGTCGTTCATGGCCGTGCGCATTCTGGTTCGATTGGCTGCTGTGACGTTAGTCGAATATTGATAGTTCACTCGTCCGTTTGTCCAAAAGTTTGTTTGAATGGCGGCCGCGGCCTGCAGTTCTCCTTGCCGTAAGGGAACGATAATATCGCCCTCTATAATTGTGTATCCTTCAGGGATGTCGCCGCTCTCGTCAAGCAGAGCTGTTGCAAACGGATCCGTTGGATTCGGATCATCAATAGGCCGTTGCATAACAATAGGTAGATGCACTGTTAAAGTTGCTGGCCCTGTTGATCCCTGCTCTTGCTGTGCTGCCTCAATACTTGGTTCGTCACTGTCAACATTTGCCGGTGAATTATCCGTGCGGCTACTTTCTATTGTCTCTACAGGTTCAGCGATAATAATCGGCAGCAATTGATTATGCGTATTAATTGCTTCATCTGCATCTTGTGCAAAGATGCTAGACGAGGGAAGAAACAGTAAACAAATAAAAAGAATCGGTACAATCGTGTCTAATTTGATTTTTATCATGGTATCTCCGTAGCGAAATTTATCGGTTTGGTCAGTCACATATGTAGTTGTAGATTGCGTACATGCACTTTGTGTACGCAATCTACAATTTTGTCTATAGAGAACTTACTGCAACGAAATCAGAACGAGCACCAAACCTGTTTCCGCATCTACTGGCGTCATAGCTTTGCCGATAATGGCACCTTGCGCTTTGTCATGATTGGTTACCTTCATCGCGAATCCTGGCACGTTAGATGTCGTTAGCAAATCGCCCGGCTCGATCTCACCATTACTGCTGTCTGCATAGACATAAACTCGACCTGTCAGTGCAACTGCGTATTCACCATCTGCAATGGAGCCTTCTTGTCCAAGAACAAGGCCAGAGTTAATCCCGCCGGCACCGCTAATTACGCCAGCGACAGTCTTGTCATGTGCTTGGTCAGCAATGCGTAGCGCACCTGGATTCTCTGCATCGATGGCAACCACCATCCCCGGGATAATCGATTCGGAACCAGTGATGTCAAATAGTTCGGCTAGGTCGCTCCCACCGCGAATCTTCATATCTTTCGAGTCAACGGTTCCAGCGATAGACACATTGCCATAGAAGGCCGAATTTAGGCGACCTGATCGTTTTCCGCTCCCGCCAAAACCGATCTGTGCGGCCTTTTCATTCTTATAGGTATAGAATCGATGACCTATCGTACTTGCATATAAATCCCCCGGACCATATGTATTGTGCCAACCTTGAGTCCCCATAGCGTGCGATGCATGACGACTCCCAGCGGTTGGTTCTGACCAGAGCTGAATTTTCCCCCGTTCATGTTTATTAGCTGAAAGTTCGATGTTCCCCTTTATATCGACCCTACTACTAGGTTTGTGTGTCCCGATACCAATCAATCCATTATTAGCGATCAGCATACGAGTTATGTTATTGGTTCCAAAAGATAAGGATGTATTGGTACGAGTCCGAAACAATGTGCCAGAACGGAACGATTGGATCAATGCCAGAGATTTCTTGTCATTCGCTTGAATCCACAAATTGGCGCAACAACTATTATTTCGGGCAATTGTGACGCCTGTAAAATTCCCTACGGCATCCAGTGCCGCCGCCACAATCTCTCCCGCCACGGCGTTATCGAGTTCTGCCGCCGCTTCTGATTCGGCCATTTCCTCCTCGGTGGTAATAATATAGGGCTCAACTTCCTCCCCTTCTTCATCGAATACCGCTGCCTCGTATGCAGCCACTTCTGCGGGGTTAATGTCTGCATCTTGCGTCGCAACCTCTTGGGCAGCCACGGGAAATGAGCTGGCTAGTAGCAGGAACATCCCCGCAAAAACAAATAGCTTTCTTTTCAAAAACATAATGCTCTCCTTAATTCACTAACGTGATTGGCTCATCTAGCACAGTAAGACAAAGCATCATTTTTACTGTGTGCAATTTGTGCATTGTACAAGTGTGGCAGATGAGTGAATTGATTTAACAGCTTGTTCTAGCAACTTAGCGCTTCGTATCAGCACTTGCATATACTTTAGCCCGCTTGGCGAGCAAATGCATGAGCTAGATTGGAGCTATTTGAGAGTAAAGAGAGAGGTTTTTGAGGATTATGAGTTTGGGCATGAAATGTCCCGAACGTCCGCTATACTTGCCCAGAAAAGTTCTGTCCCACATTTCAAAACGCAGAAATGGGACAGAACTTTTCTGGGGGCTATATCATGAGAATTAGAATGAGGCGCAGACGCATCAACGTTGCAGGGTGAGGTGGTAGAACAAAAAAGCCTCGTGGTTTGTATGTTGATTCATACAAACCACGAGGCAGAACAAGACTATTCGTAATTGAAGTGCTGGAAGTTGACCAGCGCCCAATTCATCCTTCTATCAGTAGACCACAATGAATACGAAGGGATGATTCTATTGCTGCGGTCTACTGAGTTCTGTGTCTATATAATTGGGAACTTCAATATGCCTGTCATGACAAGTATGTTTAGAACCACACAGACAACCCCGATAACACAGATGCTGCCATGCAGAAACAGCCACAGATAGACAACTGACAACCGCTTTCGCATGAAGGGATAGCGTTCCATATTTCTTTCACTGGCCTGTGCGCTAACGTTAAAAATGTCGGCACTTGGTGAGAGCAATTGCAGTCGTTGCTGATAGAATTTACTGGCCGAATAGTGAAGATGGAAATGTTGTGCATACTTTAATGATGCAAAAACTCCGAAGAGACCAAGAATAACGATCAAGATGCTGATAACTAACGTGGGGGGAGAAAATCGTTGCTGGGCAACAAAAGCAACAAGTACACCCGATATTGTAACTAAAAAATTTGTCATGGTGGCACGCTGATCCTCGGCATGGCGCGCCAGGCCTGTCCGGCTTTCCATTAAACGGAGTAGAACTTCTAGCGTTGGGGCGTCATCCATCATTTCATCTTCTATCATTCGAATTCACCTGTGGTTAGGCTATTGTGTGATTGCTCAGCATTATCGTTGGAAATTGTACTTGAACAAAGCATATCATATGTATGTTGAAGGAGCATGTTTTTTTTATGACAGTTCGTGAGTTTTGTATGAGTTTCTTGTGTTAATCTCACCCCAACCTTCCTACAATCTCCTCATCACTCGGCTCCTTCACATCCAACCGCAGCGGCTCGATATAACAAGGCTCCAACTCCGCCCTATCAAACGAATAGCCAAACTTGACCACCGCCCGCGCAATCGGCAGACTGGCCAGAAACCTGCGCCATCCCTCATCCACAAAGCCCTTCTCGGATCGATGCATCGACGCGATGACCAGATCGCGGTCACGCGGATTCTTGACCTGGTTGACCAGCAGATTGTTGCACGACGAAAGAATCCCGGGCGGGAT
>Ga0209185_1002392_pt1 | contig 12947 bp, 10 predicted proteins | sample SidtaG_2_FD_187425 | JGI IMG/M metagenome (GOLD analysis project Ga0209185, IMG submission 187425) | Marine algal microbial communities from Sidmouth, United Kingdom - Sidmouth_Asex2 metaG (SPAdes) (version 2) | ecosystem: Host-associated > Algae > Red algae > Unclassified | place: Sidmouth... | reverse complement strand
TAATTTTTTCTTCTAAAGAATTCAAAAAATCGTTGCATAGCCATAGCTACGGAACTATTTTTTGTGTTTTTTAGAAGGGAAAAGAACAAGCATAATGGGGCAAGTTATTTATTTTCTTTCACTAAGAGTTTAACTTCACAAACTCCCGCACCTGATAATAATCCAGCACCCCGACAAGTTCATCATTTTCACGGATAGGCATCACTGGAATTTGAAGCTGTATCATCTCCTGATACACCATCGGAAGCGGCATATCGGGTGTCAAATAGCGTACTTTGTCATTCGTTAATTCATGTATGAAAAATACTTTTTTCTGCGGACGCGAAAAAACATATTTCGCAACAAAATCAATACATTTGTCCAAGAAACTTTGCTGTCCTTTATATTGTTTGATGGCTTTTACGATACTTGTACGCGTGACGCCGCCTTTTAAACCTGTCCCTTTGTCATTGCTTTCTACTACCAAAAAACCTTGCTCGGCAGTCGCTGTGATGTACGGCACAATATCATCCAAATTACTATCCGAAGGTAGCAGCGTAAACTGCGTCCGCATCGCATCGCGCACCGTTTTGTCTCTGAGAGCTTCTTCTGTGCGTACATTATCGTACTCTTGCGAAGCCGTATAATACACAAAAAACGCAATCAGCATCAGCACCGGACCACCACCCGTAAAACTCCATGCCGCAAAACCTACTGCACAGACCCTACCGATAATAGAAGCTATTTTGGTTGCCGTTACTCGTTTGAATCCAAAGCCCAACAAACCACGTAGCACCCGTCCGCCATCCATCGGAAATGCAGGAATCATATTAAAGAGCACCAAGCCAAAATTCGTCACAAAAAGCCAGTGCAAAAAGTTAGCCTGATTGACAATCAAACAATTCTCAACGATAATATTAGGCCATATATTCTGCGAAGTCAGCCAGAAATACACCAACAATCCGATAGCAATTACTATATTGACCATCGGACCCATCACTGCGACAACTATCTCGCGCAAGGGTTCGCGCGGCATTGATTTGAGTCGTGCCACACCGCCTATCGGCAGCAGTGTAATATCCTCTGTATCAATCCCATACCAACGAGCCGACAAAGAATGTCCCAACTCATGCAAAACCACACAAGTAAATATCGTCAAAACAAAACCAACCACCCACAGCACCCCAATTGCATCCAAACCACACTGCACACTGCTATATACAAAATACAAAATCACTAAGGAAAAAGTCCAATGCACATAAATCGGGATTCCCCTAAATTTGCCTAATTTCAGTCTTTGTTTCATGTTTATTCGCTGATTTGTTATTCGTTATTCATTGATTCGTCATTCGTATTAACGGATACACGAATAACGAGTACACGAATTCACGAATCAACGGACAACGAATCAGGCGGACATGCTCGTTGTGTCAATCTCGACACGACAATTATCGCCACGAGTCCGCTAATCATGGCTAATGTACGGAATGGAAACAGCACTACGCCGTCTTCTATCATCGGATAAGGTAACAAAATCGGGATTCCCAAAGTTGCATCCCCTCCACCAAATCGCAAAAAAAATGCCACAGCAAAGCCCGCCATCGAACCATATACATTTGCTTTTTTATCGAATAATGCGGTAACCAGTTGCGGAAAAAGCAGGCAATACACAAAGTCGCTACACAAAAACCACAGCGCGTACACACTCTGCACCTGAAGAGCGAGGAGCGTAGACGCTATACCAATAATCCAAATACTGCGTTTGATGATTTTCGATAGATTTTCCGAGCTAATATCAGGTTTTACCAGCGGACGATATATATTCCAACTCAACATTGAAGACGCCGACAAAATCGACGAATCTACCGATGACATCACCGCTGCCGCTATCGCGCCCAGCCCAATCGTTGCCACCACGCTCGGTGTTAGGTAACGCGTCACATAAGGGAGCGTGAGTGCTGGATTTTCACTAAGCGCAGCTTGTTGTACCGCATCCCAGGGCGCAACATCGCCAATAACCCCAATCATCACTGCCGGAATCGCTGCCAATAAACATATAAATCCCGCAAAAATAGAGAGTCCCACTGCCGTGTTTTCATCTTTAGAGCTCAACACTCGCTGAAAATACACTTGCCACGGAATCCCACCAAACATCAACAACAAAGCATAATCCCACCAATTCCAATAATAACTTCCCAGGGCTTCGCGCGAAGGCAGAAAACTCGCCAAAGCACCTTTTTTCTCTACATACGCCGCCCAAGTTGTGTCCCAACCGCCCGTTGTTTCGAGTGCATACGGAATCACCAATATCAAACCCACAAACAACAAAATCATCTGAACAATATCCGTCAAAGCTACCGCCCACAAGCCACCGAGTGCCGTATACGCAATCGCAATTATCGCAGAAAGCACGATCGACGCACCAAAATCCAGTCCCAGTACCGTCCCGAAAGTCGTACCGAGCGCAGTCAGTATCGCCGATGTCCAAAAAATTTCGCCCGATAGGGCAGGCAAAAATAAAACAGCAGCCATGCGTTTACCAAAGCGTTGAGCGAGCGGATCGAGCATCGTTTTAAACTTATACCGCCGCATCTTTCGCGCGAAAAACAAGCCGCCAATAATCAAGCTCATCGCATAGCCCCAGGGTGCTTGTACCCACATCAGACCATAACCTTCGGTCGCCGTAGATTCTGCCGTACCATTGATATAACCGCCGCCCACCCAAGTCGCACTCATCGTAAACACCGCTATCCAAAGCGGAATACTACGCCCCGCCAACATGACATCCGTCGCACTTTCATTGCTCCGCAGATTAGCCGCACGATTGCCCAAATAAAAGATGACGCCATAAAAAACCATCATCGCCGCAAAGCCACCCCAAAATACATCTTTTTCAGTGAAAAAATACAGATACGCACCCACGAGTCCCAAGAAACCGAGTAGCATTAATGTAGGTCGGAATGCAGCTTGTTTTTTATTCATTTCTCTTTATATTTGTCGAATAATACGATATTTTTTACATTGTAACGAAATTAATCTTGAATGAATGAATTTTGAGTGTTTAATTAGCGTTATTTTGCTGACTATTATTTCATTTATTCATTTACTCATTTACTCATTTTTTATGAACGAACATCATATCAAAACATTGCGAATCGAAAATTTCAAATCCATCAAGGAAATGGAACTCGAATGTAGTCGTATCAATGTATTTGTAGGCAAGCCGAATGTGGGGAAATCGAATATTTTGGAGGCGATTGGGTTGTTAGGCGTGGGGTTTAATCGCGACGAAAGTTTAATTGCTGATACTGTGAGATATGAAGAGTTAAAAGATTTATTTCATTTTGAAAACTCGAATTCTCCTTTACGTGTTTACTCCAATCTTGATAACATTGTAATGCTACTAGTGGGAGAACAGAGCCTTAGAATGGCTGTTAGTAGTTCAAATTTTTCAGATGATTTGAATTTGGAGACATGGAATAAATATGTCCAGAAACAAGAAAATGACGAAAGTAACGAAAGAGTTGATAGAGTTTTTTATATAGAAGAAGGAGGGCTTCACTACAGTGAACGTCTATATCTCAACTACTATGATGAACTCCCCAAACATGTTAAAAAATACATATTTGCACCATTAGAAAATGCTAAAGTAATTTCTAATGGCTCATTTTTACATCCTTCATCCGGCAAAAATCTCATTTCAATTATTCAAAACAGTAGAGAATTAAGAAGTAAAATTAGCAGCTTTGTAAAGGATTATGGTTTAGAATTTATCATAGATACAAGGAACAATACACTTGGAGTGCAGCGAAAATTTGAAGACGGATTAAGTTACATCCTGCCCTATAGTCTAACAGCAGATACGTTTCAGAGAATGATTTTTCACCATGCGGCAATTCTCTCCAATAAAGATTCTGTAATTTTATTTGAAGAACCTGAAAATCACTCCTATCCACCCTACATTAAGGGACTAGCGCAAGCAATTGTTGATGATGAGAATAATAATCAATACTTTTTAACCACTCATAGCCCATTTATATTCAACAACTTAGTTGAAAACTCGAAAGAAGTATCAGTTTTTATTGTTACCTACGAAAATCATGAAACAAAAATCAAGAAAATGACAGATGACGAGCTATCCGAATTACTTGATTATGGCGTAGATATTTTTTACAATTTAAATTGGTACGTCAATGACTGATGGGAGGTGTATATTGGTAGAAGGTCCTGCTGATAGACTATTGATTAGCATGATGGGGTTTGAACGTCCTTTCCGTGTACCGGGAGGCATTGGAGGCGTTGCTAAAGCTATGAAAAACAGCTACAAAAATAGAAAAGCGATAGGAGTTGTTGACAATGATAAAGCAAAACATCCCAAGTATTTCGATGACTTTAAAACGGAAGAAAGAATAGGTAATCATTTTATTCTCAAATATTTACCAAATACTAAACATTACCTAATCCTTGTCAATCCCGTTTTTGAAAAATGTATTTTCAATATCGCAGAAAAACTTGAAGTAAATCCCGAAAAGTACGGTTTCAAATCACTAAAACAGTTCAAAAATGCCACCAAAGACGAAAACGTACACAAAAACCAAAACGTCAAACAATTTCTCAACACCCTCATCCAAAAGAAAGACTCCCCTTTGAAAAAAGTCAAAACATGGATAGTGGAGAAATTAAATGAATAAAACTACCTTTGTGATGAAATAAAATTAACATTTATGAACGAAAATCATATCAAAACATTGCGAATCGAAAATTTCAAATCCATCAAGGAAATGGACTTGGAATGTAGTCGTATCAATGTATTTGTAGGCAAGCCGAATGTGGGGAAATCGAATATTTTGGAGGCGATTGGGTTGTATGGAATAGACGGAAATCATCCTGACAAATTCATTCGTTTTGAACAGATTAAAAACTTTTTCCCATTTAATGACAATAAATTAGAGGTAAAGATTAAGTCCGATTTGGGAGATATAAAAATTAATTTTGATAGAGAAAATGGACTGTATCACTATGAATTTATGTCTTACAAGCCTGTTGATGGGCGTTTAGAGGGAAGTTTTAGTTGGAGAAATAATGGTGAATTATCTGATACGAAGGGAAAAACATCATTAAGAAAGGTTAAAAAATATTCATTCAGACCTTATGATGAAAAATTTAATTCAAATGAACTCCATCTTGTTTCGCCACATGGCAATAATTTATTTACGATACTCGAAACAAGTAGCGAATTGAGAGAAAAAATATCAAGCATGTTTAGTGCTTATGAATTGAGGTTTGCTATGGATACAGAGCGAAACAAGCTACTCATTCAAAGAGAAATTAATGGTTTATCCTATTTTATTCCATTTGAGTTGGCAGCCGATACGCTCCAGCGTATGATATTTCATTACGCCGCAATCTACTCAAATCAAAATTCAGTTATCCTTTTTGAAGAACCTGAAAGCCATGCTTATCCGCCCTATATCAGCGCATTAGCAGAAACTATAATAGACGATGAAAATAACAATCAGTATTTTATTGCAACACATAGCCCCTTCATTTTTAATAAATTGGTGGAAAAAACAAAAGACATATCAGTTTTCATTATGACCTACGAAAACTATGAAACTAAAGTCAAGAAAATGACAGATGATGAAATTTCCGAGTTATTGGACTATGGTGTAAATATTTTTTATAATTTAAACTGGTTTGTCAATGATTGATGGAAAATGTGTCATACCAGAGTGCCATGCTGACACCTTACTAATTCGCCTAATGGGGTTTGATCGTCCAACCCACGAAGACAGCATCGGGGCAGTTGCTAATGCTATGAAAGATGGCTACAAAAACAGAGTAGCAGTAGGTGTTATTGATGATGATAAAGGAAATATTCCAAAGTATTTCGATGATTTTGAAATAGAAAAGAGAACTGATAATTTCATTTTCAAATACTTGCCAGAGGGAAAACGCTACTTGGTCATCACCACCCCAGCCTTTGAAAGCTGCATTTTCAATATCGCCGAACAACTTCGCGTCAATCCTGCAAATTACGGCTTCAAGTCACTAAAGCAATTCAAAAATGCCACCAAAGACGAAAACGTCCACAAAAACCAAAACGTCAAACAATTCCTAAACACCCTTATTCAGAAAAAAAACTCGCCTTTGAAAGCTGTCAAAACTTGGATTAGAGAGAAATTGAACAAATAACACATCTATTCATCTACTCATTCTACAAGCCCAACTCCCCTTCATTCTCCTGCAACACCCCGATAATAAAATTGACATGCTCCGTAAAATCCACGCCCATTAATTCCACGCCTTTCATCACCTCGTCGCGCTCTACGCCTGCGGCAAATTTTGGATTTTTAAACTTTTTCTTCACCGATTTCGCCGTCAAACCCTCCAATTTGGTCGGACGAATCTGCGCAGCAGCCACAATAAAGCCCGTCAATTCGTCACAAGCAAGTAAGGCTTTGTCGAGTAGTGTGTCGTAAGATACACCCCATTTTGTATAGTGCGCAGAGATGGCATGTGCGATTTTTTCCTCGCCCATATCACGCATTTTCTGCACGATAATATTCGGATGTTCCGAAGGATATTTCTCGTAATCAGCATCATGCAATATGCCTGTGATATACCATTCATCAGGGTCTTCGCCGAGTTTATTGGCGTAGGCTTCCATGACCATACCTACTGTTAGCGAGTGGCGATGTAGACTCGAATTTTCTATCATTTCATCCAATATCGCGCGAGCTTCTATTCTATTCATTTATATTTTTTTAACCATAACACAGATATTCCTGTCTGTCCGTACTGTAATGCAGACGAATGTCTATGTTACGTTTATCACGTAAAAAAAATAAAATACATTTTTTTTACATACTAATACACATATCTCTGTCACAAATATCTACAAAGCAAGAAAGCGTTTCCTACTCCCCTACCCTATTTTCGAGACAAATCCAATCGCTGACAAGCTAATTTTTACTCAAACAAATTGTATCCGTTTACCCGTCAGTAATGGTACAAAAAACAACTACAATCATGAGAGCAACATTCACTTGTATGCTGATATTTGCTATGATGTTTACTATTGCATCATTTGCACAAGTTAGTAAAGAGAACTACAAAATACAACTTAAATCAGTTGATTTCACGCCTACAGGATCCCTTTCCGATTTCACAGAGCAGCCTCATAAGCTGCAAGATGTTTTATTTCAAAACGAATATTACGTCGTCTTACAATTCAAAAATTTACCAAATCACACGACACGCACCCAACTCGCTAATTCAGGTATTAGACTGATTTCGTATTTGGGTGCCAATGCTTATCAAGCTGCCATTTCCGATGCTATTGCAGGAGGGAAACTCGCAGCTGCTGACCTCCGCGCATGGGCAAAAATGCCTATTGAAAGCAAGATTTCCGCTTCGCTAAATGAAGGCGATTTGCCACAGTGGGCAACCCAAGTTGCCCATAAAATCGACCTTAGTATCGTACTTCACGATAACAAGTCGGTAGCCATTCATAGTGAATTAAAAAACATGGGTTGTGAGCTACTCGGCAATCCACTCAACAATTCTCGTCATCTGGAATTACGTGCTGATATTGAGCAGATTACGGCTTTAGCTCAACTGCCTTTCGTGGCGCACGTATCGCCTATCAAAGCACCCGATGTAAAACTCAATCACTACGCTGTACCTGCCATGCACATCCATCCTGTAAGAGCGGGTTTTCTTGGTGGTGTGCCGTGTACAGGCACGGGCGTCATTGTGGGCATCGGCGATGGTGGCCATATAGAAGGTCACGTTGATTTTGAACATCGCGCGGATAATAGAACGAGTCTTGACATTTGGGGAGCGCATCAGCACCACGTAGCAGGTATCGTTGGTGGTACAGGCAATATCAACCCTTGGCACAGAGGAATTGCTTATAACTCTATGTTGGTCATGGATATTACGAGCAATATAATCACCAAAGCCGCAACTTATCACACAGAGGGTATGGTGGTGACCAATAATTCTTACGGACCATCTAGCTTCGATTGTAACACTGCGGGCGAATACGACGCCACCAGCCAAAGCGTCGATAAGCAGATGTTGGATATGCCTGAACTCATGCACGTTATTGCTGCGGGAAATAGTGGGTTAATATCTTGCATCGGTTATCCGCAAAGTTTTAATACGGTATTGAGAAGTTATTCAAGCAATAAAAATGCACTCACGGTTGGAGCAACTTCGCATAGAGGACGCACGACTACATTTGGTAGTCGCGGACCCGTGCAAGATGGAAGGCTAAAGCCAGATATTGCTACCCCCGGGCAGAGTATTCGTTCCAATGGAAATAATAATGACTATGTAATGATTAGCGGTACAAGTATGGCTGCGCCTGCGGTTGCAGGTGCTTGGGCATTGATGGTCGAAGCCTATCGCAAACAATTTAACACTAATCCCGAAGCTGCGCTTTTAAAAGCTTATTTGATGAATACAGCAAATGATATCGGTAATCCCGGACCGGATTATACTTTTGGTTATGGTATGCCCGATGTGGCTTGTGCGGTACAAGCATTGCGCGAAGCGCGTTTTCACAAAGAATATATTGCAAATGGAGATTTTGATGAATATACCATACAAGTTCCTGCGAATGCCGCCGAAGTACGCGTGATGTTGTACTGGCATGATAAAGAAGGTGTTGTGGGTGCATCAAAAGCCCTTGTCAATGACCTCCAACTCACCCTAAAAGCTCCAAACGAAATCGTATACAATCCGTGGATACTTGACCCCACGCCTGCCAATGTAAATAACGATGCCACACGCGGCGTTGATAATTTGAATAATGTAGAACAAGTCACTTTAAGTGAAGAAGCCCCTGGCGAAATACTGCCTGGCACTTATACTATCCGCGTTACGGGAGCAGAAGTTCCGCAAGGACCGCAAGAATATTTCGTCGTATATGAAGTTCTTACAAATGGCGTCGAATTGACCTATCCTGTTGGTGGAGAAACATTTATGCCCGGTTCGAGAGAATTTTTCCGTTGGAATGCCGCAGGTCCGGGCAAAAATAATGTGGAAGTACATTATTCTATAAATGACGGCATCACATGGAAAGAAATACCCACCAATGCCGAACACGTAGCCGAAGGCTATGTCGATTTTGCATTCCCCGGAAATATACGACACACCAATAAAGGTCGTGTAAGAGTCACCACAAATGGCGGTTCTATATCGTCGGTGAATGAATATCCGTTCAATATCATGCAGCAACCCACGCTCGAAACACCGCAATCTTGCGGCGGTAAAATTTATCTCAATTGGAGTGATGTAAAAGGCGCAGTAGCTTACGAAATCATGCGACTCGATACTTTTATGAAACCGCTTGGGGTCACAAATGCAACGAGTTTTATTATTGACAATCAACCAACTATCGGCGAAGAATGGTATAGCGTTCGCCCGATTAGTGAGACGAATCATCGCGGATATAGAGCCATTGCACAAAAGGCAGTTAGAAATAATTTGACTTGTGCCGACCTCAGTGATGTGCGTGTCAAACGCATCATTTCTCCCGTTTCTGATACCGGGCGCGAGTTTACGAATAGCTCACATTCGCCCAATCAATTGATTACAATAGAGTTGGAAAATAAAGGCAATACCGCAGAGAGCAATTTTGATATTTCATTTGCTTTGAATGGTATCACGCTCGTTACCGACCAATTTACCGGCACGATTCAGCCCGGCGAATTAGCAGAATTTACTTTTGGTTTAGGAAAAGATTTTACCGCAGCAGGCATCCATGAATTGACGGCAAAAACTGCCCTCGCAGATGATGTTAATACTGCAAATGACGCTGTTCCACAAACAGTCGTTTTGATACAACTTGCCAATCCACCACTGGTTTCACCGATTAAAGTAGACGAAACATTTGATGACCTCGAAGCCGATGTCATTCAGCAAAATAAAATGGGTTTAGGCGGCGCACCTTTCCTTGATTTTCAGGGTAGCAATCCGAATGGCGAATTAGTCATTGGAAATGACTTCGCAGCAGAAGGTAAAGCACTTACTATCAATAATGTAGAAGATGGCATTGAGTCAATTAATGAATTGATTATCACAAAAAATCTATCTAATTTTAGCTTGCGTGGTGCAGATGGCAAGATTCCGATTGAGACACTTTTCCTTTCGTTCCAATACAGAAGTCACGAACAGGAATCCGGTCCCAATAATCGTGTTTTTGTACGTGGCAGCGAAAACGAGATATGGGTTTCGATTTATAATTTGGATTTGGAAGCCCCTTTGAGTGAAGGCACATTTGCACAGACCACCTCGCTCAATGTAGGCGCGACACTACGAAATGCAGGGCAAGATATTTCCGAAAGTTTTCAGATAAAATTCAGTCAATCAGGCACCTCAAGTGCCGATGACTTACTCAATAGCGATGGATTTACTTTTGATAATATCCAACTAAAAGAAGGTATCGAACTGCCCGTAGAAATGGTGTTTTTTAAAGTAAAAAAGGCAGCAAATGAGCGCGATGTCGTCGTTCAGTGGCGTACATTGACCGAAACAAATAATAATTATTTTGTCCTACAAGTTGCCGAAGAAAATTATGATGGTCAGATAGGCAGTTTCCGCGAAATACACCGCACACCGGGCGCAGGCACAACTGCTACACAAAGCGATTACGAATATATAGATACAGAACCCAGTAAGTTTGCAACACGTTATTATCGTCTACAACAGGTTGATTATGATAATACTTACACTTATTCGGAAATCAAAGCTGTTAGTTTTGATGAGGAAGGCGAGGTCATTAGCGTACATCCCGTTCCATTCAAGGAGGAAGTACACGTCACCGTAAAAAGCAGACCCGGCGCATCGCTCAAAATTCGCGTATCAGATATCTCGGGACGACTGATTCAGGAGCAAAATTCTGAACTTCAAGCCGAAGGCACGCATCAAGAAACTATCAATATGGATAAAAATTTGCCGTCAGGCGTCTACCTCATGGAGGTTAATATGGACGGTTTTATGCAAAATAAAAAAATTATCAAGCAGGAATAAAAAGCAGATAGTCAATAGTCGATAGTCCATAGCTGATAGTCGATAGGATGTTGTGAGTAATGCATTATTTCACATTAACCTATGGACTATCGACTATGGACTATCTGTTTTTAACCAATTGGCAAATTTTTTGATAAGTATAATATTATACAACAAACTTTCCTCTTAATGAGTTAATTAAGTGAAAGAAAATAAATAACTTGCCCCATTATGCTTGTTCTTTTTCCTGATACTTAAATAGATTTCACATGATACAAATTTCAAAATGCTGGTGCCTGTGTCTTATTGCAATGTTTGCATTGACGACTGCCGCCTTTGCCCAAGAAGATGGAAATTATGACGAACCCGTAATCGTTTACGACCCTGATGAGGTGGATGGAAGAGATGGACGATTTAATATCAATAAACTGGTCATCGGTGGCTTTGGCACGCTTGGCGGCGGCGGCGGCATCACAAATGACCCTTTCTACGGACCTGTTCAGGCAAATCAATTTACTTACGGGGGTACACCTTTTATTGGTTATCGCTTCGTCAATGACCGATGGATTTCAGGTTTGGGCTTCAATTTTTTCCAACAAAGCACCGTACTCAATCCCGGTACCGGCGAAACCCCTGTCATTATAAATAATGTATTTGGTGGGCGCATCTTATCTCGCTATTTACTTTTTCATATCGGCGACCCTGCGGGCATTTATGCACAAGCCGAATTTGGCAGAAACAGAGGTAGAGATAAGTATCGCTTAGATGGCGAAATCATCTACAAAACTGATCCTGTTTCAACGTCTTCTCTTTTATTTGGTTTGGGTTACACCAGCAATCATTATCAAGGTTTTGGGTACAATTTTGAGGTTTTTTATGATGTATTGGCAAGAGAAGAATTTGTGCCACTGTGGTCACAACTTGTTCCACGCATAGGCATTACTTGGGGCTTTTAAAGTTTAAGTCTAAGATAAAATTGTAGGTTTTGGCTTCATCTTAAACTTATTTCTCCGTCACGCCGATTCCAAACAAGGCAAAATCATATTTCACAGGGTCTTCGGGGTCAAATTCCCGAAGATTTTGTGTTAGTTCCAAGACCGTTTTCCAGTCTCGTTGCTTGCGTTTTATTAAGCCCAAATCGCGTCCTACACGCTCCACGTGTACATCGAGTGGTATGAGCAATTGAGCAGGTTTTATCGTTTTCCACAAACCAAAATCTACGCCTTTATCATCCTTTCGCACCATCCATCTTAGGAACATATTCAGCCGTTTGCAAGTCGATTTGCGTGCAGGTGTAGCAATGTGTTTGCGGGTACGCTGCGGCGCAACATCTAAGAAAAAAAACAAATCGTGAAAACCAATTAAGCCACCTTCTATCGTCTCATCATTTTCATCTATAAACTGCGAAAAAGCGGCTTCGAGTGTATTATTTTTTTTATAAAAATACTGCAAAAACTCTAAGAAATAGAGCGTATCCGTTGCTTGAAAAGTGCGGTGTTTGAAATCCAAAAATCGCTTGCGGTCGCTTTCCAAATGATTGACCATGAAATCGTGCGGTGCGTCATCCATCAAATCTACGAGTTCATTTGCTTTATTAATGATGGTTTTCCGCTGCCCCCATGCAAGTACCGCCGTCCAAAAACCCATTATTTCTACATCCTGCAACTTGCTAAACCGATGCGGTATCTGTATCGGGTCGTCCTCAATAAATCGCGGACGATTGTAAAAGTCAACTTTTTCATCCAAAAAATTCTTCATATTTTGTTGGTTGATTGGGTGATTGGGTAATTGGGGAATTTAGAAAATTATATTATATTTTGTAACTACTCAGGTTCTCACTGATTTTTAAAATCTAAAAAAAATATATAACTTTACGCTGTGACAAAAGATGCTCAAATAGCGAAACTTTTATCAGAAAATGCTGCTTTAAAAGCTGATAATCTGAC
>Ga0209185_1002389_pt1 | contig 12976 bp, 9 predicted proteins | sample SidtaG_2_FD_187425 | JGI IMG/M metagenome (GOLD analysis project Ga0209185, IMG submission 187425) | Marine algal microbial communities from Sidmouth, United Kingdom - Sidmouth_Asex2 metaG (SPAdes) (version 2) | ecosystem: Host-associated > Algae > Red algae > Unclassified | place: Sidmouth... | reverse complement strand
GTACACTGTTTCACAAATTTATTTACTTTTTTGAGTATTTCTTTTAAAATGACTCTTCACCAAAAAATCCTTAAATACAGTGAGTATTCGCGTCATTTTTGATTCGATTCATTTCAAAATAAACGTTAAAAAATGTAAATAAATTTATAAAACAGTGTACTTAGGGATGAAAAGATAATAAACATTACATCTTCACGCCGTTATTTTTTCTTTAGACGAACCAAATTTGACGCGAATACTCACTGTATTTAAGGAAAATTTGGTGAAGTATAAAGAAAAAAGAACAAGTCGAGAATATACATTTATTGAAACCCTGTTTCAGTAGTCATTCAAGTTAATAGTGTCGGGTAATTTGGCGAAATTTCTCCAATTACTTTGTTAGAGAACATCCAGCGTAGCTACGGCTATGCTGAATAACCTCCGCCTCGTACTCGAATAAATTTGAGTGCGTCACAAATCGGTGGTAACACATTTCAATGACAAGATGCGTTAGCATCGATACCGTTTGTAAAAAAAGTAAACCCAAAGCTAATCAAGGTGCGTAGCACCGACACCGTTTGTACACGCTAACGGTGTCGGTACTACCGTACCTTTTATAATACCACTGATTTGTGGTACGCTCAAAAAGCTTCTGCGATATTAAAGTAATTTTTGACCTTTTTCTGTCCAAATCCGAAGTCAAGACGAAGGTTGAGGTCTTCTTTTTTGTCAATTAAAAAACGGACGCCTACACCCACTGCCGGATGCGTCTTATCGATACTGAATTGGTTGAGGGTCGGCGCAACTCCCCCGAATCCGACAAAAGCCGTCACGCCCCATCTCGGCGTCAATTTCTGTCGCCATTCTACCTGTGTCGCAAACAAATCACGGTCTGTATATCGCCCTTCAAAATATCCTCGCATCGTACTACTCCCCCCAAATCGCCCTAACTCTTGCAAAGGCGTATCTCCATAACTAAAATGCGTTCTGAACTGAAATGCCAACACGCTATTGGGCGATTGTAAGGGCTGCATATAGTATCTCAGGTCAAATCTTGTCAAGCCATATCCCTGTGTACTGCCCATAAATTTTCCGTAAAAACCATGCGTAATCGCTATATAAACCCCTTTTTTTGCATTCAATAAATTATCCCGACTATCATAAATCATAGCTAGTTGTAAGCCCGACGAAGTTGACCCTAATGCCCCGGGTTGTTCCGAATTTTCAAGCAAACCACCCGGTTCTGCTTCCACATTACCGACTTTGCTATAACGAAAGCCACCGCCCATATAAAACTTAGGTATAAATAAGTTTTTTAGAAAAATTGGCTCAAATAATATTCGACTATATGAGAATTTTTCTTCATTCGATTCGGGCGCATCTTGCCCCACTCCAAAGTATAGGCTCGGGAAGGACTGAACGCGTAAATTTCCCGCCAAAATATAACGTTCTCCGGGAAAAAATATCTGAAAACCAGAATAAAAAAGATACTTATTTTCGAGCGTATATTGCGCCGTGATTGGGATGTTGGAGGTTCTGGTATCAGGTCCCGACCCCTTGAGTTTGAAAAGCCCTTTCATACCCACCCCAAAACTCAAACTCGTTTCGGGCGCGAAAGAAACAATAGGCGTGAAGATCGCTTTTGACGGATAAATCGTGCTATCCCGTTCAACAGCTTTTTTATTCGGATAAACGGTCAGGAATTTAATCACCTTTTCAATCCCCTGCGCCTCAATTTTCAATGGAAACATCAAAAAATTGACAGCTATAAAAATAATACAAATTTTTTTCATTAAAATATAGATTATATAAGAAAATATTTTTAGTGAATGAAATTAAATAAATTGTTCCATAATGCGCCGTAATTTTTTCTTCTAAAGAATTCAAAAAATCATTGCATAGCCTATAGCTACGGAACTATTTTTTGTGTTTTTTAGAAGGGAAAAGAACAAGCATTATGGGGCAAGTTATTTATTTTCTTTCACTTATCGTATGTGTTTTTCATTCAAATGTTTCATGGAGGTTTTCGGATGAGTGAAATATAGTGCCGAGAAGTCTTCTTTGAAGATTAAGAACGACAAGATAAATCATAAATCCAAACTATCCAAAGGACAGGTGATTTTAACATATTTTAATGGAAAATGTGACGGGAGAGATTTGGAATGCAAAAAGCAGCGTGATTTTCAAGGCGTTTTGATAGGACACAGATTTAACGGATTTCGCAGAATAAAAAAATCTAAAAAAGAACCGTCATTCTGAACCTAGATTCAGAATCTACTCGGTCTTGGCACGATACCCGAACAGGTAGAGAAAATTCATGAATTTTCTCTACCTGTTCAAAATGGTGCTAAAAACCAGACAGATTCCAAATTGGGGTTTGGAATGACGGTTGAGTTTGGAGTTATAACGCAGATTTGACGGATTTTTTATTGCCGATTACCGCGTGGTTTTACGCCAAATTCTTTCTTAGAGATGTTGTTCACCGTACTGACGACTTTAGCCGTCAAGTGCCTACTCTGCGACGGCTAAAGTCGTCGGTACAGACCAAGCGGATTTATTGCTAAATGTTTCGTAGTTCATCACGGGTGCGTATTGCATTGGTGTGTTGGTTTGTTTTTCGTAAGCATTTGCAGCGATATAGAGCAAAGGTTCAAAATCAATATCTTTCGGCGTTTGCGTAGCGTCTGCAAGGACTTTTTCATAAAAATATTTTTCATTCGCCACTACACAACAACGCTCATACAAAAACACATCCACAGAAAAATATTTATCTGATTACCAGCGATTTACGCCACAATTTTCAGCATGAATTTGGGTATCTAATTGGTATAATTTTTCAGCTAATTTATCTTGAAATTGATAAATAAATGCAACGGGCAATTTCGACAATTCATCCACCGCAGGTGCAATTACGGCTGCATCATCACCCGTTTTTTTCCAATCCAACAAAGCGATAATCCGCCAAAATTCACTATCCGACAGCACTTCTTTTTCATGCTCTGAACGTACACGAATTTCGAGTTCGGCAGTGCCGTATTTTTCCTGCAAATCGTGGATGATTTGCTCGGTCAGGTCGGCGGTATTGATTTTTATGACTGCATTCATTTATTCAAATTTACGAAAAGATGAGGTGATTTTCAAGGGAAATATTTTTATAGAACACAGATTTAGCGGATTACATGGATGCACACGGATTATATCTGTTTTATCCCCTAAATCCATGTCCTATTCATTCTGATTATTCCACAAAAAACAATTACCTTTACAAGCTACAAACTCATATAAATGAATATTTTTAATACCATTACTGCGACAAAAAGTAGTAGAACATGTCTGGATTCATTCACTCACTCATTCAAAATTCATTCATTATACTCATTGTAGCATTTAAATATTGAAAAAATTCACCCATTCACTCATTAAACACGCATGAGCCACGTACACATCCAACTTCCTGTACTCGTACAAAACGTACAAGTAGAAGGCAAACAACAATACTTAGTGCGCCCGCTTTTTCGGAACTATCCGGTAGCGACACACTTGCGGTTCGACAAGGCATTATCCAAATTTAAGGGCGAACTCACGCGGCAATTCAAGGGTTTTCAGGTCGATAGGGATAATGTGGATGAGTTGTTGTGGTACAAATTTAACCCTAAGTATAATTTCAAAATTTACAAGATAGAAACCACCATCGGCAAGCAATTTGTCAAAGGTAGTTTTGCTGCGGCAGACTTCGAATTACGTGACACACGCTTCGTGATTCTACCCTCCTTAAATCATATTTTTATTGCAGAAAAAAACGAAAAAGGCAAGTACGACATCAAGGCGAATGTAGAGCGTGCGATTGAAAAATTTACCCGAAGAAGAAAAAAACACGATGATGAATTTGATATAATGGGCTTCGTGGCGACTAAGGGCGAATTTATCACAGAGGTCGAATGTTCCGTTAATATTACTTACAAAAGCTTTCCATTTGAACAAGATAATTCCTTTTCATTTTTCGCTGGATTTGGCAATAATAGTGAATTTGAAGGCAGCGAAGAAATCCTAAAAGTTGGCAACGACCTCAATGCTCGTTTTCCCGGCGAACTCTCCCGTGCCTACTACCGCAACGACTTGGTGGCGCGACTTTCCGACATCATTTACCAAACCGAAAATACGCCTATCGTCATTGTCGGTAGCGAGGGCGTGGGCAAGCATACGCTCATACACGAGGTCGTTTGGCAGTACATGAATCGCAATGGCGAAACCGCCATAAATCCCGAACATCACGAGAAAATCTGGCAAATAGACCCAACCCGCATCATCGCCGGAATGAGAGTCGTGGGACAGTGGCAAAAACGCTTTGAGGCGATTCTGAAATACGTCATTGAGCGCAAAAACGAATACAAAAATATAAAATCACTCGGTAAGGATAAAATACTGATTGACAACGTAGTATCAATGCTACGTATTGGTAAATCTTCGCAAAATGACATGACTTTGAGCGATGTTTTGAAGCCGTATTTGGAGAAACGCACTTTACAAGTCATCCTAGTCGCCACGCCCGAACAATGGAAGATTTTGCAGGATAAAGACCGCCGTTTTGCCGACCTTTTCCAAGTCATCCGAATCGACGAACCAAGCGAGGAAATCGCTATAAAAATGATTGCCCGACAACGCCTAAATCTCGAACTCGACAACGAATGTGTCATCACCACCAAGGCGATTGCACAGGTTTTCTCGCTACATCGCAACTATCTCAAACATCAAGCTCTGCCTGGCGGCATCATGAAAATGTTGGAGCAATTGGCGACTCGCCACAAGTTTGGCAGCGTGGATGTGCCGCAGGTACGCGAGGCGTTTGAGGAGCAAAGCGGGCTTCAATGGGAGGTCTTCGACGAGAGTTTTACGTTCGATAAAAATGAGGTGCATGACGCTATTGCCGCCGACCTCGTAGGGCAGCCACAAGCCGCCGAATGTCTTGCCGAAACCATTCACCTCGTCAAAGCAAAACTCAATACGCCGGGCAAGCCACTGGGTTCGTTTCTATTCATCGGACCTACGGGCGTGGGCAAAACCCAAGCCGCCAAAGTCCTTTGCAACTACCTGATGGGCAGCGAAGAACACTTGATGCGTTTTGATATGAATGAATATATCGACGGCGGCGCAGTGCAGCGACTCATCGGCGATATGCACCGCCCCGAAGGGCAATTGACGGGCAAAGTCCGCTACCAACCTTTCGGCATCGTGCTATTGGATGAAATCGAAAAAGCGAACACGGCAGTACACGACCTCCTACTCCAAGTCCTCGACGACGGGCGACTCACCGACAGCCTCGGACGCACCACCGATTTTACGAATACGATTATTATAATGACGTCAAATGTGGGCGCGAGAGATGTAGATTCGACGATTGGTTTGGGTAAAACCTCACGCGACGACGCGGCGGTGTATCGCAAGTCGGTGGAGAATCATTTTCGTCCCGAATTTATTAATCGTATTGACCGCATTGTTATTTTTGACAATTTAAAACTGCCTCATATTCTGCAAATTGCAAAGCTGCAAATACAGGAATTGCTCAGTCGTGACGGCTTTGTGCGCCGCATGACCATTCTCAATATCGACCCCGAGGCACTAGATTGGGTGGCACGCAGAGGCTTTGATGAAAAAATGGGCGGTCGCGCCCTCAAACGCCAAATCGAACGCGACCTGACCGCCCTTTCTGCCGACCAACTCATCCGCACGTACAGCGAGCGTCCGGTGATTTTTAATATTCATTTTAAAGAAAATCGTTTAGTACCAGACATTCTTCCGCTGGATTTTGTGACGCCGCTTGCGGCAAATTGGATGGACAAAATTCCTAACGAAAAACAAATTAAATCACATTATAAAACCCTCAAAAAACGCATCAATCAACTCCGCGATACGGTCTTGCGCGAAGATACGGGCGGCGAGATTGACCCTTCGGAATGGCATCGTTATCACTTCAAAAATCAGATTGACGATTTGCGCGAACGGGTCAATAATCGCATCTTGGGATTTGGGCATGATATTGTCGAAACTACGGTCAAACCCTTCCGCCTAAAGCGTGTGGGCTTATCGAGCATCGTCATTGGCAATGTCAAAAGACCCAATGCCAAGCAACATAATCTACTGAAAGACAAGCTATTCCAACGCGACGGCATCGAAGAACTCAAAGATGCTTTCCGCTACGGACGCGAGCATTTTGACCGCACTCAAACGCGCTATCTCAATGATATGATTGCCGCGAAATTCCTTGAAATCGGCTTGCAAGCCTACCTCGACGATGACCGCCAACAAGTCGAAATCACGGTGCGCTCTTGCGTAGCGGGCGGCGGCGATGCAGAGGTCAAATTCCTACTCGACCTCTACGAAAAAATGATGGAATCGCAAGACCTCCAACTCAAACGCAATAAAGCCGAACAGCGCATCACGATAGAGGGCTACGCACTGTACGAACTCTTCGGCGGCGAGCAGGGCATCCACCTGTTTTATCGTCCGCACAAAAACCCACTGCCCGTAGCCGTCAACATCCGCCTGCTCAATGGCGAGGCGCGTCCGACGCCCACGCCAAAAGTCATCCGCGTCTATGACGGCATCGCCACGATTACCGACCTGCGTACCGATTTCTCGAATAGTGGGGATATTGCACCGGAGGAGTTTGCGCTGTTTTTGTATGGGGGGGTAATGGGGGCTTGATATTTATAATCAAATACTTTGGAATCCTCAAACATATGCTTTATCTTAGCCACATCAAATAACTTTAAGAAGGTCTCCGCTTTCCACTAATATTTTCATGTTTTAGTAACTTTAATCAATCATAATCTAAAAAATAACATTATGAAAAATTTATTAGTAACTTCTCTATTTCTTTGTTTTATCCTAAAAATGACTATCGCTCAACCTGTTTGGTTTACAGGAGGAAATATTTGTCCTACTGAACCGTGGAAGCTAGTATTTCACGATGAGTTTGACGGCACAGCTATTGACACTGAAAAATGGTATACATATTTTCCCTATGATGGTAATTTTGGAGATCAATGTCAGTTTTGCAGGACTCATAGCACGGAAAATTCACAACAAATATACCGTGATGAAAATATGGTAGTTAGCAACGGCACTCTAAAAATAGTCCAAAAAAATGAAACAGCTTCATGGATGGGATATACCGCAAATTATACATCTGGGGCTATGAATTCAATACAAGAATTCAGAACCTACTCCAAATACGAAATTAGATGTAAAATTCCCTCTGGTGAAGGTTTCTGGCCTGCATTTTGGGTTTGGACTCCAGACTACGAAATTGATATATTTGAGTTTGGAGGGCAAAGTCCCGACGAACCACATTTGAGTATACACAATAGTGTTAACGGTACATTATATTCATTAGGTTTCCCTGGCATAGATTATTCACAAAACTTCCATACCTATGCCGTTGAGTATGATCCATTCTTCATCAGATATTACATAGACGATGTACTCATTCATACTATGTATAGATACAGTACGTCATCAGGAAATGACGTTATAGACTACTGTAATGTACAGCCCGGTATATATCTTGAGAATCCTCAATATCCTTCTAGCCCTACTCCTCCTGTACGTGTTATAGCAAATGTTGCCATTGCAAACTCTGGTATTGATTTTTTTGGATTATCTGCTCCTAACGCAAATACTGTTTTCCCTAATCAGATGGAAATCGATTACATTAGAGTTTATCAAAGAGAGCCACAAGCCTGGCTTAGTGATTTATGCTCAATTTCAGGACAAGATTTAATATGTTCTTCTCAGCAAGCAACTTACAGTTTTGGTGAGTTATCTGGCTCTTCGTCAATAACTTGGACTACTAGTAGCAATTTACAGATTATCTCGCAATCATCAACTGCTGTAGTTGTAAGACCTGTAAACAGTTCCATAAATGGTGCTGGATGGGTAAGAGCAAATATACCAAATGGTCCATGTCCTGAAGATACTTACACAAAATCAATATGGATTGGAAAACCAAATTCACCTACAATTAATAGGAATGTCAACTGTGGCCCTTGTTTTTCTTTGAGTGCTTCCAGCAATCCTGCTTCAATGGCTACATATAACTGGAACGTTTCTGGTGTTAGTGGTAGTAACGGTAATTACTGTGGATTTGAAGATGAATATACAATACCATTTTCAGTAGAAGCTGTTAATTCATGTGGTTCTACAATCAGAACAGGTTGGGTATCCAACAGACGCTTAAATTGTGGTGATGATTATGACCCTGACAATGGTGATATACCAGACCCTGTCCGATTAGGCGAAGGGGCATTCAGCGTTTTCCCCAATCCTGCATCCAACTTAATTCGTATTCAGCTTAATAACCTTGAATTAAACGACATAAAGAGCTGTATCATTATATCTCAAAACACTGGTGATTTCGTGAACATACCTTTGGGAAATTTACAATCAAGCATTGATATTAGTTCATATCAGGTTGGTTTACATTATGTACTTATTGAAACAATCAATTCTGAATTACTCTACAGTTCAGTTGTGATTGAACACAATTAACTATTCTCTTATATTAAAAATACCATGTGTGCAAATTGCACACATGGTATTTTTTTTAGACTTTTAAACTCTCTTCTTTTGATTCGGCTAAAGTAATTCAATGTCTTTTGTTGTAGGCACAATTATAATAATTCTATATGCAATTTCTTCGCTCTATATTTTTTTCTCTATCAGAAAAGGGTATGTAAAAAAAGCATTATTATTTATCATAATTTTAGGTTTAATACTTCGTTTTTTTGTTGCTGGGGATTTGTATTTACATGAATGGGATGAGCGATTTCACGCGGTTGTTGCAAAAAACATAGCGTCTCATCCACTGAAACCAACTTTATATGAAAATCCAATATTAGATTATGATTACAAGGATTGGGCAAATAATCATGTATGGTTGAGTAAACCTCCCTTAACATTTTGGCTAGTTGGCGCAAGTTTGACAATATTTGGAAATAACGAAGTTGGTTTGCGATTCCCTTCTATCCTAATATCTGTTTTATGTGTGATATTAACCTTTAAAATTGGTAAAATTCTATTCAATCAGCGTATAGGATTAGTTGCAGCATTTCTTCATGCAATAGATGGAACAACACTTGAATTGACTGGGGGAATTATATCAGCAGATCACGTTGATGTAATGTTTCTAATTTGTGTTCAACTATGTCTTTTGTTCACTGCACTATATGTTAAAACAAGCCACATAAAAAACTTATTTTTTATTGGAACCGTGGTGGGATGTGCTTACCTGTGTAAATGGATTATGTCATTTTTACTCATTTTGATACTTCTTCCAATCTTCTTACTTAAAGATGGCTTTAAAAAGACACTTCTGAATGTAGTTATTATAGTCATTCCGTTTTTAATTGTCTCTTTGCCATGGCAATTATTTATATTATATCAATATCCTCAAGAATCTATTTGGATGTTCAAACAAATGTTTTTACCTATTATTAATGAATCAGATGCACATAAGGGAGGAATATTATTTTATGTAGATTGGTTACGGATTATGTTTGGAGAACTCATCTACCTTCCTGTTATATGGCTCACTTATAAATGTATTCATAGATATAATGAAAGAGTAAGAAAAATAAATTTATGGGTATTATTAATGTGGATTATCATTCCTATATTTTTTCTTAGTATTAGTCAAATGAAAAAAAATACTTATTTAATGATTATTTCCCCTGCAATATACCTACTCACCGCATTCTTTCTATACTACTTATATAGAATACGATATCAATTAAAAATAAATATCAAAATCACTTTAGTTATCATATTTTTATTAATTGCATTACCAATTAGATACTCTTTTGAACGCATAAAACCACTAAAACAAAGATATGAATACCCACAATGGCGCACTCAAATGGAACAATTGCATCTAAATACTAAATCAAAAAAAGTAGTTTTGAGTGGAGAACCTCATTATCTAAACGCAATGTTTTATTATGATTTTATTGCTTATCAACTAAGATTAACTGACGAACAGATTGATAAACTAAATAACATGGGATATACCGTGTATGAAAATCAAAACACCTTGTATATTCAAAAATAGTATTGTTTTCCAAAGGCATCTTTCATTTCTTCATTATAGAAACAATTGGAAGCCAGCGACTTGGCACTCACCAGTAATAGAATGAGGTCGGCGGCGTGTAGGTGGGTTTTGATTTTTTCATCCCACTGTTCGTCTGCTGCTATCTTGCCGTCATACCAAGTCTCAATGGCATCGTTGCGCTCCAATGGCGCAAGGTATTCCCGCAAGCGGTGGAGAAAAGCCTCATCCTCCCGCGCATAGGCGATAAATATTTTGGTTTTTTCCATAGTGTTTTTTCCTGTCGTCTGACGAGTGCCTCGTCCAACGACTATGTAGCGCGGTACTTCCAGTCCGCGACGCATTCGTGTGTGTGCATACGCGAGGCACGGGCTGGAAGCACCGTGTTACGTTCTTCGTCGGACGACAGGGCAAGATACATATTATTGAAAAAATATGGAAATGAAAACGTCGTGGCGATTCTTGTTTCACATCATTTTTTTGTGTACATTTGAAAGAAAATAATAGAATATGACTGCTCAAATAGCAACATTACCAAACGTTCAAATAGATAAAGCGCACCGCTTTACCGTAGAGGAGTATGAAAAAGTACTCGAAACAGGCATTTTCGATGATGAACGGGTTGAATTGCTACATGGAATCATTGCAGTCATGGGAGAGATGGAACAAGCTCATTTTGGAATGATTATTCTCCTGAATAAATTACTGGTGTTGCATTGTCTGGATAAGTACTACTGTTCGCCGCAAAGTCCGATAAAATTTGGAGAATATGGTGCGCCAATGCCTGATTTTGCCGTAGCCAAATATCGGAAAGATAGATATTTGAGCGCAAGCATGAAGCCCGAAGATATTTTATTTATCATTGAAGTGGCAGATTCATCGCTCAAAAGAGACCGCAAAGTGAAAGCCCCAATTTATGCCGCTTCCAAAGTTCCCGAATATTGGATTGTCAACCTTCAAGACCACCAAATTGAAGTTTTTAAACAACCCAAAAATAATGATTATCAGTTAAAAACAATCGCAAAAGCAGATGAAACAGTGACTTGCGAAACGATTGGTTTCACGGTGCGTGTAGATGAGATTTTTGAGAACTTGAAAAAGACGTAACGCTAAAATAAATATCAAATCAAATTAGCATGAGAATAGAAAATACAGCCGATGAAGTTATCATAGCACTTCCTAGGAGCATCATCTCACGAGATGAAATACAGCGTTTGCTCAATTACTTCAGATACAAAGAATTAGTCGCAAAAAGCCAAGCTACCGAAACACAAATCGCCGAATTGACCAGCGAAATCAAAAAAGGCGTAGCCGAAAGAAGCGCGAAAAGCCGACAACATGAAAATCGTCATTGATACCAATATTCTGATGAGTTGCCTGCTGAACCCATACAGCACTATCGGCAATTTGCTCCTGCATGAACTCACGACTCACACCAAGTTTGCGCCCTATTTTTTGTTTGTAGAAATATTTGACAAAAAAGAAAAAATCATCAAACATTCGCGCATGAACGAACGCGAATTACTTGAATTACTTTTTATCGTATTGCGGGAAATTTAATTTGTAAATGTCAGTCAAATCTCAGACACAAGCCTATCAAAAGTAAGGGAGTTGGTTCAAGGAATTGATGAGGATGATACGGAATTTGTCGCTCTGGCAATTGAAACGGATGCCTTGCTTCTGACAGGTGATAAGAAACTTTACAAAGGACTGAAAGAGAGAGGTTTTGAGGATGTTATTAATGTGAGTGAATTGCAGGAGATGCTAAAAATTGAATAGAATATTGGTGTCGAGTACAATTTTCAAAGCGATTTAGGTTTTGTACGGGGTACGCATGTGTGCATTGAGAAATCGCTCCATATCTTTATTTGTCCACCCTTTTTCTTCCCATATTTCATCGGTTTTTTGAGCGAGTTTTTCGGCTAAATAATTGACAATCATTTGTTTGATTTCAATTAAATCTTCTTCCGGCAAATTTCTTGAAAATAGCTTCAAAAGTTCTAATTGTGCATTGGAAAGCGGATAATTTAGTGCTGTCATCTTCCTAATTTTTGCATAGAAATAACGATTATCGGCGGATTAAGCAAATGTACATTCAACAAGATACCGGAACTTTGTTTTTTCCTGTCGTCTGACGAGTGCCTCGTCCGACGACTATGTAGCGCGGCACTTCCAGTCCGCGACGCATTCGCATGTCCGCACATACGTGAGGCACGGGCTGAAAGTACCGTGTCACGTTCTTCGTCGGACGATAGGACAAGATACATATTATTGAAAATATATGAACAGCACATCGAATCATGGAAGAAAAAACAACCGTTATGTTAGGGAAGACGAAAAAAATAATCTACCCGTCTGAATTGTTCTTTTTCTTATATGTTTCACTTAGTGAAAGAAAATAACGGCTTCATTTGGGGTAGATTATTTTTTTCCTCTTCCCTTATATAGTCTTCCAATGCGTCTGATATGATGGAAGAAATTCACGATTACATCAGTCAATTTGGCTTTAAAGCTGCCGACAAATACATCGAAGTTATCTACAATTCAGTAGCAAGGCTTGAAGCACATCCCGAATCTTGCGCCCTTGCAAAAACCCTAAATTGAATGCCGCTGGTTTTCGCTGTTGCCTTTACCGAAACCACCTTGTCGTTTACGAATTTTCACAAGATAAAGTTGAAATTCTCCCCGTTATTTATTCCAGAATGAATCCTGATAATATGATAGATTTGGTAATGTAAATTCATTTTAAGTAGTGGGGCAAAAATAGGCTTAGTACACTGTTTTATAAATTTATTTACATTTTTTGACGTTTATTTTGAAATGAATCGAATCAAAAATGACGCGAATACTCACTGTATTTAAGGATTTTTTGGTGAAGAGTCATTTTAAAAGAAA
>Ga0209185_1002373_pt1 | contig 13056 bp, 13 predicted proteins | sample SidtaG_2_FD_187425 | JGI IMG/M metagenome (GOLD analysis project Ga0209185, IMG submission 187425) | Marine algal microbial communities from Sidmouth, United Kingdom - Sidmouth_Asex2 metaG (SPAdes) (version 2) | ecosystem: Host-associated > Algae > Red algae > Unclassified | place: Sidmouth... | reverse complement strand
AAAGGTCGCAGAGTTTTTCGCAAAGGTCGCAAAGAGATTGGTTTCTGTTGAGCTTTGCGGTCTTTGCGTCAAAATTCTTTGCGGTCTTTGCGTGAAAGAAAATTCCTGAACTGAATTAGGATTGCTTTAATTGAAGATTTTTTAGTGATAAAACATAGTAATTGAGCTGCTTTTCAAGTATTTTTCACAAAAAATAGAGCTTATCATTGGTGAAATGTTAAACCGTTGGGTAGAACACAATGCTCTTACTCTCCTTAACGAAAATAAAGGCAAAGAGGTTCACCTGAAAACGATTTTATTGATGTTCAGTCCATGAAAAATAGCCCTGATAGGAGTGGTATGGCTAACCAAGTGCCGTAGTTCTTGGTTCTTAGTGCTGTGGTTCGGTTCTTGCGTGATTAAGTGTTCTTTGTTAGCCATAAGAACGGATAGCAGGACAAGACGTAACGACGAAGCAACAAACCGTTCGCTCCAAAAAATTAGAAATAGTAGAAAAGGGGCAGAAATCCCAGTTGGTATTCTTCTCGAATTGGACCCAATGTATTGTCGGGCGCATATGTCAAGGTTAGAATGTTTTGGGTGTCAAAAATATTGACAAAATCAATGGGGGACTTTTGAAATATTGGTCTCTATCGTTTGACCCATAAATGAGCGTGATTGTTTCTTGATCAACCACTATTCCTCGAATGGTTTGGGTGATTTGTGCGACTAAAAAGAGGGGAGAGAACAATAAGAATAAAGAAAAAGTGAGATGTTTCATTGTTAATTGTATTGGGTTGAGGAAAGTTTTTGTAAATTTAAGTGAAAAACGATAGATTCCTAAAACAATATTTACAGCAAAAGAGATTCAAATTTATAACTTAAAATTTTGATAATGAGCTTGCTATAAGTATCTCTCAGAACTTTTGAACAACACACTAAAAATGAAACGATTACACCTATTTGAATTTGAAGACCAGCAATGGTTTCCCTCCTTCCTTCGGGATTATATGACAGACTTTTTACAGTTTGTATCCAATAAATTTGGTTTATATAAAGGCATTATGCCCTTACTCACAGAAGCACTCCGCAAAACCGAAAGCGACCAGATTATAGATTTGGCTTCTGGTGGTGGTGGTGGCTTGCTTAAAATAGCCGAAGATTTACAAAAAGAACTGCCCAATCTCAAGATTAAACTGACCGATTATTATCCAAATATTGACGCTTTTGAAGAAACACTCAAAAAAGGTGGAAACATATTTAAATACGAAAAGGAGTCAATCAATGCCTTAGATGTTCCCGAAAACCTCAAAGGATTTCGGACACAATTTCTTTCTTTTCACCACTTTACGCCAGAAGAAGCCCAGCAAATTCTTCAAAATGCGGTAGACAACAACGCACCCATTGCCATTTTTGAAGCCCAAGAACGAGGCATCGCCCACCTCATACAATTTTTCTTTTCGCCCATCAACGTGCTACTCACCGCCCCATTTATTCGCCCCTTCAAAATCGGCAGAATCCTCTTCACCTACCTCATCCCCTTAGTCCCCTTATTTGTCTGGTGGGACGGTTTAGTATCCGTCGTCCGCACCTATTCCGTCGATGAAATGAACGCAATGGTCGCCAAACTCAACAACACAGAAACCTATGATTGGAATGTCGGAAAAGTCAAAACAGGCCCCATGACCAATCTATACCTTATCGGCACACCCAAGCCCTAAATACAATAACAAGGTTCAGTAACTACAAAAACCACATAAATTCTTTTAAGGAGAGAACGGTGGAATGCTTCGTCGTGCCACATGGTCTCGCTATCCACTATTATGGCAGATTATTTATTCAGGAAAGAACCGAAAACTACTGAAACTACTTAAACCACAAAAACTACTTAAACCATTCTGCCATACCGCTACTATCGAGTCTATGTTGCATGGACAGAACGGCTTATCAGGAAGTAAGGAATATAGGTACGAAATAAACTCACAATTTAGCCGTCACAGATATGACATTTCTCAAAGAAAGGTCATATCTAATCTAAGAACTTATTTCTAAGTGGAAAAAATGTTTTCACGCAAAGGTCGTAGATTTTTTCGCAAAGACCACAGAGACATTGGTTTCTATTGAGCTTTGCGCTTCTTTGCGTTCTTTGCGTGAAATAAAATTCCTGAACTGAATGTATGATTTTTTTCAAAAACCGAACCATTCTAATGTGTTTCAAAAACAATTACTTAAAAATGTAATTTTTTTCGTTTCCGACCTGCTTTATCTTTGGGGTATCAACAAACAACAACACAAATTTTTACTTAACAATCAAAAACACAAATTATGAAAAAAATAACAATAGACAATTTTCAAACTACAGGAATCAAAGTTTTAAAAGAAAACGAAACCTTACAAGTAACGGGTGGAATTATTTCAGAGTCAATGGACGCTTTATCTGGTTCGCCAATGGTAGAAGTGAATAGTGTAGATACTACTACTACTAATACCATCTCACTTGATTTAGGAACTTTAGATTTGCTATAGACCAAATTCTTTCAAACAACAATACAAATTTTCATTTATAACAACAAAAAAAACAAATATCATGAAAAAGCAAACTCAAAAAACGAAATCAACAAATGCTTCTAAAAGCAAATTAAAAAATTTCAAAGCCAATACATTGAAGAAAGAACAAACAACACATGTGCAAGGAGGACAAATTCAAGCTGATCTGATGGACATTCTTGGCGTAATGGATTTTCTGTAGAGATTTGATGGGTTCCAACCGTCCAAAATAGACCCGATGGTAGTGGTATGGTGGTGTGTAGGGGCAGACCCCATGTGTCTGCCCGCAGCGGAAGCCACCATAAGAACGAACAGCGGGCCCATGCGTAATAAAGAAAGACAAACCATGCTCTCCAAAAAAAAATAATTTTAAAGCCAATTTTAAAGATAAATAAATAAATCCTAGTTTATGTTTCCCGAAAGCCCATATTTCTATGGGCTTTTTTTTATTGGTTTTTTGATAGCGAATGTACAAGCTGTATATTTGTAGTCAGACAATGACAGATTTACAAATTATACAACTATTAGAACGGGAAATTGGCTTCCCGTTGAAAAGCGTAGGTGCAAAAGATCTATGGAAAGAGCAAACCTATACCCTAAATGAACATCAACGCATTATAGGCATCAACCTCAATAGCTGTGAACTCAAAAAAATTCCGCCAAGACTCCTTCACCTCAAATACCTACAAAGCCTTTCTTTGTCCGAAAACAGAATAGCCGTTTTAGACAACAGACTTGCAGATTTTAGGCGTTTACAGGAACTAGTCATTGATCAAAATGACCTTAGAAAATTTCCACTAAGTATCACCAAACTCAAACGATTGCGAAAATTGAGTCTGGTAAATAATGATTTGAAGGATTTGCCTATCGAAATTCGAGAATTGAAGAATTTGGAGGTTTTGGGTCTGAGCAAAAATAAAATTACTGTACTTCCCAAAGATTTTGGCCAGCTCCAAAATCTATCTCACATCTATCTCAACGATAATTTCATCAAAGAGTGGTCAGCCGATTTACAAAAGTTTAGACGCCTTAAAATGTTGGATTTACGAAACAACAGAATCGTAAATTTACCCACAGATTCCCTCAAATTGAATATGGTTTTTAAATGGGAACGAGCCATTAGTTTAGAAGGCATCTTTTTAGAAGGCAATCCCTTAGAAAAACCACCCGTAGAAATCCTTAAAAAAGGCGACAAAGCCATTCGTTCCTATCTGGCATCCCTAAAAGGACGGTCTCGACCACTCAATGAGGTCAAAGTCTTATTAGTCGGCGATGGTGGCGCAGGCAAAACGTCTTTGATGAAAAGGCTGAGAGGAAAAGGCTTCAATCGAAACGAAGCCCAAACACACGGCATCAACATCGCCACACACACCTTGCCCATCAAACACGAATCTTTAGACGACATCAAAGTACACTATTGGGATTTTGGCGGACAAGAAATTATGCATGCCTCTCATCAGTTCTTTTTGTCCAAGAGAAGCCTATATATTTTGGTGTTGGACAGCCGAAAAGACGCTAAAACGGAATATTGGCTCAAACACATTGAAAGTTTTGGTGGAAAATCGCCCATCATCATCGTTTTGAACAAAGTGGATGAAAACCCCGCTTTTGAAGTCAATCGCAAGTTTTTACAAGAAAAATACAGTACCATTGTCGGCTTTTTCCGCATTTCCTGTTCCAACAATAGAGGGATGGACGAATTGAGAGAGTCCGTCGAAAACGCCATTTTCCAACTTCCCCACCTACAAACGCCCTGGAGCATTGATTGGTTCGCCGTCAAAAATCAATTAGAAAACACGAATAAAAACTATATTTCCTACGACGACTACTTATCCCTATGCAGCAAACACAGAATTACGGACAAAGACGCCCAAAATACCCTATTAGAGTACCTCAACGATTTGGGAATTATGCTACATTTTGGGGATGACATCAATTTAAGACAAACGAGCGTACTCAATCCAAAGTGGGTGACACAAGCCGTTTACAAAATCATCAACGCCAAAGAATTAGCCGACCAACACGGTATCTTGCAATTAGAACACCTTGACCACATCCTCAAACCCAATAGGGCAGGAGACTATAAGTATCCCCATGCGACACACCACTACATCATTCGTTTGATGTCTCGCTTCAAACTCTGTTACCAACTCAACGAACACAGCGTATTGATTCCCGATTTATTAGATGTGGAAGAAGTCCGTTACAATTTTCAGGACAAAAACCTTCTAAAATTCATGTTCCAATACGATTTTTTCACGAAATCCATCATGCCCCGTTTCATCGTCGATATGCATGACGACATCAAAGAACGGAGAGGACAACGTTTGTTGTGGCGCACAGGTGTCGTTTTAGAAAACAAACAATGCAAAGCCATCGCCTTAGTCAAAGCCGATGAAGAAGCCAAAAGAATCAACATATATGTAGGAGGCGAACAAAGAAGAGATTACTTTGCCGTCATCCGCCACATTTTGGTCAAAATCCACGACAGTTTCGAGAAAATGACCGTCAACGAACTCATTCCACTACCCAATCACGAGAATTATACTGTTGATTACGAAGAAATCATGGGCTACGAAAAAGCCAATCGAGATATATATTTCGCAGGAAAAATCGGCAAAGAATTTTCCGTAAAACAACTTTTAGATGGCATAGAAAGAGCCGAAGAACGCCAAAAAAAGCACACAACCATCGCAGAACCCATAACCGTTCCCACGATTGCAGCCGATGCTTCAGACACCACCACCATTTCAAAACCAGTATCAGAAGTAGAAGTCTATGACAAATGGTATCAAAAAGGCGGCTTAATCCGAGTATTAGTCATCGCCTCCCTCGTCCTCACTTTACTAGCCAGCATTGCAGGATTCTTAGCAGACAGCACCGACTTTTGGGACAGAATCCTTAAAAAATAGCTTTTTTGGTGCCGTTGTGCTGTAGTTAATAGTACCGTAGTTGCGGCTCTGTAAGTAAGTGGCCAAAATAAAACGTACATTAAAAATTTCGTGAAGGATTGATAATGAGATAATTAACACGTCCCTTTCGTCCCACTAAAATCGTCCCCTTACTTACTATAAAGAAATTGGTTTGTGTAGAGCTTTGCGACCTTTGCGTAAAAATTCTTTGCGGTCTTTGCGTGAAATAAATTTACACCAATAGTTTTTTGAAATAACAGCACTAAAAATAAGGAGCGAAAGGACAGTCCCTTCGTCGTGACGGAAAGGCCTGCTATCCATTCTTATCATTTTGCCTTGCTTATATCTGCCCTCCAAAAAATGATACCATTTCTATCAGGGCTATTTTGCACAGTCTCAACGCACCAAGAACCAAGAACTACGGCACTAAGAAAGAACCTCACGATTAAAAGGATTCAAAAAAATCAAAAAAAACGTAACAGACAGCACCAATTCCAAGATTTCCCACTTTTTATCAGAAGGAATCAGCACAATAAGCCCCGCCATCAGAAACAAACACAATACATGATGCCAACGAGGAATAGGCATGCCCCAATAATCATTGAAAGAACGCAGCCGAGCGACATAATGATAAAGACCCTTATAAATGACTAAGTAAAAAACCAGAACAATACTTAATAGTTGACTAAAGATGAGTTTGTTCAATTTAATGCCATTCCACTCCAAATTATGGAAGTTCATTTCATCTTGTGTATTGTTGGCTTTAAAGAATTCGCTTGATTCTACTTCAAACAAACGTTGCCCCCAAGAAATTTCTTCGCCTGCCCCAAACAAAAAAACGAGGGATAAGCAGATTGTGGTAAAAAAAGCCGCTTTTTTATTGCGTTTTAGATAAGTAATACTTCGACCCGCCAACAACAGACAAGAGGATAAAAGCAAAAGAGCAGATAAATTCTCTATCCACCCATCTTCCTTCACCCAAGCAGCTTCAAAATAGCCCAAATCAGTATTTGCCAAATACAACCCGCCAATTACCAAGAATAGCAGAAAAAAATAAAAAAATATATGGAGGATTTTATTCATAAATTTAGGAAGGTACAACCACTTTTGTATTAAAAAAACGACAGAGAAGACAATTTAGCTTTTTTACGATGTTAAAGGAATCTTAACTGTTTATTACCACAAAGCTCTAAAAATGTTTGTTTTTAAGGATAAAATCGAAGAATTAAATTTAATTTCAATAATATTATACTTGGAAATAATTGAATTCTGTACGACAATTAAAATTATTTTTAATTTGTAATATACTGATTTTGATTGAATTGGTTGAGTTGATTGTTCTTGATGTGTAAAATAACCATAAAAAAAACTCGGAAAGCACATTGGAACTTGTATTTATTTGTACTTGGTATGGTAAGGTTTTTGCTTTTATCTTAGAGTCATAAAGGGAAAAATTTTATTAAAGAACACTTAAAAATTTTAAAACATGAATTTCGGATTAAGCTTTGAAAGGACCAACGGAATGCAGTCTGCGGATGGCATACCACAAATATTTGATTTACAACAATTTCTCAGTACTTTTCCTTTGGAAGAGGTGAAAAAAGACGCTTTTATATACAAACCAGAATCTTCTTCTGATTTAGTATACTTTATTGAAAAAGGAAGCGTTATTCTTGGGAGCTATCACTCAAATGGTGAAGAAGTGATCAGCGCCATTTTGTTTAAAAGCCAGATTTTTGGAGAACAAGGACTCACTGGCAGCAGAAATCGAGATGAATTTGCCCAAGCCAAAGAAAAAACGTCAATAAGAATTGTACCATTGAATCATTTAAGAAAAGCTATGTTAGATAACGGAGCCTTGGGCATCTCTGTTAACCAACTTATCTTAAAGAAACTTTTGGTTAGCCAAAATAAATGGAAATCGCAGATTACAGATTATGCTCGTACCAGAGTTATTGATTTTATTATCCATTTAGTTGAAAATAATGGGAGACGTGTTGGATTTGAATGGTCTATAGATCAGTTCTTTCCACACAGAGAGGTTGCCAGCATTATTGGATCGTCTCGACAAACAGTTACAGTTACGTTAAACGAGTTGAGAAATAAAAATGTTATCTATTTTGATAGAAAAAGACTCATTGTGCGTGATTTGGAGCAATTGAAGAAAGAAAAATTTTAATGGAAATTCTTTCAATAAGTTTTTTCATACGTAATTTAGTTTAGTGTGTAGTAATAAGTCCCGACAATGCAATGTTGTCGGGCTTTTTTATGTAAAGACAGCTTGGAACTAATATGCATCACTTTGAAAAACTAAGTTTTATGTTTGAAGTGCTGTTGTATATATAAGATATATAATTAATAAAAAATATTTCACTATTTGAATAAATTTAGTACTTTTGGCTTGATATTTAAATAATTATTGCTGAAATGGTTTCAATTGAGCAAAATTATCAATATATTTGAAAAAGTATGATAAGGTTTCTGTTATGCAGAAATTCATTATCACTTTAGTTTTCATGTTTATAAGCCCAATAGGTTTCGCCCTGTTGGGTTTTTTTTGTAGTCGATAGAGGGAATGTCCGTCTAATATAGACCCGATAGTAGTGGTATGGCAAGTCGTTTGTGTGATTTAAGTAGTTTATGGGGTTTTTTGTGGTTCAAAAGTGAATTAATGGTGCTTACTTGCCATAAGAACGTATAGCGGGCCCATGCTTTGCGACGGAGGATTTAACATTCTCTCCTAAAAATCGTATAGAATTAGCGGAACTTTTGCTAAAAAAGCATAGTTGAACATAAAGAATACTATGAAAAAGATATTTATGCTAAATGATACGAAATTTATTTTTAATTTTGTTCCATACTAAGTAGACTTGCGATTTAGAACTTGTTGGGATTTAATAAAAAAAGTATCATTTTCAACAAATTCTTAACAAAAGCTAATTATTGTTAATCCAATAAATAATCAAACTGATTCAATAATTCAATTGATCCATCAAACGTTAAAATCATAATGAGTGAAACTTTTAAAAAAATCCAAGGCTATTTGTTAGATCTTGGCATTAGTATTATGGAAGAAAACAAAGAAGAAACTTACTTCCTTGTATCTAATGAAAATGAGGGTATCAGTAATATGATGATCGCCTGTGACGATCCTATTATCATTATCGAGCAATACCTGTTCTCGTTAAAAGAGAAAGACCCAGAGATTTTGTGCAACTTGTTACAAAAAAATAGAGAAATTGTACACGGAGCTTTTGTCTTAGATGAAAGTGGTACAAAAGTTATTTTCAGGGATACACTTCAATCTGAAAACATAGATTTAAACGAATTAGAAGCTTCTATTAACTCTCTTACCCTTTTATTGGGAGAATATTCTAATTCTATTATTGAATTTGCAAAATTATAGATAGTATGGGATTATTGGACTTTTTAAAAAGAATATTCAGAATTGGTCAAGCTGAAGTTAATTCGGGAATTGATAAATTAGAGAACCCGATCAAAATGACGGAACAAGGTATCCGTGACCTCAAAAAAGATTTGAACAAAAGTGTAGAAGCTTTGGCAAGTGTAAAAGCCATGGCGATTCGTTCTAAAAAAGAAACGGATCAATATAGCCAAAAATCTAAAGATTACGAGCGCAAAGCAATGGCACTTTTACAAAGAGCTGAAACTGGACAAATGGACGCTGGTGAAGCGGAGCGTTTGGCGAAAGAGGCTTTGACTCGTAAAAGAGAAAATGAGGCTTTGTCTGCTACTGCTTCTAAAGAAAACAAGCGTCTCCAAAAAAGCGTCGATGAGATGCAAGGGAAAATTCAAAACCTACGCTCTAATATCGGTACTTGGGAAAATGAGCTGAAAACCCTTAAATCAAGAGTGAAGGTAAGTACAGCAACGAAGAAATTGAACAAACAATTATCAGATGTTGATAGTAGCAGTACTGTCGCTTTGTTGGAACGTATGAGAGAGAAGGTAAACGAAGAGGAAGCCTTGGCAGAGTCTTACGAGCAACTCGCACAAAATGCAAATACAAATTTAGATATGGAAATTGACCATGCTTTAGATGGCTTGGACGTTTCTGCTGATGATGATTTGTTAGCATTGAAAGCGAAGATGGGCGTAGGTGGTTCAAAAAGCGCACCAAGTGGCGGTATGGACGATTCTGATTTGGACTTAGAGGACTTGAAGGCGCAGATGAACAAAGATGACGGTCCAAAGGAATAATACAATTAAGCATATAACTTTGGGAAAGGCTCTTCTTTACGCTCACAAAGAGGCCTTTGCCTGAAATGCAACAACACACCCTTGTCGGTAAAGATGCCCCATGCTCTTTACCGGCATTTTTTTTTGTATTGGGCGTTAGGAATTAGTGTATTGGTTGATTAGGGAATTAGTTGCTATGCACCAGGCCTTTGAATCACGGATTTTTATGATTACACAGATTTTTCTCTACAATATCCTCTAACGACTCAAACGAAAATTCTTCACAATCACAAAAACGACTCAAACAACTCAAACGACTTAAACGAACCCTCCAAAATGTTAATAAAAAATATCAAGCGACTTGTACAAATAGAAACAGAAGCGAAAAAAGCAGTACAAGGCAAAGACATGGCACTATTGCCCTCTATTGAAAATGCTTTTTTATTGTTGGAAGGCGATAAAATCAAGGATTTTGGCGAAATGAAAGACTGTCCAACCTTTGAAGGCGAAACAATAGATGCCACAGGTCGCATGGTATTTCCGTCTTGGTGCGATTCCCATACACACATCGTTTATGCAGGCAGTCGAGAAGGCGAATTTGTGGATCGAATCAAAGGACTGACCTACGAAGAAATTGCCCAAAAAGGCGGAGGCATTCTCAATTCAGCCAAACGCTTACAAGGAACATCAGAAGACGATTTGTTTGAGCAAGCAAAAGCCCGATTATGGGAAGTCATCCGTTATGGAACAGGAGCGATAGAAATCAAAAGTGGCTACGGTTTAACCGTGGAGGCGGAGTTAAAAATGCTCCGAGTCATCCAACGACTCAAAGCCATTTCGCCCATTCCCATCAAAGCCAGTTTTTTGGGAGCGCATGCCGTTCCGATGGAATACAAAGACAACCGAGAAGGCTACATTGACTTGCTCATTAATGAAATGCTGCCCATCATCGCCAAAGAGAACTTAGCGGATTACTGCGACGTTTTCTGTGACAAAGGCTTCTACACCCCCGAAGAAACCGATAGAATCCTCAAAGCAGGCTTAAAATACGGTTTAAAGCCAAAGATACACGCCAATGAATTAGCCAATTCAGGCGGTGTACAAGTAGGCGTCGCTAATAATGCCTTATCCGTCGATCACTTAGAGCGCATGGGACAAGAAGAAATCACCGTCCTCATGGATTCAGAAACCATGCCCACAATTTTGCCCTCATGCGCCTTCTTTTTGAGCATCGACTACGCCCCCGCCCGTGATATGATTGCCGCAGGATTGCCCGTCGCCTTAGCCACCGATTACAATCCAGGGTCCACCCCATCAGGACGCATGCCCTTTGTCCTTTCCTTAGCATGCATCAAAATGAAAATGACCCCAGAAGAAGCCATCAATGCCGCCACCATCAACGGCGCATACGCTATGGAACTAACAGACACACATGGCAGCATTATGCGAGGCAAACAAGCCAATCTATTCCTCACAAAACCCATTCCCTCCATCGCCTACATACCCTATTCTTTCGGCACGGACTTAATAGATACCATTATTTTGAATGGAGAAATTGTCGATTAGTCTCGTCAAAAATTCCTATTTTTTAAGGAGAGAACGGTGGATTGCTCCGTCGTGCCGTTCAGGCCTGCTATCCGCTATTATGCTAAAGCCCTCGCAAAACCTTTTGCCCAACACTTTAGCATATCACTACTATCAGGTCTATTTTGGATGGTGGGGACTTCTATTTTAAGTAAACAAATATTAAAAAAAATGTGTGCAAAAAAAAGACAACGGTTAGAAGCGTTTTCCGAAGAATCAGAATTTAAAGAGGTGGATATTTTAGCAAAAATTAAAGAAGTTGCAGGAGCAAAGTATGATACTTCTTTAGAAGTTGTGGCTAAAACAATATGTAAGTACCCAGATTTTTCTTGTTCTATCTCTTCAGAATCTCTTTCTCAATTCTTGGAGAAATGGACAGCTAAATTTATTAAGGGATTTGAAAATAGATCCTCAAAAAGAAAAGGCAAGGTGATGGGGACTGCTTCAGATGAAGTAATAAATCAAATTATTCAATCCAGAATTACTGCTTTAACAGATGATCAAATAGAGCAGATAAAATTTGCACATAGGTTGTCTATGTCAGCAGAAAATATAGCAGGAGCTTTATTAGAAGAATATCTTGCTGCTAATTTGGCGGTTTTTGGATGGTACTGCTGTTGGGGCGAAACCATGAAAAGTATAGACTTTGTAAACAAAGATGGGCGATTACTTCAAGTTAAAAATAGCGACAATAGTGAAAATAGTTCCAGTAAAACGGTACGAGATGGCACAAAAATCGAACATTGGTTTCGTCGTTTTTCCAGAAAAGGCACAACCAATTGGGACAAATTGAATGAGCTAATCGGAATTAAAGACGAGAACAAAAAACTTTCAGAAGAAGGCTTCAAGAAGTTTATAAAATATATAATTGCTCAAAATCCTGATTGCTTATTTGTAGAAGAGGATAATGTTTGGTTAGATTTAGATACTGATAGCTAATTCTAATCAAACAAGGTTAATACTTTTTGCTCTTTTAATACTTTTGAATCAAATTCTTTTTCAAAAGCTATATCATCCGTATTTTTATATCGAGAGTATCGAAAGTTTTTGAACTCTTTGATTGGTTTGCCTTTCTTATGTTTTATAATCATTTTACCAATGGCTTGACCAACACTTACAGGCACAGCATTGCCAATTTGCTTGTATTTTTGAATGGTAGAGCCACATATTTTCCAGTCGTCAGGAAATTCTTGTACTCTTTTATATTCCTCTACGCTTAAAGGGCGATCTTCAGTTGGATGACATAAAGCGGTGGCAGGCATTGCAGGGGAAGTAACGAGCGTTGGAGCAGGCTTATCCCAAGCTAATCGACGATAAAAACCTGTTTTACCGCCACGAAGTTCGTAAGATTTGCCCATTGCTTCCTTTTGAATATCTGGGGGTAGATTTCTCCAGTTTTGTCCATCTTTTAAGAGTTTGAAATATTTCAGTCTTTTTTCTGGAAATTTCATGACTTCACATTCACTGACAGAAACACCAACTACTGCATCTTTAAATGTTTTCCAAGCAGGAAGTTTGTATGTTTCCTCATTACTATGAGTGGGAGTTAAGTAAGGCATTTTACTTTTCAAAGAACAAGTAATAATGACCCTTTCTCTGCTTTGAGGTGTCCCAAAATTGGCTGAATTGTAAAGGGTGAAACTTACAAAATAGCCAGCTTTTTCTAACCTTTTTTTGACATAGTATAAGGCAGATCCTGAAATTGTCTCAGCTCCTTTTGCTATAAGATTTTTTTCATCCTTAGATAATTCAATGGCTAATTTTGAAGAAAGTAATCCTCTCACATTTTCAATAACAGCGTATTGAGGTTTTATCTTTTCAATGACTTCAAGAT
>Ga0209185_1002366_pt1 | contig 13079 bp, 11 predicted proteins | sample SidtaG_2_FD_187425 | JGI IMG/M metagenome (GOLD analysis project Ga0209185, IMG submission 187425) | Marine algal microbial communities from Sidmouth, United Kingdom - Sidmouth_Asex2 metaG (SPAdes) (version 2) | ecosystem: Host-associated > Algae > Red algae > Unclassified | place: Sidmouth... | reverse complement strand
TATCGAAGGTAAGAAGTGTTAAAAAAATATCTCCTGACTCCGTTTGTACCCCTTCAATATCAAGAACAAAAGATACGGCATTTGAAGTTATCGGATATTTATGTTCAATAACGTTGAATGATTCATCTATCCTAGTCAAACTTAAACCAAACTCATTATTGAAATCCCAAGGACTAATATTATGTTCAAGGTAATAAACACTTATTAAAACAGCTTCACCATTACCTAAGCTAAAGATTTTAGCTGGCGAGTAAATTAATTCACTATTCTCAGGAATAGCTTTATCTGATGTATCATACATTCGAAATTGCCCTTGGTCACTAAGGCTTACTTCCGCAAGCAGTTGTTGTCTTTTTCCGATTTCATTAGTCATCAAGATGCTAATTGAATTTTCGGGGAAGATACCAAAAGCAGAAGGCACTATTAATATTGAACTTGAATCCTGATAACTTGTAAATTTTTGAATAGCGTTAAGATTTTTATCCACAGACAAGACATATTGCTCTTTTGAAATATTCGAGCGAAGACCAAAAAAAATAGTATCATTTTGGACATAGGTTTCACTGCATTCAGCCAAAGAATTTTGATATACATCTGGATTATCATTGTACCAAACGATACTCTTGATGTAATTACCATTTAAATCAAAAGAAAACACATGAATGTTTCTTTTGAATTCAATAGAATCAGCCCATTCCATACATTCTCCAATTACATAAATTTTATTCTTATGTTCCAGAAGCGTATTTCCATGCATTTGAACAAATCGACCATTGGAGTCATAGAGTTTATTAAAAGGTGTTTGGGCAAATAAATTTACCCAAACACATACTATGATTATTGTTTTTAAAATTAGTTTCATTTGATAAATATTCTTTTGGTGAACTTTGCTTTTTCTTGGCTTGAATTACTAATAATTACATTATATAAACCAGAAGGATATTCAGATACATTTATCTCGATTGTTTCCGTACCAGAAAGTTCGGTTATTATTTTACCATTAGTATCTATAATTTTAATATTTGCCGTTTTTTTGCCTAAAAATATATTCAAAATATTCTCAGTAGGGTTTGGCCAAATTTTTATTTCTTCAATATTTTCTCTTTCACTTGGGTAAAATTCTTGACCCTCAAGAGTCTCAAAGCTGCCAAAATCAGGATCAATAATTTGTCCACTAGGTGTCTCATTATTTACTGGTGTGGGTGGAGGTAATGGGTCACCACAGCCACTAGGACTTTGTAAGCACCATGTATCTCCACACTCTGGCCAACTAGAATACCAACCTGTATTACCAGGAATACACAAAACCACATCTTGCCATATGCCTGCAATTTGATTTCTACTTAAACAGATTCCTTGATTTCCAAATGCATTAAGAATAGTTGCATCTTCAACATCTGACAGCTGCGGTATTTGATTTGGATCGGTAGGATCTACATAATAAATAAATTGACTACCACCCAGATTAGCTATATCATCACTTGTACCAATAAATACATTGCCTGCAGGTTGATCGAAAGCTCCTTGCTGAAGCATGTTGGCAAATTGAATTTCCCAAGCATTACCACTTGCAAATTCATGAAAGTTACATGAGATATCAAGAAAATTGTCAATTGAATTATCAATATGCACATTTCCGTCTGTAAAAATGTTATTTTGAATAAGACTTTTCTCAGAAGATATAGTTTGAATTTCTATATACTTATCTGCAGCTGAATCTTCAAAAAGATTGTGGAATATATAATATCTAGATGTTGTTTGAATTTGCACCAAAGGAGATCCATTACCACATTCTTCAAACCAACATCTACATATCATAACGTTGTCAGATTCTCGCACAACAATTGGATTAAAACATAGTGGGTTAAAATAAGCATTGTCTACAGTAAGATTAGGACCACTGTTATATAAAATTCCACAATTATAAAAAGCTGGGAGATGATTTGGCGAATGATCAATTATTACACCTGAATCAGTCGCTTCTATAGTACTTAGTAAATATTTACAACCTCTAAAATCAGTATCAGTAAATTTTAAATCTATTGGACTTATATCAAATGCGTTATCCGCCATAAAGTTGACAGTACATGAATGTAAGAATAAAGGACTCCTATCTAAATATGAATCTCTCATATTAAAAGTTGATCCTACCATATTAATTTTATCTGCATTTGTTATTTTACTATTCCAAATGCCAACAGTACAACCTATACCGTCTGGTTGACTTCTAATTCCACCCCACATGAAACAATCTTCATATCTGACAATACTGCTCTGAATTGTAAGTATTGATCCATGTCCAACATTAATAAACGAAACTATCGGATCTCCACTATTGTCAAACTCATTAAATATTGTCACATCAGTATTTAAAAATGTTACATGTACACCATCTGCGATATTGAGATCCCCAACAATATGATAACATGGATCTGAAAATGTTACATCAGCTAAAATGTCACCACCAATCACAGTGCAAGTTAAATTTGCTGGGCATTCTTCATTAGGGTTATTAGTAATATATTCCAGCTTATCAGCTTCAATGTGACACCTCATTCTTTCACCTTGTCCTAAAGTAAAAACTTTAGGTCCCCAAGAAGTATCACATCCATCCGGAAATTGCTGAGACATAACGTTTAATTCTAAAGTCCTCTGATAAACTAAATTCATATTAGCATCTGGTAACATATCGTAATTATCTGGAAAATTAGTTGTTGTGCATGGAAGATCTCCCATATTATTAAGCGGATTATTTGGATCGTAAGTTAAATCCTAATCAATATCACAATTAGTGTATTGAATAATACCGTTAGGAGGGTTGATAGGCGTATCAGCAACTAAGTCCCCTTCATTGGCATTTGAAAGCGGATCGCCTGGCATCCAATTGACTCCATTTGGCAAATTTGCTACACAATGATTACTGGCAACATCACCTCTATATGTATGAAACAAATCTAACAAGTGTCCAAATTCATGAGTGAATGTGGTGCCACCAGGTTTACTCCAAAGTCTGTCTCCGCCTACATCGTTTGTCTCACCAGATGCATATGGTAGTGGAGGTCTTAAAGCTATTAAAACATTAATTCTTTCAAAATCAGTATATTGATCCATTTCACATTGTCTATTCAAAAAACGTTTCGGATCAGCTGCTAAAGCATCATCAACAATGTTTTCAACACAAAAAACAAAATGAATATCATGAGCAGCAAAAGCTGTCTCTGCCGTCTGAAGAGTTTCATCAATTTCGGTTTGACTAGGACCATTTCCTTGACTATCTTCACACACCCAAACCTTTATTCTCAGAGTATAAGGCCCTGCCGGAGGAATTATACATTGAGCTGAGAGAAATTGAAAACTAAAAAATATAAGAAAGAAAGAAAGAGTTTTTAAAATTTAAAGTTGCCATGGAGAATTTAATGATTTTCATCTGTTCTAATTTTGGTGATTTTAATGTATTGTCAATATTTCACAAGGAAAACTAACATGATTTCAACTAAATATACAAGATTATTTTTTGATTAGTAACAAATTAAAAAAAAAAAACTATTTAATATGCTTGCTTCAGAGGTCTATGGTAGAAATACATTCTAGTTTTAATAAAAAGAAAATCCAATCTTGCGCTTTAGCATTTCTACAACACATTTTTTATACAAATAATTTTTCTCCTAAACTCAATGGACTAGATTTAGCTACCTAAAATAAATTGTCTAAAAAATGTTAAGTTACTTTAAAAACCGTCAACAAAAACACTTACAATTTTTCAGGATGATTGATTCTTCGACTTCACTCCGTTTAGCTCCTTTAGCATTGTAATTAAAGAAATTAACAGCTCTTAGCATTTGAGTAAATGAAGTGTTTCATATAGAATATTTAAATTAATCGTTTGATTTGACTTCACTGGTCTTGCTTTTCGTTTTCCCTAATTCCCTAATTCACTAATTCACTAATTCACCATATCTCGATTTCCCACATCACATTTGACTAAGATACTTTTTAAATGCCTTATCATATGATGCACTGATTGGAATCAATTCCTCTTTGACACTAATCCTGTTTTTTTCAATATACTTAATCTTATTAATGGAAACGATATAAGATTTATGAACTCTGATAAATTTATCTGAAGGTAATTTGGCTTCAAAAGATTTCATATTCTCCAATGTCATAACTTTTGAATCATCTGTTATTATTGCACAATAATCTCCCATCCCTTTCAAAAAGTAAATTTCGTCAAGCTTTATCTTTTGTAGACGATTTTCAGTTTTGACAAAAATAAAATCCGTAGAATTCTCTACCAATGGCTTCGTATCAAGTTTCTTTATTTCATAGCGATTCACTGCATCTAAGAAGCGATGAAAGCTTATAGGTTTCAATAAGTAATCAAGCGCCTTCAACTCAAATCCATCAACTGCATAATTTGGATAAGCTGTGGTGAAAATAATTTTTGATTGATCACCTAAAACTTTAGCGAGTTGCACTCCATTTATTTCAGGCATCTGAATATCCAGAAATATAAGATCAACAGAATTGTTATTCAAATAACTCAAAGCCTTCAACGGATTACTAAAGCTTTCAATTAATTCAAAATCATCTATCTTCTCTAAGTACGAAGACAATAACTTAATCGCTAAGGGCTCATCATCTATAATTACGCATCTTGTCATTTCAATGGCAATTTAATACAAACTTCAAAAACTTCCGCATTATCCTTTAATTCAAATACATCAGCATTTGCATACATTAATGCCAATCTTCTTTTTAAGTTATCCAAGCCCACACCACCGTGAGCATCTTTCAATTTTTGAGACTTTCTATTTTTCGCTTTAATGATCAATTTTGAATCAAACGATGAAACAGCAAGCATAAATGGATGAGCTGCTTCTTTTATTTGCCCATGCTTAAAAGCATTTTCTACTAAAGGTAATATTGTAAATGAAGGTATTAATTGATCGTCTAATTTATGATCGATTTCAATTAAGACATGGATATCAAAATCATATCTCAATTTTTGAAGCACAATGTAGTTGTCTACTAATTTCATCTCATCACGTAATAATACCTTTTCTTTTTTTTCGTATAAACTAGATTTCAATAATTCAGTTAATCTATCTAGTGCCTCTAAGGAGTGCGGTGATTTGTGATAGACTAAGGAATAAATATTATTGAGACTATTCAATAAAAAGTGCGGATTAATCTGCGATCTTAGCATAGACATTTCCAACCTTTGATTTTCAATAATTAATTCTTGCTCCCTTTGCTGTTTAAAAATTCCATATTCAACAAAGTAGAATAAAACACCTACAGGCATAAATCTAAGTGCAAAGAATACGTTATCAATGACATAATCTTTAAAAGCCATCTGTCTATTATAATTTGCCGCGCCGAACAAAACATCAGTAAATATTTGCTCAAACAAATACCTCAATATTATGGGTAAGAAGATGGCCAGAAAAATGCCTGTTACTAATTTAAAATATTTCTTAAACCTGTAGTATTTGAAGAATGCAAAGAAAGCAGAAAAGGAAAAAAGAAATAAAAAAAAGATTGAACTTATTGAAAATATACTATCCGTCAGATTAAATGTTTCTACAGGCCTTTCTAATAATATTTCTCTTAAAGCACCATCTATTACAAAATAGTAAATGAGAAACCAGATGACCAGACCTTTTATATTGAATCGCATTTAAGTGATTAGTTTGATATAAATATTCTACTATTTAGGTTCTTATCCAATGTCAATCGGTCAATAACTGCTTTTTATCGGTGAATTAAATTTACACAAATGATTAAGCCATTCATCGATGACTCTACCTGACATACAGATTTGAGAGCTTATCTTCTGCATGTTTCAAGTATTATTGTCTTAATAATCAAACAATTTAATATTATGAAAAGTATAATTTTTAGTTTAAGTATAATGCTTCTGACATTAAACACTAATGCCCAAACACTAGTAAATGTAGACAATATTCTCCGAGCAAACGAAGCCGTTCCTAAGGTAATGCTTGTGGGCACTTTTCACTTTGGTTACCCAGGATTGGATACACATAAGACAGAAGACAAATACAAAGTAGACATCTTATCTCCAGAAAAACAGATAGAAGTTAAAGAACTTCTTGATTATATTTCAAAATTCAAGCCTACAAAAATAATGGTTGAAACAGGAAACTCAGGCTACTTAGTTGAACGGTATCGCAACTGGCAAAGCGGGAAGGAAAAGCTAGGGAGAAGGGAAGTAGATCAGATTGGATTAAAACTCATGAAGCGGTTTAACTTGGACACCATATATGGCGTCGATGCCAATTCACTTTCATATGAACTTTCAAGATCTCAAGATTCATTAAAATATAAAAAGTTATTTGATAAAATCTATGGTGAATACGAAGAAAAAGCCAATGCTTTTGATGACAGATATTGGAAATTTTATGACAAGGAAGATGAGTTGACTTTCGAAAACACTTTACTGGATTATTTCCTTCATCAAAATACTGACAAAGTCGTAAAGAGAATGCATGGTCATTATATTCTGGGCAATGGATTAGAAGATTATAATGATGTGGACGGATTACTACTCAATTGGTACAGTAGAAACCTAAGAATCTATAAAAATATTATAAACATTGAAACAACTGAGGAAGACAGAATTTTAGTCTTGTTTGGAGCTGGCCATATTGGGATTCTCATGCAGCAATTTGAAAGTAATCCTGCATATGACTTAGTGAAATTTGGTGATCTACTGAAATGATATAAAAGAGCGACTAGATGGGATTCTTATAGTTACTTGCTTGTGATAAATATATATTAATTCATTCTAACTGAATCAGTTCTGTAGCGTCTATTTGACTGGACTATCCGTAAAGAATAACATAGAATAACATTAAATCTTGAATATGCACATCATTGTTTTCTTAGATTCATGATATCATGAAAGGCTAGAATTCTTGAAACAGATTTCTATATAATTGTAATCCTATAAAAATTCATGTTTATAAAATAGGCCAATATTTAGTAAGAGCCAATTATCGCAAGTCGACAATCTTGAAGGCTAAAACAAATATTGACCTATTTAAAAGTAAAGAGCTAGAAATTTAATTTATCTCATTTAAATTCCTTCAATCCAGCTAGTGATCTCTTCTTTAGTTTTACCTAGCTTTTGCTGTAATTTTCCTAAGAGTTCATCTTCCTTACCTTCTTGATACATCAAATCATCTTCGGTTAGCACGGCATATTCTTGTTGTAATTTGCCTTTTAATTCATTCCAATTCCCTTTTAATTTATCCGCTAAAGAACTCATGTTTAAAATTTTTAATTTTATGTAAATATTTTATCTATTGACAATTACTTCACCAAAGAAATCATCATCATTGCTTTAAAGTAATCATAATATTTATAACTATTGCCCTAGTTATTTAATTAGGCTTTGGACATAAATTTCTGAATAAGAGAAACGACCAATAGCACAATAAAAACGAAAAAGAAAATCTGTGCAATTCCTGAAGCAGCTCCAGCGATTCCGCTAAAACCTAAAGCTCCAGCAATTAATGCAATAATTAAAAAGAGTAATGTGTAACGTACCATAATTTTAATTTTGTAAATATTATATAATAGATTCTAATCTTTTAATTTCTAAAAATATTGAATGGGAACATATGCAAATCAACCTCAGTTACAATTAGTTCTCAATTTAAAAATCATATGATCTTAATCAGCCTGTTTGAATAGGCTTCGTCCTAAAAAAAGATTAGAACTATGACCTATTCAAAAGAGCTATTCTGAGTAAAAAATTTATAAGAAGTTTTTTGTTTTCAAATAAAACTCCTTGTTTGACTTTAGTAAAGACTTATATGATTTTTTTAAACTTTGTGTGTATTGAAATCGTCGCTATCTAGCAAACTTCGTATCACACGAATTAAATAAGCCATTAAAATATTCGAAAGCAATAAGTAACCTAAACACCTTTGTTCGTCATTTGCTTTTTCGTTTATTAAGACATTAATCTTGGATTTTATTTCTTTGAGTGATTCTAAAGAACCCAATTCTGGATCAATATCTAATATCCTAAGTTCATCAGCGATAAGCCTTGATACATTAATATCTGAGCTCAAATATTGATCTAAATATTTATAATCATTCTTGGCATCAACGCTGGCTATATCATTGCTAAGATTAGCATTTGTATATTTGTGAACAATATTCAACTTATCGTTTATTTTCAATGTGGCTTTTGTTTTGCGAAAATTTATTATTTACTTTTCTCCGTATAATCATTAATACTGTTAAGAGCCTTATCACTTAAATGGTCTTTGGCCATCAATCTTTTCCCTCAATTCTGTTTGCAAAATTGAAAAACATTTCTCACAGACTTTAACTCATATCCAATTAAACTTTAACGCAAAACCCTTTTAAGAAATAAATTCACTATATTAAGAATCAATGAGAAAACCTTTGTTTTCTTTTAAATTATGAGTTTTGCAAGAGCTAATAAATAGTATTATAAAATGATAAAATGATAAAATGTTTAAGTTTATAAACGCGCACAGGTTATTATCACCAAATATATATTCACTATTGAGAAAATAAACTATGCAACAAATAGTCGTTTCTTCATTGCCTATACATCAAGTAATACAAGATATTGCTAATGAATTGAATGTGGAATTTGAAGAGAATTATAATTTTTATAGCGTTTCATTACCCAAAGAAGTGGGTCAAGGTCAAATCAGCGGAATTGATTTTGGTGGGGGATTTGGTCTTTTAAATTACAACTGCATCTTTTATATTGAATTTACTATTCGATTTACATTGAAGGAAGTCCATCCAATGAAGTTCATACATTGTAGAGAGGGAAAATTTACACATACTTTTGAATGGAGTAAAGAATATCAGGAAATCAACACTTATGAAAATATAATCATCGCCAGTTCACAACAAAATGGTCACATTCTAACTTTTGCAAAGGGGCATAAAATCGAAATATGCAGCATCGAAGTTGATCGAAACCTATTTCTTCCTTTTGTAGAAAAGCTTAACATCCAGGATGGTGACGTACTGTCCAATGTGATATTAGATATTCACGGGAAAAATAAATTTTTTCACAGAGGTCATTATAGTTTAGTAATACATAATATTATTACAAGTCTGCTAAAACGTAAGGAAACAGAAATAGCTGACATATTTTTTAAGAAAGCTAAGTCATATGAAATGCTTGCACTACAGTGGGATCAATTTTATGAAGATAAGTCAAAATTAGCATTGAATAGAAAAGTCAATTTAGGTGATTTCAATTTACTACAACAGATAACAAAATTCGTAGAAAAGAACATTGAAGAACCTATAACGCTTAAATCCATTCAAGATAAATTTAACATCAGTGAAAAAAGAATTCAGCTTATTTTCAAATCTGGATATCAAACGACTTTCAACGCCTACATACAGAACCTAAGATTAGAAAAAGCAATTAAACTTCTAAAGGATCCAGCCAAGAATATAACTGATGTAGTCTATGCTGTAGGTCTTACCAACAAAAGTTACTTTTCAAAAACATTCAAGGAAAAATTTGGCGTGACACCATCTCAGTTTGTTAAGGATTTGGCTGAAAAAGCTTAAATGTCACTCCTTTGAAAAAATTAAAATGCAAAACTAAAATGCATGTTGCGCTTTTGTTGAACGCATCTATTCACCTTCTCAACCAGCCCTTATATTACATACTATATAACTACAGATAAATGGATTAAAAAAATATTCTTATTACAACCGATTGAATATTAACGACATTCAGCACTCCATAAAATTCATCTTAGCTCAAAAGTAAATTTAGAAATTGGATCTCCACCATAGTTACCACATAACATTTAAATGAAGATATTATGCTTACACTGTGGCTAAACATACTTCATTGTCAATATAAAAAATCCAAAAACCGAACATTTAAAAATAAGGTGAGTTAAGTAAATGATTATTCGAAAGCAAAACCTATCGAAAATCGAGCAAAAATGCTTAGAATATATCTTAATAATTTTTACTTACTTTAAAACAAAAATATGAAAAATCTTTTTATAACACTTTTTTCTCTTTTCTTAATTACAACCTATTCTTGTGATATTGATAAAACCAAATCTGGAGAACTTCCATCTGTGGACGTAGATGTTGAAACAAAATCTGGAGAACTTCCAGAATTTGATGTCGACTGGATTAATCTTAATGTCGGAACTACTACTAAAACGATCACCGTGCCCACAGTAAAGATAGTAATGGAAGAAAAGGAAGTTGAAGTGCCATTTATTAACGCGAAATGGCCATCAGAATATGATGACGTACAAGAACAAACCATTTCAGTTGAAGCCGAAGTAACAGGTTCTGAATATGGTATTGACATCAAAGAAATTTATGCAAAAGGAGATAAATTATTTGTAATCTCTTCTTTAAATAAAATGACAACGGACATCGGCGATAATGTGATGAGAGTCAGTGATCAAGTTGTAATAAATGCTCCTGATTTAACAATCAAGCATTATATTATAGGCGATAAACCATCTAGAGGTTTTAATAACAACTATACATATATATCAAACAGCAAAAAAATAGAAAAACGTTTAAAAGGAGCTAAAAAAATATACGGCTAATAGATATCAAGACAAGCACCTTTCTTAAAACTTAAAATGAATATTATGGACTTACCTACTACCAAACATGAAAAGACTAAAATTGATGAATACATTGACAAAGGTTACACGGCTAGCTATAGACTAAAGAATGGTAAACTTAGAGACTTAAAAACTGACAAATGTTTTGAAGTAAATGAGGTTACAATTGTGGATAGCTACCGTTATGAAGGTATGAGTAATCCATCTGACATGTCCATAATGTATGCTCTTAAAACTGTTGATGGACGCAAAGGAACATTACTTCTGCCATACGGCCCTCATGCAGATGCAGAACTAGATGAATTTATGAAAGAGGTAAGTCTGGACATGAAAAATAGAAATGAATAAACTAAATATCTCGCCTAATCCTGTGTAAGGCATTATGGATTATTTCATAAAGAAAGCGCTTGATATGAAAAATCATGCGCTTTTTTTTTGACTCGTGGTAATCATTTCTTCGACTTTAAATTTTTTTCGTCCCAGAATGACAGTTAACCCGCTTGTGGTTGAAAAAAATTATACTTCGAAAGTAATTATGGTTACATAAGTGCCAAAGGCACTAGAGTGAGTGATATGTTTCATAAAAAATGATAATTATTATTTGCATCAGACTTCTTCTCGCTTTTTCTCGAACTCTCGAATTACCGAAACACCGTTCGTTGATGTTTACAAACATCGATGCCTTAACAAACTAAAAAAGCGCCTGACTACTTTTAGTCATGCACTTTTTAATATCATATGCTAGGTGATTGATTCTTCGGCTTCACTTCGTTTGCTCAGAATGACAGTTAACCCGCTTGCGGTTAAAAATTATACTACAAAAGTAATTATGTTTATAAGTGCCAAAGGCACTAGAATGTGTGATATGTTTCATATGAAATGATAGACATTATTTTTACTGGACTTCTTCTCGCTTTTTCTCGAACTCTCGAATTCCCAAAACACCGTTCGTCGATGTTTACAAACATCGATGCCTTAACAAACTAAAAAAGCGCCTGACTACTTTAAGTCATGCGCTTTTTAATACCTTTAATAACACCCTTTGATATATAGACAGTTAACTGTTGCCCTACCCCTATCAGGATTTTAAATTTTATTTCTTTAATATGTAAGCGATTGATTCTGCGGCTTCACTAATAAGAAGATCTGAAAATTTAATTTTGGAATCAAGGATATCTCTTATTATTTTACTGCGCAAAAGTGCTTTTTCCTTTTTGTCTGCCATACAAAAAGAAAGAAAAAAAACATCGATCCTCGATGTTTGCAAACATCGATGCCATAAAATGATATTCTTGCATCTACATCAAAATTTATTATTCAGCGTTCATTCCTCAAACAGTTTTTTGCCCATGTGCTAAACTCCAAAACTTTTTTCTTAACGACTAGCTAGCCAATGTGGAATGAACGATTGGTGCGTAGCAATCAAGTGATCAAACGTGACTTGATAATGAGAGAACCACATTATCAGATGTGGCAACTGTGCTGTTAATTGGCCAGATCTAAGATTGTCTAAATCATCAATCCCAATTCAAAAATCAAAAATACAAAAAGCGCTTACCCTAATGCGCCACAACAATTTTTTGAGAAGAGATAAGCTTTCCTTTCATATCTCTAGCCACCAGATGATACAAACCATTTTCATACTGCAGCATATCTAGCATGAGAATCTGACTTGTTCTATCATGTGTTTTGGATTGTATAAGTCGACCATTGTTATCCATGAGGTCATATCTAATACTTTGTCCCGTATTATGCTGAATATAAATCAAATCAGAAGTGGGATTAGGATATATTTTTATGGAAGATGGATCATCTTCTATATCACTACTTGAGGTAGTCCCAACATCTACAATTTGTCCATCGTCATTAAACTTAATTAACCATAATTGTATCTTGCTGTTCAAGGTATCGTCAACGGTATGCCAGCCTCTTGTACCGCTAGCTGTATAAAATCCATCTGAAGTTTTTATAACCTTCATCAGTATATTATTATTATCCTCATATAGAGAATTAACTTGATAATGCCACAGACTGTCTCCATTGCTATCGACCTTTCCTATTACTGAATAGGAGTCAGGAAAATTTGAACCACAAATGACAAAGCCATTTTTGTCATGGGCTTCAATAATTGAGTTGTGCGCTTCTGGATTACGTCGATATTCTTTATCACCAAATACTTTTATCCATTCCAGCTCCAAGTCAGAATTGATTTTGACAATATTATTACGGTATCTTTTTTTCTCTAATTGATCTTGGTTCCACAGTTCTCTATCGAAAGTAAGTAGCGTTAAAAAAATATCTCCTGACTCTGTTTGTACCCCTTCAATATCAAGAACAAAAGATACGGCATTTGAAGTTATCGGATATTTATGTTCAATAACGTTGAATGATTCATCTATCCTAGTCAAACTTAAACCAAACTCATTATTGAAATCC
>Ga0209185_1002365_pt1 | contig 13080 bp, 17 predicted proteins | sample SidtaG_2_FD_187425 | JGI IMG/M metagenome (GOLD analysis project Ga0209185, IMG submission 187425) | Marine algal microbial communities from Sidmouth, United Kingdom - Sidmouth_Asex2 metaG (SPAdes) (version 2) | ecosystem: Host-associated > Algae > Red algae > Unclassified | place: Sidmouth... | reverse complement strand
GAGGGAAAGGAGTGTACCTACTTTTCAGAGGTCGGCGGTTATGTGTTGACGAATAAGGAGAAAAGAGGAAGATTGGTCTTGAAGGTGAAAGGATAGCAACCGAAAAAAGGCGTGCCACATCAAATGTGATACGCCTTTAGTACTATATCTCACTTGAATTTAATTGCATTGTTACGATTTATGGCTATATTGTGTTTTTCAATAATGTATTTAAAATCTACTCAATATGAATTACAAAATCATTTTTCTAATCCTAAATTTATTTGCTGCATCGTTTGTTTTCAGTCAGAGCGAGAGTATAACCACGAAGAAAAAAATAATCACACCTATTGAAGTCTCTGGTATCACAATTAATACAGGTGACATAATTAAATTAGGCATGGGTTCAGCAGCAGATGGGTCTTTTAAACATATTAGGTTTATTGGTGGATTTAACAATCCACTTAACCAAGCAGATACTCGAATGAATAATAGAGAAGGGAAAGTAAAATTTTTCAAAGACGATTCAGTTAGTGAGGGAGGAAGTAAATATTATGTATTTACCAAATTCGTTTGTATTGATATTGAGAGTGCTTTATTAGATGGCGAATTACTGGAAATTAATGGAGAGCCATTAAATAGTAAGACAAAAAAAGAAAATGCGGTTAGTTCGGAAAGTACGGCAAGTCAGCTTTTAAAACTCAAAGAATTGTTAGACGCAGGATTATTAACAAGAGAGGAATTTGACGAAGAAAAAAAGAAAATATTAAATAATGGAAATTAGAGACTCACGACTATTTTTAAAAAAGGTGTAGAAAGTGTAGAAAGTGTAGAAAGTGTAGCTAAATAAAAAACTTTTATTTTTAGCTGTTACTTTTACTTGACCTCAATAAATCGTATCTTTGTAAAAGATTTATTACAAACCATTCCAGAATTTTATTTTTGTCAATATCTGTTTTACTCTGGAATGGTTTTTTTCTTCCTTTTCGTCTTATCTTACCCAACAACTTACCCAAAAGAAAAAAAGCCCTTGTTAACACGTTGATTAACAAGGACTTATGATTTTCTTCGTAGCGGCGGTAGGACTTGAAAGTTAATTTACCTTGTTTTTCCTTACCAGCAACAAACCCTTATTTTAAAGGGTCTTACAATTCAAAATCTTACCATTTACTAAGAACGACTAACTATTACTAAATTTACCCTACCCAAAACCCTACCCAAACCAAAAAATAGTGTATCTTTGAACCGACAAAAATAAATTAGTAAAAGTAAAACAGATACGATAATGCCAAAGGTTATAAACCCAACTGTCAGGTATAATATTACAAGAGTTAATAAAGAAGCAAAAGAAGCCTACCTATTTTTAATTTTCCAATACGATAGCGGAAAGCGTTTAAAATATTCAACACGCGAAAAAGTGGAAATGAAGTATTGGGATAGTTCTAAGCAAAGAGCCATCTTTAATAAAAAGCATCCAGAGTATGTTGAACTAAATCTATTTCTCAATGAATTAGAAAAACACACCTTGTCTGTCCACAAACTCAATCCTACAATTTCAACACAAGATTTTCGATTAGAATTAGATTATAGGCTTGGTCGAAAAGAGCGACCAGAGACAAAAAGCCTAATACCTACCTTTTTAGAATTTATTCAAATATTCATAGACCAACAAAAAACTAAAGAGGGAGCAAAACGAGGTACTTGGAAGAAGTTCGAGACGGTATTAAACCACTTGAAAAATTATGCTAAGGAAAAAGAAGTGCTTTTGAATTATGAAAACATTGATTGGAAATTTAGAGACAGTTTTGTTAATTGGTTATATTCAGCACCAAGAAATCACTCTATTAATAATGCTGCTAAAATTATCAAAGTCACTAAGCAATTTATGAATGAAGCCCTAAAGCATAAATACCATGAAAATCATATTTATAAAGAAGATGGGTTTAGCGTATCAAGAGTAAAAGTAAAAAACAAAGTTCGATTGAATTTTGAAGAACTAAAGAAACTTATTGAATTAGATTTAACTGAAAACCCAAGATTTGAAAGAGTTAGAGATTTGTTTGTGGTAGGGTCTTTTACTGGATTGCGTTTTAGTGACTGGTATAAAATCAAAAAAGAGGATATTAGAAATGAAGATGGTGCGCAACTATTACGACTAATGACACAAAAAACTGAATCCGAAGTAATCATTCCATTCTTGCCAGAATTAAAAACAATCTTAGAAAAGTATGATTATGCTTTGCCTAAAATATCAGTTCAAGAATTTAATCGAACCCTAAAAGATGTTTGTAAAATGATTCTCGAAGGTAATACCATTCTTAGAATTTATTCAGAGGGAGGGAAAAAGAAAAGTGAGAATGTAGAAAAATGGGAGCGTGTTTCTTCTCATTGTGCCAGGCGTTCTTTTGCCACTAATTTTTATGAGTTGGGAATATCTCCAGTTATTTTAATGCAAGTGACTGGACACACTACCGAGAAGCAATTTTTTGAGTACATCGATTTAAACAAAATGGACTTAGCTTTAAAATTTGCCAAAGAAGTTGCGCTGAAAAGAAATATTTAAGCAAAAATAAAAGTTTTTTATTTAGCTACACTTTCTACACTTTCTACACTTTTTTTTAAAACAGATATTGACAATGGATAAATTAAAAGAAGAAAAAATAAGGGAAATAATTGACAAATACAGAGATTTAGCTAATTCCAGTTTTACGACGCTCAATGAGTATTCAGAAAATAAAACCATTGAACGTATGCTTAGCCATGAAATTTTCTATTTCAAAGATTGGAATATTGCGCCCAATGCTACAATTAGAAATATCAAAAAAGAAATTGAGACAATAAAGGAAAAATGTACAAAAATAGAAGATGATTATGTCAAAAAAAAATATAGCCCCCCCCAGTTCTATAAAACAGTACAGATTGAGTTAGAAGATGGTGAGATAGTAAACACACCTGTGCCAGACCACGAGGTAGAAAGGAAAATAGCAGGACAGCAAATTGCTATAGTGGTGTTTCCGAATAAGGTCTTAATTGATTACTTAGAATGGCTAATAGAGCATTACTACAATGGACGAAAAAAGTCCGAACCAATGAAAAATGAATCTTCTTTCAGGAAAGAAGATGGTACGAAGTTTCAATTAAAAGTAGTTGCACTTTATCATGGAATGAATACGGTAAATTATAGTACAAAAAGGAATGAATGGTTTAAAGAGGAAGCAGAAAAATATGGCTACACAAGTGGGGAAAGGCTAAGTAAAGACATCATTACCTTTAGCTTAAAAAAGAATCGGATGGCAACTAATGGAGAAACTAAAGTACATTTTAAAAACAAAATCAAACAATATGAAAAATTAATAGTCTTAGCTAAAACCTTAATGGACAAAGAAATAGAGACTAAAGCAATATCAGAGAAAAAAAATATTGAAGATAAAATGAAGCGGTTATATTATTAATGACCAATCCAGACCAGTCCAGACCAGTCCAACTGATTGTAACGAAATAAATTTGCACCATCATTTAATTAAATAAAAATATAAATCATGGAAGTAAATCCTTTTCAAATTATTAATGGAAAAATAAATCACCTTGAAAGTATTCTATTTCGGATAGAAGATAAATTATCAGTATTAAGAAAAAACGATGGAATCCCGACAGAATCAAACAACCGCTACATCTCAAAAAAAGAAGCAGCAGAAAAAGCAGGCGTATGTGTCGCAACAATCGACAATTGGCGACGTGAAGAGAAAATAGAATCCAAAAAGTTTGGTCACGCAAGACGTTTTCATCTAGGCAAGCTAATGGAATATCTTGAAAATCAATCAAATTAATTAAACATGAATAACGTATTAAAAACAGAAATTGACAATATTATGAAACCAGAAAAAAAGACAACTCCTAAAGTACTGCCTATCAATAACAATGTTATTCCGATAACTAAGCAGGCGATTATTAAGGAAGTTACCAACAAAAAAAACGACCTAAAACCAATACTTCACGAAGCAATATTAGGGCATCTGCTTGAAAAGGTTGTGCCTGTTGATTATCGTGCGACAGCATTCCCAGAATCAATAAAAATAGAAAAAGAGATTGAAGCATTAAGAAAATCAATTGCCAAATCAGACGATTCAGAAGAAAAAATAATTGAATTAAAAAGGTTAAAAAGCAAGCTAAATAATTATAAACTCAATCGCAAACATTACACTATAATAACGGTAGAGGAAATTATTAGGTTAGCAATAAAGCATAACTGGGGATTAGCCAAGCAGAATAATTTTATTTACATTTTTAACGGTGAATACTGGGACTTACTCGGAGAGCAAGACGTTAAAGCGTTTTTGGGAAAAGCAGCGGAAAAAATGGGTGTAGATAAATTTGAAGCAAGGTTTTGTGAGTTTAAAAAATTATTGCTAAGTCAATTTATGGAAGAAGCGTATCTGCCTAAGCCAGAGCGCAAGTATAACAGAGTTTTAATAAACTTACAAAACGGCACACTTGAAATAACACCTAAAGGAGTAAAATTAAGACCTCATTCCCGCGTTGACTTCCTTACATACCAATCACCTTTTAAGTATGACAAGAAAGCAAAAGCAACTTTATTCAAAAAATATCTTAACACGGTTCAACCTGACATTGAGCGGCAAAACGTGTTGGCTGAATACATAGCGTATATTTTTACGCATCATTTAAAATTAGAAAAAGCATTATTACTTTATGGTTCTGGCGCAAACGGTAAGAGCGTATTTTTTGAAATCATTACGGCATTACTTGGCAGAAAGAATGTAACAAACTATTCTCTATACAATCTAACCAAAGAACAGGGACATTATAGGGCAAAAATCGGAGACGCACTTCTTAATTATTGCAGTGATATTAATGGTAAATTAGAATCGTCTATCTTTAAATTATTGGTGTCAGGTGAGCCAGTTGAAGCCCGTGCGTTATACGGACAGCCTTATGTTTTGAATGACTATGCAAAGCTAATGTTCAATTGCAATGAACTACCAAAGAATGTAGAATTAACCAACGCATTCTTTAGAAGATTCTTAATCATTCCTTTTGATGTGACTATTCCAGAAAATGAGCAAGATAAAGAATTATCGAAAAAGATTATTGATAGTGAATTGTCAGGTGTTTTTAATTGGATATTAGAAGGCTTGCAACGTTTATTGAAGCAAAAAAACTTTTCCAAATGCAAAGCAGCAGACGACCAATTAAATGACTATCGTTTAAATTCAGACAATCTTCACCTTTTCTTAGAAGATAGATTTTTCACTAAATCTATCAAAGAAACTGAAACTTTAGATTCATTATACCTTGACTATAAAATGTTCTGCTTAGATGACAATTACCGACCGTTTTCTAAGAAGAATTTTAGCAAACAATTGGAATCCAAAGGCTTTGAAATTAAAAGAAGAAATTCTGGAAAAGTAGTGTTTATCGAAAAAACAAATATTGACTAATGGCAAAATATTCAGAAATATTAGAGCGCAAAATTTATCCAAAATTGGCTGACTTTATCGGCGACGCATTTCCCGAATTTGAGTTTATAGAAAAATCTAACCAATGGATTAGCGGAAACACTTTGCACCTTTCAGGGAGTGAAGGGAAACATGGTAAAGGCAAGGTGAGTGTTTCAAAATCCAAGCCCTATGCCATTGGAGATTTTAGGGAAGGGGTTATGAACGTTTTAAAGTATTTACAAAAAAGCACATTCCATCCGAGAGTATTTGATTTTAAAAGTGCGGTCGAATACTTAGCAAGCGTTACGAATATTGACTTAGCAGATTGTAAGAAAAAGGATTGGGATAGAAAGCCTTATGTACCTATGAATCACCCTATTGAAAAGCCTGTTTTCATTCCAAAGCCTTACTTTGATGCCAGCTTGAAAAATTACGACAATAATTCATTTGTTGAATATTTGGTTGGATTATTTGGCGAAGATGAAGCGAGTAAATTAGTGCAAAGGTTTTATATTGGAACGTCCAAATATTGGGACGGTGCAACAATCTTTTGGCTAATTGATGAATATGCGAGAATTGGAGGTGGGCAAGTGATTTTGTATGATAATGATGGGCATACAGTTAGGCAAATACGCACAGATGGCACGAAAAAGAGGTTTAGTAGCTGGGTGCATACCGCTATCAAAAAGAACTATGATAGTGCAAAACAGCCGTTTCCACAATGGCTGAATGATTACAGCGAAAGGAGTGGTAATAAATTTCCTTGCTTGTTTGGATTGCCACAATTAGCAGTAGAGCCGATAGATAAGCCCATTGCCATTGTGGAATCTGCTAAGACCGCAATTATAGCAACTCAATGTTTGCCGCAATACATTTGGTTAGCTGTTGGTAGTGCAACATATTTGAAGCAAACGCGATTGGCAGCATTAAAGCAACGAAACATTACTTTGTTTCCCGATAACGGACAATTTGCAGCATGGAGTAAGATTGCTAAAAATTTATCTGGTTTTGGCAAAATCAATGTTTCAGATTTACTTGAAAGTGATGTAGTCGAAAAAGGTGCGGATTTAGCAGACTATCTGATACAATTCGATTGGCGCGAAGATTCAGAGACAGCACCCGAGCCGAAAAACTTGACTGATTTTATTAAAGAGCATATTATCAATTTAGGGCAAAAACCTTTCGTTGGTTCGTGCTTTATCGAGAACGAAACAACTGTTTTTTTTACTGAACCGATTGCAGAGTTTAAATCTGAAATTGCAGAAATGAAAAACAACGGATTAGAAGTTATTGAACTCTTAACTATTGAAGCTGCAAAGAAACATTTTGAATTGACAGCAGCAGCATAATCACACCTTACTACATCGAGGACACCCACCATTTTACACCCGATTTTTTCAAGCTGCAAACGCCTGGAGATAGCCGGGACAAACACAATTGCAATATCAATGTAACTAATTGATTTACAACGAAAAAACACCTATTTATTTAAAGTATATATTTGCTTTTAACACAAAAAAGGCTTATCTTGCAGTATATATTATATAGATTGTTTTAGCAAAAAAATAACATAAAATGAGTAAAGTAGCAGCAGAAAAAGTGCAAACTATCCAAACAAAAAGCGGTCAAATTTCGACCGATACACAGGTCATAGAATTTGGCAACCAGAAACGACTTGGTAAAATTGGCAAAGGTGAATATGATACAATATTGATTTTGTCAGATGGTCGGAAAAGGACAGCCAGAGAGATTGCAAAAGAAATGAATATTGAGATTACTAATGTAACTCGAAATATTAATAATCTGAAAAAACGGCGTATTGTGCCGACACCAACGAAAACGACTTGTAAGACGATGCTAACAACCGTTTCTAATTATTCTCTCACACAAGAATTACTTAATATCAAAACGGCAAGTACATTAAGGTTTTGTAATGAGGTTGAACGGTTGTTGAAGCTTCCTATCTACAATTTTCAACAAATGATTTTTGATGAACTGAAAAAGCAAAAAATCCTATGCCGCAAAACAACGGACAAGACGGTTTTAGCTTTGTTTCAAGGCAAAAAGGTTGAATACCTGACAAAAGAATTATCGGCTTTAAAAGTAGCCGAAATAGAAGCGGACGGCATCGAGGTTGTGGAGGTTTTGGATATTGACGACTTCACGGCATTATTTGCAGAAAAATTATAAAAAAACGAAAGTACCCCAACCGCACGCGAAACCTAAACGATACAAGCCGATTTTACAGCGACTTATCAAACAGGATAGACCGATAACGGCAAGCGGTCAAAAGTTTACGTTGTTTGGAGAGCATGAATTAAACTCTATTGCTATTGTGAAAAAAGAAATTGAAGTTATGCAGACGGGTTTAATCAATTGAATAATGAAGTTTTTAAAACGGTGGAAAAACGGTGTACGATGGCAAAAAAACGAAGTAAAAACGAAGTAGCAACTAAAAAACCTGACTTGGATTTTAGCATTGATACGGGTGGTTTTGATATTGATTTTGATAATGTGATTTTTGAAATTAGTGGAGACGGTTTAATATTTGAAATTGATGGTAATGATTTAATTTTTGAGATTGGAGAAAACGACCTAAAAACGACCTAAATTTAGAAAAGTGGACTTTTTGGACTCTATAAAAAGAGGGATGGAAAACGACTTGCAAACGACTTGAAAATACAAAACCTTACTTTCCTGACTTCCTAAAAGGGATTTGAAAAAACGGGCTAAAATATCAAAATCCGACTTTTGCGACTCCTAAAAGAGATTGGAGAAAACGACGATTAAACGACGATTGAAAAGAAAAAGTAGAGTTTTTGCAGTTCTAAAAAATACGGAAAAATACGGAACATTTGATTTAGAAAAATACTCGAAAATACTCGAATTATTTTTTCAAAAATCATAACTTTTCATAACGTCTGAAAATAGCCTAAAAATTAAAAAGCTGTGGAAAAGCTGTGAAGGATGGCAAAAGGAGAAATGATTTAGAACCTATCAAAACCTTACTTTCGGACTTAGCAAAACTATACATTGATGTTCACTTTTGTTAAGGTTGAACTTATTAAAACTTATGGTTCAAAACCTTATAAAACCTTATATTCGTTTTCAAAAAATACTAAGTTTTACTAAGTTCTTAGATTGGTAAGATATTAACAAATAGTAACATTCGCAACGGGGCAAAATGATAACAAATGATAACATTTGCTTTTACACATAGAGCTTATACACTACCTACTGTTAATCTACCCAAAAAGTGAAGGAAAACGGTTAGAAAACGGTTATTATAAGAAAGTCATTACAATTCTACAAAGGTTTTCTGACGGTCACAATTGGCAGCACAAACAAGGTTTTAACACGGTCATAATTGAGCGCAATTTATTACAAATTTATTTATGGTTAATTACGGTTTTTTTTCTTCCTGACTTTCTTATGTTCCCTTTCAAAATAGTCTCACAAACAGCCTGACAAGGCAAACAGGCGAAGCAATGGTAACCTATTTCGTCTGCCATTGCGTCGTCTGTTTTTTCGTGTAAGAACTTGGTTAGCATGGCATCCGATGGACAGCCGCGAAAATCCCAGCTTGGTATTAATTCAGTATCGAGTATTTTATTATTCATCTTCTTTAATTGCCTTTTTATCGTCTGTAATTTCCGAGCCGTCGCCCAACAATGTAGCAGGTTTAACTTTTAGGCTTTTGGCAATTTCAAAAAGTAATGGTATTCGTGGCTGGGACTTATTCAAACATATTGAATTGATTGTTTGCCGCTTCTTACCGACGCTTTCAGATAGTTCTATTTCTGAAACCCCTTTCTTTTCTAAAACTTCGCGTATTCTATTGTATTTCATTCTTTTTCTCATTGTTGTGTTTTTCGCAAAAGTATAACAATTGCTAAAAACTATTAGTAATATCTGCAAAGGTAGCCCCTATTATCCAAAATAGCAAAATAAAATAGCAAATTATTTTTGCTAATAAAGCAAATTAGATTTGCTTTTATCAAATAAAGGTTATACATTTGCCGTACAATAAATTACTTAATCTTCAAATTGAATAAAAAATGAAATCTTCAAAATACAACCGCAGCCAGATAATGAAAAACGCTTTGTACTTTATGGAAAATGAAGTTTACCCGACATGGGGAGAGTGCCAAAGTGCAGCATGGAAAAGAGAGAAATTAGTAATGAAAATGCGTCAAGGAATCGCACGATTCAGCTTCATAAAAAAATCAGATGGCAGTACCAGAAAGGCAATAGGTACGCTAAGAAACGGAAACTACACCTACCAGTCAAAAGGAACAACCCGAAAAAATAACCCTGCAAATGTGAGGTATTACGATATTGAAAAAGACGCTTTCCGTAGCTTTAACATAACCTCATTAATCGCCGCCTAAAACTTATTCCCTTCTTTTGTGGGGGCGCAATTGCTTAGTCTATGCGTCCCTACTTTGAAACCTAAAACACTTAGTAATTATGAATAATATAGTTGTTTCCTTAGTCAAAAGTGCAAAAACCCAGCTTTTGGAAATATCATTTGGTGGTATATTCTACGTTCCAATCGAGACAAAAAAGGCTCACGAAATGATAAAAGTCCTCAACCTTAGAGAGGTTTGGAATAATGGGGTTTTATCTTTTTGGGATACTCAACAACCATAAGACATTACACATGGATGATAATTTGTTATCGAGGGGGTGCAAACCAATTGCACCCCTTATTTTAAAAGCCTAAAACAATGTCACAAAAAGAAATCAAAAGCCGTCGTTTGGCAATTGTCAACGATGCACCAATATCACCAACAACAGATGAATTAATAGACCGTCTAATTAGGATGGTAGAAGAAAATAACGACCTCATAAAATCAGAAATTAAATTAACTAAAAACGCATTAAAAAAAATCTAAAATGAGTACTAAAAAAGAACGCGAATTGATAGAAAAATTAAAAGGCAATGATAAGGAGACACCATTGCAAAAAGTGATAAAAGAGATTACCAGCGAAGAATATGCAGCCGATTTAAAAAGCATCATCTTAGAAATGGGACTATCTTTTTTTAGTTCGGAAATGTATCGAGAACACCTGAACGATGCAGGACGGGAAAACTATAATTTCAACTTTCAAAAAACTATTGAGTTATTGGATGCCGTCGCTGTTGAATATCATACAAAGAGATAAAAACGATTGAACAAACACTAAATCACAAACGCCTATCCAACAACTTACGACGGTTACGGATAGGCGTTATTTGCTCAATTAAGAACACGGACAAAGGTAGTATTTTTTCGTGTTCTCTAAAATTACAGAAATGAAAATTAAATTTTCACTACCGACTAACCGCGAATTTTACGACAACTACGCCGCGACGCTTTCAAGCTTCAAACGAAATAGTTACTTTGCACAAGTAGTGTCTGCATTAACTGAAATTGGTGTGGTCTATTTGTTCTTTTACAAAAAGTTTGCAGAACTATTGACACCTGAGCAAGCGACCACCGCAGCCGTAACCGTCGCCATCTTCTTTACCTATTTTTTGGAAACATCATTGAGAGATAGTCTTACCTCATTAATTCGCCAGGTCTTAAACCGACGTTGGCAAGGACTTCACAAATGGATAACAACAGGCGATTGTTTAGCTACAATAGTATTTATTTGTATTAGTGGATTGCTTAGTTTTTCGGGAAGTCAAACAGTAATTGCACCCGCAATTGTTGGCGACGTATCAGCACTATCTTTTGATAATTTGAACGCTACCAGAGCCGCCGACCGCACCGCCATCATGGATGGTTACAATGCCAGCAAAGCGGACGTTTCGAGCCGTTACGACAATCAGATACAAGCTATTAAAAACAGTTACGACGCAAAAGTGAGCGCAAAAGATGGCGACGTTTCCAAGTATCGAGACAAGGAAAAGCGGACGGGCAAAAGTTACCGTTCCACTATTCAGAAATTGGAATCCAGCAAAGCAAAGTATAGAAGTGAGAAAGCGGCCGAGGTCGCCCAACTACAAGCAAAGAAAAGCGAAGCACTTGCCAACATCGAGGGCAAACGGGCGAAGGAATCCGACCGCACACAAAAAGAATACAGCAGCGAAAAGGAACGCATCACTAAGAGCAAAGACAAGGAACTTGCAAAGAATGAAAGTCAAGTACAGATGTGGGGTTTAGGTTTTGGCGTGTTCTCATTAGCTGCATTGGGATATTTGATTTATGCACTTATCAGAATTGAAATTATTAAACATGGTTCGGGAATTAAAGAAACACCATTGCCTACTGATTACGACTTTAAAAATGGCATCTTGTCAGAAATGGGCGAAGCGATAACGGAACGATGGCAAAGGTTTTGGTTCGGCATCATTCGCAAATTCACGGATGCAACCCGTCCACCATTAGCACCCAACGAAAAAGAAATTCCTATTCTATTTGATAGGGGCGAAATGGAGCAACCGAAAGTAAATGTAAAGTTTGAGGACGGCGAAGCTCCTACCGTAACCTTGCCACCTTTATCATGGAATTTCTTAGAACAATTAGAAGGGACTGAAGCGACGGTGTCAAAACCCACGAAAAGAAAAATAGGTTTTCAAAATGCGAATACTTCAGACAAAAATACTATTTCAAATTTTGGTGTAAATAATTCTAAAAGTGTGGGCGACACCGAAACAGACGAAAATGGTTATAGCACCAGTTTACCTATACAAAATGGTAACACCACTACACCAAAAACCAAAGTTGATTTTATCATTTATGAGGGGTTTAAAAAGCCAATTACACCAAGAAAATACAGCTACTCAAAAACCACATCACAGATAGCAAAGTATAAAAATCGGCTAACTGAAGCTAAAGCGAAGGGTAGCGAGAAAGCAATTAAAACCAATAAGGAATGGGTAAATTATTGGCAGGGTCGTTTAAAAGAATTTTTCTAAATCACATTAAACCAACGAATCATTTTTATTCAATTTTTGTGCCGTCGCCGCTTTATTGGTGACGGCTTTTTTAAAACTAAAATCATGGCAGAACATACAATTAGTAGCCTTTCAAGCGATATTGAAAAACTAATAGAAGTCCACAACGAATTACGCGAAATATGGCAAAAGGACAAGGAACGAATAGCACAATATCAAAACGATGAGGGAATACTACTTAAATCAAATGAGGTCAAAGAATTTCTACAAATTAAAACCTCATCACAACTAACCATTGCGAAAAAGGACGGCTTACCATTTCATACTATTGATGGAATAGGGGCAAGATACATCAAATGGGAAGTGCTGGAGTGGGTAAGAAGTAAGGAAGGGAAACGGAACAGGAGAATAAATGTAGCAGCCGCAATGTAACCTAATAACCGACAAACCATTTATTCAATTTTTAGCCTGACTTCATTTAATGGGGTCGGGCTTTTTTATACCTTCGCATCAAATAACGCATAATGAAAAAAACAAAATTAGGAGATTTGAAGGAAGGGGACTTTTTTAAATTCGTTGACGAAATAGAATACTTCCCTACTATTGTCCACACGTTCAAAAGCAGCGAGGGAAAGGAGTGTACCTACTTTTCAGAGGTCGGCGGTTATGTGTTGACGAATAAGGAGAAAAGAGGAAGATTGGTCTTGAAGGTGAAAGGATAGCAACCGAAAAAAGGCGTGCCACATCAAATGT
>Ga0209185_1002362_pt1 | contig 13093 bp, 10 predicted proteins | sample SidtaG_2_FD_187425 | JGI IMG/M metagenome (GOLD analysis project Ga0209185, IMG submission 187425) | Marine algal microbial communities from Sidmouth, United Kingdom - Sidmouth_Asex2 metaG (SPAdes) (version 2) | ecosystem: Host-associated > Algae > Red algae > Unclassified | place: Sidmouth... | reverse complement strand
CTTACTACGGATTTGCCGAATCCCATTTCGCAAATTGCGTCAACCCAACCAAGTCGTTTAAGACATTTTGCAGCAGCAAGAGCGATATGTTTCTGCGTGGATAACATACCTGTCTCTGTGCGACCGGGCAGCTTCTTGGCGTGCATCAGACCATCAAGTTTGTGCCACATCTCTTGCTCGGGTTTTGTGTAGAGCGGACTGTAGCGTTCGTCAATGACGGTGGCGATTGTGGGTGCGTGCTGGCGCAAAAATTGCTCCATTTCGTGGACCGTCGCGATTTCGGTGATGGTGCCATCGTTGTCGAGGGTCGTGACAGTGGTCTCGAAATGTTCACGTTCGTACTTGGCCTGTGGGGCGTCGCGATGACAGCGACGATTGTTGTCATTGTAGGTGTTGAGCCGTTTGACCGCGCTGCCTTTGGCGATGAGGTTATCGAGTTGCACGGTCCCCATTTGGCCAGAGGAGATGAGCGAGCCGATGTGGCCGGTGCGTAGCGGGACAACGGGCTGGAATTTTGCGGTTGAGAAATCGGGCAGCAGGTCCAGCCAACGATGTGAGCTATAGGCGGCGCTGGACTCTGTGACAAATTTGATAACGGCGGCGGGCGGGATGTGGTGCTGCTTGATCTTGAAGTTTTCGGCGGCAATCGCGCGTCGTGGAACAACTGCACCAAACTCGATTTCGGGGTCTTCAAAATGCTCGGCCAAGGCATCAAGCGTGAGCATTTCTTTGGTACCGAGACCACGCAAGACCAGCTCGCCAAAGAGCTTGTCATTCTTGCGCATTTTCGCCCGCTTTGTGCCAATGAGAATCACCTGCTGGAACTGCTCATAGTCCGCTTCGGCGATTTTGGTGCAGCTAAGCAGATTGATGTTGTTGCTAATGTAGCGGGCTACGGTCTCTTTGGCGATGATGTGGCGAGGGACTATATATAGTAGGAGACCGTCGGGCTGCAGCACCGACAGATAGGTGCGTAAAAAGGTCTCTTCGAGGCGCTTCTTTTTCTGGAACTCGTTGCTGTCGGTAGTCACCTCGTGATCGTACGGCGGGTTGAGGAAGAGCAGCGAGCAGGAACGTTTGGTGACGCCGACGTCAAATGCATCGGCGTGGACCATGGTGCTCAGGGTACCGCGCGTGGAGCCTTCAGTGGCGCGCGATTCAGATAGCTCGATGCCAATGGTTTCGACGTTGAGGCTCATGGTCGGGTTGGAGGTTCGTGCGTGCGAGTGGAGCGCTCCGCCAATCGTCTTCAAAGCAACTCCATCACCCGCGCAGGGGTCGAGCAAGCGGACGGGCAAATTCTTTACGTCAGTCGGCAGCCGGAGCAGGGAGCAGACGAGGTTCAGCGTTTGGGTGGGCGTCGGATAGTAGCCCATTTTGATTGATGATTCGAGTCTCATGGATTGGTTTTCCTTCTTGAATATCTAGGATTGAAATGATTTTTTGTTGCAGCAGATTCTGGACAAATTCGGTCCAGTCGGTTTCGGCGGGTTTGTTGATGCGCCAGGCACCGACGCAATCGCCGTGGGTCTGGAGCTTGGTAATGTGCTTTTCCGCCATGGCATGTTTCCAAAGCGTTGGGCCCCATTTGGGCAAGACTGGCACCTCCGTCTCGGCGTTGAGATAGCCGATAAATTGGTCGATGATGCGTTGCTTGTGTGGGGTCAACAGCGCATTGATTTTGGCCTGGCTGTCATCCGATTCGGCATCGATTAGCAGTGCGACAGGGTCGGTGCAGAGGATGAGATTGGGTACAGTCGAGAGCGCCAACAGTTGCTTGTAGTTGGCATTTGAGATGTCGGTGTAGAGCGATTTGAACTGGCCCGATTCGGTGCCGAAGAGGGTGTAGTGGGTCCAGTGGCTGACGAAGATCTGGCTATTATTGGTCGTTCCATCTTTGCGGTCGCGTTTGGGCGTCTTGCGGCAGAGGGTGGAGAAGATGGAACGGACAGCCATCTGTGGTCCAGCCGCTGACAGATAGTAAATCTCTCGCTCTTCGGGATGGAAGGCGAGTCCGAGGCCTTGCACGCGGGTGTGCATGTTGTTGAAGCACGGGTACGCGTCGAGGTCGAAGATGGATGAGGTGAGTGACATGAGCTACTCCTTTGGTAGTTTGACGAAGGTGTGATTTTCGCCGCTGAAGATTTCCTTGATGATGGGATGGATCAGATACCAGTTGCCCAGACCGAGACCTGCGCCGATGGCGGGGTAGAGAAAGTGCATCCCTTCGAGGTCGTGTTTGATCTGCTCGAAACAGGAGCGCAGCGCGCCGTAGTTGAATGCATGATGATGTTTGCCGTAGTAAGCTTGCGTGTAGGCGTTGGCGATGATGAGTACTTCGCCATTTGGCAGCGGTGAAAACCCGTAGCTGACTGTGCCGAGTTTCGCGGTATCTCGTGGTGTTTGCAGATCTGCTTCGAGCGCTTCGGGGAAGGCTTGGGCGATTAATTTTGCGACGCCCGCGCCCATTGTGTGTTGACAGTTGCAGCCATGGATGAGGACGTCATAGCGGCCGGATTTGGCGAGTTGAATGATGTCGCCTTCGAGTTCGTGGTACATGATTGGTTCCTTTGTATGAGATTGTTCGGTATGTGGTTAATGGTGCGTATTCGGGGGGATTGGGGACTTGGGATAGGGGACTGGGGGCAAGTGCGGATCGTCCCGTATTTCCTAACCCCCAGTCCCTTTTCCCCAGGCCCTCCGTCTCACCATGGTGGTAACTCTTCAAGATATAGACCCTCCTCCTCGCTGCTCTTAACCATCCAGCCATTGATGATTTGGAAGTCGTCGTATTCGAGAATGACGTCGCCTTCGGAGATCTCTTTGGGATCGATGAAGATGCTGACTTGGGTGCGTAGATCGTGGTCAACATCCCATGTGTCGGGGTGCATTTCGAACATGGCTTGCAGGGGTGATGATCCTTGGATGTTGCAGATGAATTCGTGCGTGAGGGCAAGCATTGGCAGCGAGACAAATTCGAAGGGCATGCCTAGCGTGTTGCGGCGGTAGAAGATCATGTAATTCTTGGTGGCTGCGGTTGGTGTGGTTTGGTGGCTCTGTTTGGATTGGCGCACGAGGAAATGCCAGAGCTGTTGTTCGGGGACCGAGTCGAGTTCGAGGATGAAATTGTTGACGTTGCGGCCGCGCTCGATGGTGAATTTTCGCCAGAAGTGGGAGCCAAGTTGCTCGCCCCAAATTTGCTGAAAGAGACCTTCGTCGCCCCAATCTGGCATGAGGCCAAGCAGGCGAATGGGGGTCATTTTGTCGCGGTCGGATAAGATGTGCATGGGCATAATTAGTCGTTCTCTCCTTCGATTTGCAGACCTGCTCTGACCTCTTCGCAGCGCGCGTAGGCAAGCTGGATCAGGGTCATAAATTCGGCCAAGGATTCGGTTGGGATGACGGTGTTGTTGAGACCTCGCACAACATCTTCGGTCTCTGGGTCGGCGTGGGTGATCTGCTCAAAGCAGACGGCCTCGACGTAGCTGTTGTCGGTTGCTTTGGCGTAGAGGCCAACGACTTGAATGTACTGCTCGCGCTTGCGATAAATTTCATCTTTTTCGGCGACGCGAAAGCGATTGCAGTAGACGATGAACGTTTCTGGATAGACCGGATGGGGGATCATCTTGTTGGGTTCGCTGGATTCTAGATTAAGGTTTTGGGACATGGTTTGTTCCTTGCCGTTTAGCGGCTATTTCTTTGACTGCGTCATTGGCTCGCGCGCGGATGGCTGGATCCGCTGTGGTGCTTTTTGCTTTGGGCGCGGGCTTGTAAATGATGGTCGGTTTGCGGTTGCGGGCTACGCCGGGCGTGAGCGTCAATTGGTGGCCGACCCATTTGATGAAGTCTTCTTCTTTGGTGATGCCCGCGATGTCGAAGGCCTGCGTTTTGTTTAAGATTGCGCGCGTATCGACTTCGTGAAAATCGAGTATCAGGCGCGGCTGCTGTTCGCGGTCGATGGTGTTGTAGACCTGTTCGATTGTTGCGCGCGTGATGGTGAGGGTTTGACCCTCGCGCGGGAGATCCGATGCGCGGATCCATTTGTCTGGATAGAGGTCTTTGATTGTTGGACTCATAAGGCTCCTTGCGATTTACGATTTTTGATTTACGATTTACGAACTGTTGCTCGCTACCAGTTCTCGACTTCGAATTCTTGTTCTTCGTGGTATTCGTCGGCCTCGAAGATGGGTTGCAGTGCGGGTGGTTCGGGGGTATCCGAGAGCGGGCCTTTGATGTAGTAGCTGTAGAGGGTGTCGGATTGGGTCACGCTCTGCATGGCTTGCGTTAGGTCACGCGCCTGGCCAAGCCAATACGCAAAGTGGAACAGGGCCAAGTTGGTTTTGAATTTGTAGCAGTTGCGATTGGCCAAGCGCGTTGCGCAAATCGTTGTGGGGATTCGGTCTGCCTGTTCTGGGTATGCGACGACTTTCTGTTTATCGACCAGCAAGGCGGCGTTCCAATACGCCCTGGCATCGTGTGTTGAGTTGGAGCCACGAAAGACGCCGATGATGCGGTCGTTGAGTTGGCGCAGCATGATGGAGTGATAGGCGCGGAAGGCCTCCATATGTTTACAGCGAATGGTCGGCGATTTGGCGCGTGCCGGACAGGTGCATTCACCGTCGGCCAACGAGTAAAGTTTGGTTTCGTCTCGACTGCTGACGGCAACCCAACGCTCGCTTTCACTGCTGTATTCGAGTAGTTGCTGGGTCAGGATGTGGCGCACTTTGTAGGTCATCAGCTCGTTGAATTTGAGCAGCGCGATTGCGCGTTCCATCTCTTCTTCGGTTGGGGTATAAAGTTGGCTCATGGTTATCTCCATGGGATTTTGTAGGAATGTGCGAGGGGGGAAAACAAAGAGGCCACCACGATTCATGCATCAATCGTGATGGCCTCTTTTGGCTTATATTCTGTTGAAAAACGGTGCCGCTAAAAAGGTATGTTTTCGTCTACGGTTGCTTCGACTAGTTCGTCTTCGTGGGGCTCTTCATTGTCCAGCTTTGGTGCGGATCCATTGAGCATGGATGAGGCATCGAGGAGCATTACATTCTCTTCTTCGACCGGCTCTTCCTCAGCCGGATCTTCGTCGACAGGCGCTGCTTCAACTGGCTCTTCGGTTGCGACTGCTTCTACTGGTAGTTCTTCAACCACGGTCTCCTCAACCGCCGTTTCCGCGACCGGCGCTGCTTCTGGCTGACTCTGAATCCGACTAGGGCGATAGACTTCATCATCTTTCGCCTTCTGTTCGGCTTTGCTGGCCAACTCTTGCAGGGCCGCTTGATAGCCAGCCGTGTAGGCGTCTTTCATCACCTCTTCATCCATGGCGGCGTTGCTGGATCCATCATTTGCGCTTCCGAGGAATTGAACGATATTGGCTGTGACTTCGATGCTTGCGCGCGGGTTACCCTCTTTGTCGATCCATGGCTGTGGTTCTGTGAGCTTGCCGCTAACCATCACTTGTCGACTAGCCTGCACGTACTCGGCCACCGTCTCGGCCAGCTTGCGCCAGCAGGTTACGCGGACCCATGTGGTGCGTTCATGTTTTTGACCATCATCGGCGGTCCAGCCTTCGTTGATTGCGAGAGAGAGGTTGCACACAGGGATGCCTGTGTTGGTGTATTTTAACTCCGGTGTTTGGCCCACATTTCCGATTAGAGTTGTCGATTGATACATAATCTTGTTCCTTTGCTTGACTATCTATGGTTAATAAAATTTAGTACAACAAAGGGCAACGCGTCACGATAAGCGGAGTCTGTCATCCCCCAATTTGGTCAACCCGACCGCAGCGCAGCGAACAGCGGTCGGAACAAGATAGAAAGAAATTGGGGGCTTGATAGATGGAGTGTTCGTGATAGAGGGGTTAAGGGTAGAGGTGAAAGAATTTTGATGGGAGGTGCGTCTATGGTTTAGTTAAGGCGTTACTTGTTCATCACAAAAAAGTAAGTACGCAAGAATTTTGTTGGTTGTGAATTGTTTAGTTAACGTTTATAATAAAGAAGCATATGCCAATTGTTTGTCCTGATGGAAGCAGCTGATTCCACTAAAATTACTCTCGCTACAAAAGATATTAGATGTACAGCAAATGTTTTCGTGGGGCAACGGCCTTGTTCCATCGGTAAGAGCCTATCTAACAGGTGTTCGGAAATTGCTATGTTTGAATCTAATTCATAGCTGTTCACTAGCTCATAAAAATATTCAGCCTTTTGTTGGCTTGAAATTGATAGTTGTCATACCAAGAGTGGATAACTCCACTGCTCGCAAAATAATTATCAAAGGAAAAGTTAATAATGTCAGAAGAAATCAGTATACACTTGGTGGGTTTATCCACGGACGAAAGACAAAAAAGGTACTATCAGCTTTATCGCTTTCTATTAGACACTGAGGAATTACAAGATGTTAGACTTAAAGAGTCGCAAACATCAGAAGGCGAAATGAGCGGTGGGATTATTGAAGCAATTGTAGCATCTTTTATTGCCGCTGTAATTGTCGAAGGTTCCAAATTCGCTATTCAACAATTACTAAAGAACATTCATTTGTGGAAGAACGCTCAAAATGTACAAGATGTTAGAATCATTATTAGAAAAAAGGAAACTGAAATTGAAATTTCAGGTGCAGAAAAACTCGAAGACCAAACACTTATTGAGCAACTAGCTGATTCCCTCACTAATGAGACATAAGGTTGATTATGCCTTGAAGAACTCATCCAAGTAGTTGGCCGAAATTATATTAATCTTAAAGGCAGATGTTTATGTTGACTCAAGAATCAGGTGAGAGAAATTTAGGTTTTGATGCCACTAAGACACGTGCAGTATTGATTGCAACAAGCATATATGATGGAAGCTTTCCGTTCGAGAACAATACAATTCCTCAAGTAGATGAGAATTGTCAAGCATTGCGCTCGATTTTGGCTGACCCGAAATATATAGGAATTCCTTGGGAAAACATTGCTGTTTTAACTAACGATAATTTGGATAAGATAAGCGAAGAGATTCAGGGAGCCTGTGAAACTGCAGAAGATGCATTACTAATCTATTATGCTGGCCATGGTATCTTCAGTGACGATGATACTGATGCCCTCTTATTGCCGTTAAAGAATACAACAAATAATACAAAAGATACTTCTCTAAGCTTTGAAAATGTTGCAAACTATTTGCGAAAATTCTCTAAGCCTTCAATCACCATTGTAATAATAGATTGCTGCTATAGCGAAAAAGCAATCAATCAAATTTATTTGGGTACAGATGATCCAATATCGGATGAGAGTGTTTTTACGCAAGAGTCTGCAATAAATAAAGGCTTTAATACATTAAAAAGATCGTGCAACCGGCTCTTTGCTATAGCTTCTGCCCCTAGAAGTAAGCAATCGCTGAGTTACCATCCGGAAGAAGGTAATAGACACTCGCTCTTCACTGGTGAATTAATACGTATACTCAAAAATGGAATTAACAATGGAAAAGAATATATTGAAATAAGGGATTTAGTTGGTCAGATCCGAGACAATATATCTGAACTTAACGAACAGAATCTTAACATAGGGTCAATCCCTTACCCTCAAGTTGCTTTTTTTGATATTTATGATCTGCAACTGGCAAAAAATATTCAATACGATGGCCCCGCAATGGATCCCATAAAGGCGATTTCTCAAAAGGTTGACGACATTCACACTAGGTTAGAGGGAAATCGCAAAAATACTGAGACGCAAAAAATCGATAACGCTGGAAAGTTGGGAGCCTCACCTATCACATCTCTAAATCAACCATCCTTGAAAAGATTACCAAAATGGCTCTTTTGGTCTCCACTGTTTTCTTTACTCTTACTTGTTTTATTCGGCTTATTTAATTTTGTCTATCCCGACAACCAATTTGGGTCATTGGGTAGACTTCCTGCAGTTACTAGTTCAACGCCAGAACCCTCAAATTCTAATTCAGGGCCAGGCCCCACTGCTACTAGTTCGGAACAGGAACCTATAATTCCTAATCCAGAACCAGAGATCTCAACCATTGATGCATTACGCATCGGCTTTATTGCAGACGACGAAGAGTGGTTAGAATGTGAAGAAATGACAATTGTTTTAGTTGAAGAATTACGACGCAAGGGCTTACAGGTATCAGTAGCACCATTTGCGACCGAAACTGATCTCCTACAAGGGTTAAATAAAGCTATGGAAAACTCAAGTGCAGTTGATGCGACGTTATGCTGGAGAGACCAAAATTTAGCATGGCTTAGTGGGAATGTGGCTGCAGCAGGATCTGAGATTTGGGATGATAGCAATAGTGGGAGCTCTTATTTCATTCTCAAACAATATGCATTACGCTCAAAGCTCATACGGGATGGGAATGATTGTATTGATGAATTCCTAAACAATGTACGTTTTAGCAATGACAGATTAAAGATTGTTTCTGGTAGAACATGGCTAGACAGATGCCTTTAATGGCAAAATTCGGCTATCTTTTATTCAACTTTACAAACCTAACGTTCTGCATAGGTTGCGTAAGCACTAAAAAGATTCTGAGGAGAAATCAAAATGATCCGAAGGTGCTTGACTATATCGTTTACGTTTATCTACATAACTTTGTTGGTTGCTAGTTGCAGTCGCGGGACGCCACTCCCTGAGCCTGTAGCTACCTCAACCCTTTCTCTAACAGCCGTACCCTCAACAACCATAGAATCTGACCCTACACCTCAGATAAATAAGGATCCTTTAACTACCCAAAATTCAAAGACAATTACAGTAGCTTCACATGGGTTCACTGAGCAGTTAGTACTCGGAAAGATATTGAAAATATTGTTAGAAGAAGCAGGATTTGTCGTAATTGACAAAACTGGTCTTGGAGGAGCAGATGTACTCAGAGAAGCACATTTAAATGGTGATATCGATATCTATATGGAATACACAGGCACGGCACTAACAGGATATCACAATATTCCACCAAGTGCGCTACCAAAAGACAAAGACAGTACATTTGAACTGGCCAAAGCGCTTGATGAGCCAAATGGGCTTGTCTGGCTGGGTCGAACAGAGTTCAACAATACCTATGCCATGATTGTACGTAAGGATACAAAGGATAGGCTTGGATTGGATAGATTAGAAACTATCGACGACTTTGCGGAACACATTGAGAAATTTAATGTATGCATTCACGCAGTCTTTGGAGCACGCGAAGAAGATGGCCTTCCTGGTTTGGAAAAACATTATGAATTTCAGGTTCCCAAAGAACAATTGAAGATTCTTGACCGCTCGCAGCTTTATATTGAACTTACAGATAATGAAAGCAGTAACTGTGACGTAATTGAGGGGTTTTCTACAGATGGCCAGATCAGTGAAGAGGCACTGCAAGTGTTAACTGATTCGCGCGGCTTCTTTCCATTTTACAATGTCTCTCCTGTAGTTAGAGAGGCTATATTAGCCGAAAACCCCGAAATCGATTCTCTCTTATCTGGAGTTTTACCGCTATTGACCGACTCGAAAATGAGTGAACTTAATGCTCGAGTTGATATTAACGGCGAGTTACCCGAAAATGTTGCCCGTAGCTTTCTGGATGAAAGCGATATAAAGACAATTACAGTAGCTTCACATGGGTTCACTGAGCAGTTAGTACTAGGGCAAATATTGAAAATATTGTTAGAAGAAGCAGGATTTGTCGTAATTGACAAAACTGGTCTTGGAGGAGCAGATGTACTCAGAGAAGCACATTTAAATGGTGATATCGATATCTATATGGAATACACAGGCACGGCACTAACAGGATATCACAATATTCCACCAAGTGCGCTACCAAAAGACAAAGACAGTACATTTGAACTGGCCAAAGCGCTTGATGAGCCAAATGGGCTTGTCTGGCTGGGTCGAACAGAGTTCAACAATACCTATGCCATGATTGTACGTAAGGATACAAAGGATAGGCTTGGATTGGATAGATTAGAAACTATCGACGACTTTGCGGAACACATTGAGAAATTTAATGTATGCATTCACGCAGTCTTTGGAGCACGCGAAGAAGATGGCCTTCCTGGTTTGGAAAAACATTATGAATTTCAGGTTCCCAAAGAACAATTGAAGATTCTTGACCGCTCGCAGCTTTATATTGAACTTACAGATAATGAAAGCAGTAACTGTGACGTAATTGAGGGGTTTTCTACAGATGGCCAGATCAGTGAAGAGGCACTGCAAGTGTTAACTGATTCGCGCGGCTTCTTTCCATTTTACAATGTCTCTCCTGTAGTTAGAGAGGCTATATTAGCCGAAAACCCCGAAATCGAATCTCTCTTATCTGGGGTTTTACCACTATTGACCAACGCGAAAATGAGTGAACTTAATGCTCGAGTTGATATTAACGGCGAGCTACCCGAAAATGTCGCTCGTAGCTTTCTTTGTGCTCTAAACATCGCATCAAATTGTGTCTTAATTCAGCAATCCAGACCTTTTGAAATTACATCCGCTTTTTTAAATAATAATTGTCAGAATTTGCTTGTAAATGGTGGTTTCGAATCTCAGGAAGGTTGGGAAATCATGCAAAGTGAAATCGAGGCGATGTACACAAATACCCCAGTGTTTACTGGACTCAAATCTATGAAACTAGGGGGCTTAAATGGAGAAATCATTAACAGTGATTCCATTGTATATCAGCAAGTTGACTTACCAGAGGATGCACAATCAATAAATCTATCATTTAGGTACAACCCAAAGTCTAGCGGCGTTCGCGAGCACATGGTGAGTGCAAATGAAAATGAGCTGATTGGAATAATGATAAATGATGATATTCGAATTGAATTCAATGACATTAGTTCACCTGGAACCACTGATAATGAGAACTGGCTCACTGGTAATTTTGATTTGGATGCTTTTGCAGGAACTACCCTTCGAATACTATTCATCGCTCGGAACGATGGTATAGAGCCGCATGTTTCAATGTATGTAGACGATGTAGTTCTAGATGTCTGCACAGAGTAACTAACTGTGTCTAGTACATCCCGACGCAAATAAGTGGACGGTTCCGGTTGCTATTTTACGGGCAAAACTAAGAAAGTAACCGTCGTAACCGTCATGGTATTTACACTCTAAAGTACTGGTAGGCCGCGAAACTATTTTGTCGAGTAGAATCTCGAGATTTTACAGGAGCCGTGTCAGACAATTCGGTTCTGGTAAAGTAATAGTTGGATTAGACAAATACCAAATACGTTGTTCGTCCTTCCAAAGTAGTAAGATGACATTATCTTTGGAAGCCAGTCAACTGAAAGGCAGTACAAGGAAATTTACTTTGCGGAGGTTTGGAAATCTAATCGGAGCCGCCGTTGTACAATGTGGTTTTTGATGCGACACAACCTAAAAATAAAGAGATAAGAGTATCTGCCTGTCTCCCCCTTCAATCTGGACTTAACGACAGTACGACGGAGAGGATTTTGTGAAAAAATACATAGTCTATTTGAAGAATTACTCTTTAAACAAGCCCCACCCAGACAGATGGCTCGTCGTCACGCTAACATTGTTCTATCTAACCGCATCATTACTCATGGGTGGATGTCAGACGCCTCAGGCAACTGAGCGGCGAATAGAGAGTGATAGTACAAGACCAACCATCAACTTAGGAAGTTTGGAGCAGTCAAAGTCAGGCAAGGTAGGGCTAAGTGGTACCGGCGTGCTCAGCACTACACTACAAATTATCGTTGATGGAGAGGTCAGTGGCACAACTGATGTCAGAAGCGATGGAAGCTGGGGCTATCTACTCGATGTAGCCGATGCTGGCGAGTATAGGATTCTTCTCAATACCTTAGACGATGAACGCAACATTATCAACTCATCAGATACATATGTGTTGCCGCTTGGTTCTTCAGTAATGGCTGATAGTACAAGACCAACCATCAACTTAGGAAGTTTGGAGCAGTCACAGTTAGGCAAGGTAGGACTAAGTGGTACCGGCGTGCCCAGCACTACACTACAAATTATCGTTGATGGAGAGGTCAGTGGCACAACTGATGTCAGAAGCGATGGAAGCTGGAGTTATCTACTCGATGTAGCCGATGCTGGCGAGTATAGGATTCTTCTCAATACCTTTGACGATGGACGCAACATTATCAACTCATCAGATACATATGTGTTGCCGCTTGGTTCTTCAGTAATGGCTGATAGTACAAGACCAACCATCAACTTAGGAAGTTTGGAGCAGTCACAGTCAGGCAAGGTAGGACTAAGTGGTACCGGCGTGCCCAGCACTACACTACAAATTATCGTTGATGGAGAGGTCAGTGGCACAACTGATGTCAGAAGCGATGGAAGCTGGAGTTATCTACTCGATGCAGCCGATGCTGGCGAGTATAGGATTCTTCTCAATACCTTAGACGATGAACGCAACATTATCAACTCATCAGATACATATGTGTTGCCGCTTGGTTCTTCAGTAATGGCTGATAGTACAAGACCAACCATCAATTTAGGCAGTTTGGAGCAGTCACAGTTAGGCAAGGTAGGACTAAGTGGTACCGGCGTGCTCAGCACTACACTACAAATTATCGTTGATGGAGAGGTCAGTGGCACAACTGATGTCAGAAGCGATGGAAGCTGGAGTTATCTACTCGATGCAGCCGATGCTGGCGAGTATAGGATTCTTCTCAATACCTTAGACGATGAACGCAACATTATCAACTCATCAGATACATATGTGTTGCCGCTTGGTTCTTCAGTAATGGCTGATAGTACAAGACCAACCATCAATTTAGGCAGTTTGGAGCAGTCACAGTTAGGCAAGGTAGGACTAAGTGGTACCGGCGTGCTCAGCACTACACTACAAATTATCGTTGATGGAGAGGTCAGTGGCACAACTGATGTCAGAAGCGATGGAAGCTGGAGTTATCTACTCGATGCAGCCGATGCTGGCGAGTATAGGATTCTTCTCAATACCTTAGACGATGAACGCAACATTATCAACTCATCAGATACATATGTGTTGCCGCTTGGTTCTTCAGTAATGGCTAATAGTACAAGACCAACCATCAACTTAGGAAGTTTGGAGCAGTCAAAGTCAGGCAAGGTAGGGCTAAGTGGTACCGGCGTGCTCAGCACTACACTACAAATTATCGTTGATGGAGAGGTCAGTGGCAC
>Ga0209185_1002359_pt1 | contig 13111 bp, 3 predicted proteins | sample SidtaG_2_FD_187425 | JGI IMG/M metagenome (GOLD analysis project Ga0209185, IMG submission 187425) | Marine algal microbial communities from Sidmouth, United Kingdom - Sidmouth_Asex2 metaG (SPAdes) (version 2) | ecosystem: Host-associated > Algae > Red algae > Unclassified | place: Sidmouth... | reverse complement strand
TTTCGTTGCAAATTCTCACCATAGCCATGCACTATGTCTATGTTTTTCGCCTTAAATATCAAAAAAGCTCTTTCCCATAAAATCGACACCTTATTCTTTATCCATTACTTATTTTGATTAACTATTTGATAATTATGGTAAACTTATTTCTGCTGGACCTAATTTTGCTTTGTTAGGGACCCAAATATCGTAATCGGTGGTCTGTACAACTCCATCCATATTTCCATCTGTAACAAAGTAGGTAAATAATATGGATGGCTGGATTTTCCACTCACTAAAATCGGTAATTTGAATGACGCCATCTATTGTATAATCTGCTGCATACATGGCATACAATCCGTTTGGCATAAGCTTTAGTTGCTGTCCTCCAAAAGCGGTAGCAACTGAGCTTGTAAAATCATAAACCATATTGGTTGAAGCAGTTACAGTACTATTGCTAATAATATCTAAGTGATTTCTATGACGTATTAAGACGTGGTAATCAATACCAAGACTTAGACTGTTGAATACCAGATCAGATACACCATCTGTACCAACAATATTCCCATTCTCTAATAAAATCCCTGCTTGCATTTCTATAATTGTTGTGCCTTTCGCTCCTGTTGCGCTTGGTGTTCCTTCTCTTAGTTCTACCAATACCCAATCGACCATATTGCTTGGGAAAGCACTGACGCTGGCAACAGATTCTGTTCCTGCATAATTCCAAGGTGCAGTATTGTAGGGTTGATTGATTGGTATTAGGTTGTCTTGTCTCAATTTTGTGTGCATCAATGGACTTAATCCGTTTTGTGCGCCTTCTAATAGCACTTTTACAGATAAGTTCAAGCCTGGTACGACGCAGGTATTTACAGTTGTTTGGGCTGTTGAAGTACTTTGGCAGCCATTGACGGAAACCGTGTATTGTATGGTAACAGGACTGCCCCACATCGAAGAAGGTACTAAGGATGGATCAAAAGTATTTCCACTTACACCTACCCCACTAAAAGTTCCGCCTGTTGTTGTAGGAACAAGGGTAACAGGGTTGTCTACTCCACAGTAATTACTTCCTAACCCGTTGAAATTTGCATTTGGCAAAGCATTGACAAAAACGTTTGAGGTTGCTGAATTGTTGGAAGTACACCCATTGGCGTCTGTAATCTGTACACTATAATTTCCTGATGTATTGACTGTGATGCTTGGGGTCGTCATTCCATTTGACCATAAATATCCACTTCCGAAGCTGCTTGTTAGGGTAACATTGTCGCCTTGACAGAAAGTAAGTGGTCCATTGGCTGTGATGCTTGGGGCTGCTGGTGGTACATTGGCGGTTACAGTCACAGGAGCAGAAGCAATGGAAGTACAACCATTGTTGTCTGTAACTTGTACGCTATAGTTTCCTGATGTATTGACTAAAATACTTTGGGTTGTTGCACCATTAGACCATAAATAGCTATGGTTAATACCCACACTACTACTTAATGTAACTGTTCCACCCAGACAGAAAGAAGTCGGTCCGTTTGCTGTAATGGTTGGTTGGCTTGGTAATGGATTTACTTTGACAAATTCTATTGGTGATGGGGCAGACAAGCATCCATTCCCATCTATCACTTGTACAGTATAATTACCTGTAATACTTACTGTAATGCTTTGTGATGTTGCGCCTGTAGACCATAAATAGCTTGTACCTATACTGCTTATTAAGGTAACACTTCCACCTTGACAGAAGGTTGTCGCACTATTTGCTGTAATTGTTGGAGCTGTTGGTAGATTGTTAATAGTAACAATAGCCGTATTTCCATTTGCATATGCTCCTTCTACATCGGCACAGACACCATTAGCGATGTCTTGCTGAATTTGGGTAATTGTGCTAGCACCTCCTAAATACGCTGTGCCACTTGTTGGTGTATTGGTAGTACTGTAAGAAAGTCCCCAAATGTAATAGTCTCCTGCTGTTAAAACAGAAAAATCGAAATCTCCTGTTGTATTGAAATCAAGAATGGTATATGGGCTTACTTCATTGGTTAGGATAAAGTTATAATCAAATCCTGTACCTGGTGTACTTTCGTCGAGTGCTAAGTAACTTACATTGAAAGCTCCTATATCATCTCCTTCACAAATTTCTATCACTTGTGTTAATCCACTTGGTTGTACCATATCTCCTGCATCTCCTTGTGTAACACAACAATTGTAGACTAAATCAACATCTAAGGTTACGATGATTCCATTTTCAAAATTGACAGGAATTGTATCACTTTCATAACAAGGTGCGGAGAATACAACATCGTATGTTCCGCAATAAGGAATACCTGTAGAGTAAAAGCCAAGTACATTGCTTGTTGTTTCTTCATCTATGTAGTTTAAGACATCTATGGTTGCTCCGATAATGGGCTGTCCTGTTGTTTGGTCTGTGACTGTTCCTTCTATACGAGAGGCATATTGACATTCTGCTTCAAAGACAAAAAGTCCTTGTTGGCGGTCTGATGCGATAATCGTTCCAGAAGGGAAAAAGGGATATGTTCCCCAACAGCCTGCAAATCCGTTTCCTGAATTGGGGGAAGTATCGTAGTCTTCGACAATAACGGTATTGCTTGGGTCAGAAATATCTACAATGACTACTCCAGAAGTATAATACGAGGCAACGACAAAATCGCCTTTGATAAAGACATTGTGTGGAACGACATTGGTACCTGGCTTGCTTTGAATATTGTCTAAGTGAATGATGTTGTTCAAATTAGAAACATCATAGGTATTGATTCCTAAACCATTGTTTCCACCTGTTTCATCGACAACTGCCAAAGTGTTGCCATCATCTGTGAGCCAACAAGCATGTGTAAAGTTTCCTGGTGTTGGTTGTAGTGCCAAGATTGTTCCGTTGGTTGTACTAAAAGTACCTGCTTTATTGGATACATCAATAACACCAAAAGTTCCACCATAAATATGAGAGGCCCACATCGTATCCCCTCTTACAAAACCATCATGAATGTATGTATCATTTGAACCAATGATATTTTGAGGATACATGCCTAAATAAGCAGGGTTTGTTGGATTGCTTGCAATATCAATAAATAAAGTTCCTCTATTGGTTGTTTGTCCTGGTGGATTAGCAGAACAGGTCGCTCCAAAAAGATAACCTGCTCCATTCTCATCAATAAAGATGTTGTGGCAATCGGTGTAGCCTACTCCAAAATCTCTGGTATAGGTTACAATGGTGGACGTAAGTGGATTTGTTGTAAGTCCTGTTAAGTCAATAATCAGTAAGCCTCCACCATTGGGTGCTTCATTGATTACATAAGCATAATTACCCCATGTTTTTAAATCTCTCCAAGTTGTACTTACCCCTGCTATTCTGTGTATTTCTGTTGGTGGATCTGTTGCGATATCTACAATAGAAACACCATCTTGTAAACCCAATAAAGCAAACTCATTGCCATTGACATCGGTATATCCCCAAATATCGTTTAGACTTGAAGTATAAGGTAATTGTCCAACTAAATTTAAAGCTGCTGGATCAATCAATAATTCTAAAGTATCGGTATCGACACATCCATCTGTACCTGTAATGGTTAGGACATATGTTCCGTCTGCATTTACTTCTGGCATAGAGGTTGTCGCACCTGAAGTGATATTACCACCGTTTAAGGCAGTCCAACTATATGTTATGCCTATCCCTGTAGAATTGGTAGCATCTAAAATAGCAGTTTGTCCGTCACAGTGTTCTAAAATATCTGCCACAGCATTACAAGTACTACCGATGATAAGTGTTGTTACGGTATCGCACAATAAGCCTTGTGTGGTAGAAGCACAACCGATGTTATCCATATTGATGGCATCAATGATACGTACATCATCTACATACCATCCATCTTCACCAACAAAGCCATCACTGGCAAAACGAAAACGAACACTTATATTCTGCCCCACAAAATTGGTTAGATCAGCAACTGTTTCGAGGTATCCGTTGCTATTTCCTGTAAATGCTTGTCGTCCAGAAATGGCACTTGCTTGATTTACTTGAATACCATTGTTGTATCCGTTTTGTATCATATAGCTACCCATATCGGCCCAAGTTGTTCCGCCATTGACGGTATATTCTACAACGCCACCGTCCCAACTTGTTTCCGTGTTGTAACTATGATAGAAACGCAACTCAGGATTTGCTCCTGAAACGGGATAAGCATTGATCATTGTTAGAGCTTGATCGCTTTGTGTTGCAATGTTTTCTGCATACCACGCATTTGTACCACTATACGCTGTTGTGGAATTCACCCATATTGTTGGATAAGTTGCATTTAGTGTCGTACTATTCCAATTGGCATTTCCGCTTTCCATATCATCATAGAAAGTAAAAGTTGTTGCAATAGGTGAATTGACTTGTACATCAAAAGAACAGCTTCCGCTTTGTCCAGCAGGAATGCTTATTGAATTGAAAGTAATGGTATTGCCGTTTACAGTTGCACCACAAGGTGATGATCCAGCAACAAAAGCTGTATTTGGTGGTAAGTTATCGCTTAATACAACAGCCTCTGTATTGGCTGTATAATTACTTGCTGTTAAAGTATATCGGATGATTCCATTGTCTAACACTTCATCACTATCGGCTGTTTTGGCAAACGTAATTACATTACTGCATTCAGGTGACAAATCAAAAGCTTCTGTACCATCACAGCGGTTTGTGCTTACTCCTTGATCTGCACTATAACCCAATCCTCTTGCAGCAAATGTGTTCCAGATCAAGCATTGATTGGCTCCGCCATTATTCATTTGGTCTGCTAATAAAATCGCATCTCGTCCATCAACAAAACCAGGGCTACAAGGCTGTAACTTTAAGCCATCTATGACCAATTGCATTACCATATTATTGCCTCCTGTTCCTGTGTGAATATCAGGGTCAAATCCGTATTGATTGATAAACGCCCATGATAAATCCCACAACATAGTAGACCACACAAAACCGACTCCGTGTGGTACAGTTACTTCGCCATTGCATAAATCACCATAGGTATAATCATTGACAGCAGTATTTGTAGAATAAGGAGCTGGACGAATACCGTTTCCTGAGGTTGGTTGGCTAACGGCATAAGTACCTATTCCTCTTGAATCTCCAGGAAGATCACCGTTCTCAATCGTCATCATGAGTCCGAACCAATCGCTCCAACCTTCTCCCATTTGTTCTTCATTGCCCAAACAGCCTGCATTTGCAGCACCACCTGTTAATCGAATAGAAATACCGTGTCCGTATTCGTGTGCAATGATTCCATTATCAAAATCACCATCAATGTTGTTGCTTGTTCCAGTGATAGACATAGATACATTCACGGTTGGAATGGCAGCTCTAATGGTTGCACAATCGGCTTGACTGATCATAATAGAAGGAATCGTAATTGTATTATCTGTTCCGCCCATTGTAATAATTCCTCCTCCATTATCACATACCAAACAAGCAACAGCTCCTGCATTTTGAGCATTTTTTACTTTATCAGTAAAATTACAATTGGCTCTATCTACTAACGCAATATTTCCATTAACAGCAGCCGCATTTATAAGAGCGTTACACCCTTCTGTTGGTGCAGCAGTTCCATCATCAACAATGACTAAGTTTGCTGTTATATTTGCTGGTGCTGTGGGCAATGCAGGACCAAAGCCTGCGGGCAATGCAAAATATCCGCCTGCTACTCCACCTGGAGAATTGACATTAAATGTTACTGTTGCAGAAGATCCCCACTCAAACATTTGCATGCGCCCATTTGATCCATCTGGTGGTGAAGAGAAATTTGCATTGTTGATACCTGAACCATCTTGACAATCGGCAATCACATAATCGTTGGCAAGTCCTCCATTTCCATAGTTATTGCTTTGAAAATTACCGCTTGCTTCATCAAAGCCATATTGATACCATACATCATGAACTAAGTTGTTCCAATAGAATAGGTTTGTAGTGGCTGCGTCTGTATAAGAAGCGGGACCTGCTGCAAAGTTAATTGGGTAATCAAAATCTAAACTTGCTGTTCCGTTTGGTGACGCTCCTGTTCCATTGTTGCCGTCTCGATCCTCCATTGCATGTACATTATTTCCTCTGGTGATGGTGTATTCTGCTCCTGCTGCTCCGTTTGTATCATGCCATCCAAAAGGAGAAGCGACACCGCCATCTAATAGCCAGGGTGTGGTTACAATAGACCGCACTCCATGATTGGGACTTTCTATAGGAGCCGCATAAACATTATAGGAATTAGGGGCTACTATTGGATTTGCTGCTGTTAATAAAGGAGGATTTGTATTGGCTACTTTTTGAGTAGTATTTTGATTTGACGGGCATTGCGCATGATTGTGGTCATGTGCTGTGTTCCAAGTACAATGAACTGTCCAGTTTGTTTTCTCTAAAATCATTCCAGAGGTAGCATCTATACGCATAGACCACCAATCTGTACTGTTAACTTCAAGAATGGACAAATCCCAAGCTAATTTTACCGCTCCATCTTTTGTTAAGAAATATACTAGTTTTATAGGAATTTCCTCACGAGAAATATTTTCATCTATGATGATGGTTTTCTGTTCTGCTCCTTCTGGAGTTCCTTCTGTCTTAAGTTCTTGGTTTAGAGAAATATTTAAATTTCTTGTGGCATATTCAACTGCTTCGATAGCTGAAATCGTGGCAGTTGTTGTGTTTATCTTGTTTTCAAGGTCAGCAATTAAACTAATATGGCTGCTAACTACTTTGTAGTTTCTTAAAATAGCCATGTTTACAGAAGTATTAAATACTTCTATACCTTCATAAGTTTGTTTTAAGTAAAGATGTGTTAATTGATTGTGTTTACTTACATAATGATCTGTTACTTTTGGATTTTCAATATCTTTTTGGGAAAGCTGATACTCTGCTCTTGTATTTTCTAAATGTTTAAGTCCTGCTTCTAATGATTCTGGTGATTGAGCAGAAAGTAATAAGGGAATCATTGCTAGGATAAAGAAGAAAGTGGGGAAAAAGAGATGTGTTGTGTGTTGTGTATTTGTTTTTTTAAATAAAACAGTTTCTCTTTTCATAAGGTTATATGTATTTTTAGTTATCTAATGGTTAAACCTGAATTTATGACTTTTTACAGAAATAAAGGTTGTGTTGTTCCCAAAAACAGCACCTAATTGATATCTATTGTATTAGCCAAGACATATGTAAAAAAATCTTCACATAAAAAGAATATGGTACTATGGTTACAAAATTATGTCACACAAAGAAGCCCAAAGCTCAACAGAAACCAATTTCTGAGCGACTTGCAAAAAACTCTATGAGATTTTTCTTTAACCCACGCTTTTCCTGTAGTGCCAAGACTACTTTAAGTAAGAGCTTGTTGGGATTTTCAGATTTAACAGGAATGCCTGCCAGTCAAATGCGTCTTTTTCACCTGAATTTTGCCTTTTTTCAGTGCCGTAGCCCTGCTACGAACTGGGTCGCCAGTCCTACTGGTGTGCCAGCCCAATCAAAAAACTCTTCATTTAGTCACTATTTTTACTAGTCCCAACAAGCTCTAAGGAGGTGTAATTCAGATTGCCGCATATTTATAATCACAATATAATGTTAGTTCCTTTTTTTAGGCACTTTATGTAATTATAATGACAAAATTACAGAATTCTGATAATCAATGAGTTATGATTTGGCAAAACCTATTTAATTTATAACAAATATATAATCAATTGTTAAATAATATATTACATTTTCTTTTCTAATGAAAAATTAAAAACGACAATCTTAATTACACCTGGCAAGGGAATCATTTTAGTGGGTCAAAAGAGACGCAGTAATTGCCTTACTATCAATTCTTTACGATTTTTTTAGTATGCATTTTGTTTTACCACCTACTTAATTAAATACTTAAAAATCTGCTATTCAATTACTTACAAATAACTTAAATTCTATCATACTACTTATTTGAATAATTCTTAAAAAAAGGAAGCACAGATTATTATAAAAAAAAAGTTCAGGAGTTAATAATCAATATTATCTCCTGAACCTAACAAACACTAAACTATTACTGGAATGAATTAAACAATACAAAGATAAGGGCATTGTGAAGATGTACCTTGCACAAAAAAGTCAAAATCTTACACGTTCAACTTACAAACTTGTTCTACACCTTATACTTCACTCCATATAGATATTGTAATTTAACTATTTTCATCTATATTATATCAAGAAAAAGAGAGAATTAGATGCCATTTCTTTTCCTTATTTGGTATAACGAACCCAATCATGGACATTGCAATAGTATATATTTGTTTTTTGATAATTAACTGTTTTTTTATAAAAACTTAACATTTTTTTTTGCTTAACTACCGAAAAAAGAAGTTTCTATCATTTTTGGTGTCAGCATTTTATACTTTTTTCGTTGAAAAACCTGATTTTAGCTTTCTATACATATGTTTTTTGCTTAAAAACCTCTTTGCCCTTGCTTAAATGTCCAATTTTGTGCTTTTCTTACGCAATCAGCTATTTTATATAGAGGTTGCTGCCATGAAAAATAGACCTGATGGTAGTGGTATGGCTTAAATCGTGCCGTAGTTCTTGGTGCTTAGTGCTGTGGTTTGGTTCTTATGTGATTTTTGGTTCTTTTTAAGCCATAATAGCGGACAGCAGGACCTTTCTATCACGACGAAGCAATAGACCGTTCTCTCCTTATAGGAATTAGTGCTGTAGTTCTTGGTGCTGTGGTTTGGTTTTTATGTGGTTTGTGTTTGTGAATTTTCTCTACTGTCACTATTTTATTTAAAACTGTACTTCTATTGTGCCGATTTTGGCTTTGTTGGGTAGCCATGCGTCTTGGTCTGTGACTTGGACGATGCCGTCTAATGTGCCGTCGGTTTGGTAATAGGTTGATAGGATGGCTGGTAATTCTTTCCATGCGTCATTGTCAGAATTTTGGATGACGCCATCGGGAGTGTAGTCGCCTACGTATAATACGGCTTTACCATCAGTTGTAGCGACTTGTTGGCTTGCTCCAAAGGCTTTGTTTATGGCTGTGGTAAAGTCGTAGTTCATGCTGCTTGTAGCTTGAATGGCTTGGGCAGAAATTACGTCTAAGTGGTTGCGGTGACGGACTAAAATGTGGTAATCCGCTCCTATGGTAAGGTTGTCAAAGCGCAAGGCATTGCCTGCTGCATCGACAATATCGCCATCGGTTTGTAGTAAGCCTGCTTTTGTTTCGACAAGTATGGTGTTGGCGTCGCCGCTAATGGCTGGTGTGCCTGATCGTACTTCAACTAAAACCCAGTCTACTGTATTGGTAGGGAAATTGCTGGCGTTTTCGTTGCCACTGTAATTCCAGGGTGTTGTATTGTAGGGTTGTGCCGATGGTAATAGCCCTTCTTGTTGTAAGGCATTGCCCATTAATTGACTGTCTTCGTTGTAATTTCCTTGTAAAAAGATGCGGACGCTTAGGTTTATGCTACTTTCTTCTTGACAAACTGCTTCGCCTATACAAGCTGCATCTTCACAATCTGTTAAACCATTGCAATCATCATCTGCATTGTTGCCGCAGAGTTCAGAAGTCGCAGGATTGATACTACTATTTCCGTCATTACAGTCATTGGCATTGGATACATAGCCATTGGGTTGCTCACAGTCTTCTATGGCATCGGAAGCATCGCCAAAGTTGTCGTCGTCTGCATCTCTGTACCACATGGTTTCAACACAGCCTTCCCCTTCTATACAAATATTGTCTAAATATAGATTTTGTCCCCATTCTTCAGGAATAATGACGGAAAAGCGAATGAGGATATTTTCACCAACATAATTATCTAAATTGACGGTTTCTGTTTTCCAATCGTTACATGAGTTGGGTTTCCAATAATCGTAATCAAAACCGCTTACGCTTGCTAAATCATCTTCTGTTTTGTTGTATAAGGAGGTAAAAGTTGCTCCACAATCTTCTGATATGGCAATGTCAAGAATGGTTGTTCGATTGAGGTAGGTTTTAGAGTATGCCAAATCAAAGGTTAAATTGGCATCGGTATAATTGTTTAAGCTAATGGCTTGTGTGGTCAAGATGTCGGTTGTTCCATTCGCTCCAATGATATTTTCGTAGCTTTCATAACGCAAAGCGTAATCTTCGTTTTGTGAACAGTCGGGATTATCCATAATATCAAAAGTGACTGCGCCATCTAAATTGTCTATGCGCCAATCCATCGGAATGTCGCCCGATTCCATATCTTCACAAAAATCCCCACTTTCTAAAGCGATGGGTGCTTGAACAATGATGTTTTCAGAAAAAGGCGATGGACAAACACCTGCATTGTCTACTAATTGAACGGTATAAACTCCTTCCGAGTAAGTCGCTAATTCTTGGCTATTTTCTCCCAACAATACATTGCCACTTTTAAACCATTGATAACCATAATCGGGATAATTAGAGGAAATATTACTTGCCGTCAAAATAGCGGGGTTTGTTCCACAAATATTGAGGTTTGTGGGCATAATAGTGGGTTGTGGTGGAGCGCAGGCAAGTTGTCCATTAAAACAGATATTGTCTAAAAACAAGGCTGGTCCAAAAGAAAAATAATCGTCATTAGATATTTGACCTGTACTTAATTCAAATTGGATGACAACTCTTGATGCTCCAACGAATGGCGATAAATCAAGGAGTTCTGTACGCCACTCTCCGCATGAGGTTGGCTCCCAATATACGGTGTCTTGAAAACCGCCTACTGTCGCTAAATCTTCTGCTGTTTTTCCATTGTCAAAAATAGAGGTATATGCGCCTCCACAATCGGTAGAAACCCGAACATCTAAAATCGTATTGAGGTTGATAAAGATGGATTGTTTGTAAGCAAGATCAAATGTTAAATCTGCGGAAACATAGTCGCTTAAATCAAACGCAAAACTTTGTAAAATATCGGTTGTTGTGTTGTCAAAGCTTGAAAAATCCGTTGTATTGTATCGCAAAACATTGTCGCCATGTTCATTACAATTTCCCAAAGCATAAGGCGCAATGGTTACACCTTCATCCTCATTAAAAACCTGCCAATCGGCAATAAACACGCCACTTTCCACATCTAAGCAATCAAACGTTTGGTTGGGTTTTGGGGCATTAAAAGTCGTCATATCAATACAATTGCCTGTGTTGTCGTCGGGTTCTTCTATCATCAGGGAAATATCAATTGTACCAAATGGAATATCTTGGGGAATCGTAATGATTTGAGGGCTTTCTGTGGCAATTTGTGGATAATTGACGCCATCAATGACTAAATCAAAATCTTTGCCCTCTTCAATAAAATGCTCAATCGTTACAATGACCTCATAATCTTCCTCTACACACAAATTTGTCGTTACATCCGCAATCCGCAAGCAAGCACAAGACGCCAAACAAGTTCGGGAATCAATATGGTCATTAATGGCATTAAAAGCGGCGGCACTCCACATATCGGTATCGCTCAAAACCTGATCCATAATTCCACCAATAGCAGGAATATTGTGTTGCGCTCCAAAGTTGTGTCCAAATTCGTGCGCAATCAAAACTTGCGTAAAGACAGCGTTATTTAGATAGGCGTTTTCAAAGAGCGCATAGCGTTCTTCCTCGCAAACCGTACCAATATATGCCCGACCTTTTCCAGCAGGATCATTTAAAGGCGCACCAGAATCTATATTTTGTCCTGTCCACAAGACGCCTATATCGTGTACCGTCGGCAAACCACTTGGTCCCCACTCTGCAAATTCTTCCAACATATCATCAGAATCAATCACAGAAGCATTAGAATTGCTACTATCCCACGGATTTTCATCTTCTTCTGTAATGATGTTAATTAACGGACTGACATCAAACTCTATATTGTAGACTTCATACAAGGCTTCTGCATTATTCACACCACCCATCGTATAATTACTGACCGCAGCTGCATTTTCTCCAACGCTCTCATACATACTATAATCGGCAGCCATCGCTATTTCCACAATTTTACAATCCGCTCCTCCCACATCAAACGTTTTTAAGTCATTGCTTGACGGTAAGTCTGCTTTATGATGACCATCCGTACACATAATTTCAGGAAGGTGGGCATTTTTTGCTTCATATACCACATACAGATCTTTGCTTTCGTCGTTCAAAAAACGAGCTGCGGGTTCAATAAAATAAGTCGTATTGTTGATTTCCCAAAAACCATATATAAAGTTTTCATTGAGGGTCAATCTAATTTTGCCACCACCAACCACAAAACCTTCATATGTTTTTGCTGTGTTGAGATAAGTGTTCGGAGCTTGCGCTTTTTGGGTTGTTTTACCAATCAAGTCGTTTTCGGAAAGTTCCCATTCCATCTTGGGCAAATCTCCTAATTCCCAAATGGTTTTATCTGAAGTTTTCATCATCAACTGAGCCAAACCTTCTTTTATTTCCAAAAGCTGATAGTTTGCAAACTGCTGTGCTAAGACAGCACTTTTAAGTTCTATGGGCGTACCTTTGATATTTTTTTGAAGATAATAAATCTGTGCTTGTGCATTTATACAAAAAAGAAATGCACACAACAAAAGGGAAATTGTAGATTTCATTGTATTTATTTTTTTTATTTGGAGAGAACAGTAAATTGCTTCGTCGTTGCGGAAAGGCCTGCTATCCGCTATTATGGTGGCCTCCGCACAAGATGTAAGGTATCTTGAAGATGCCTTACATCTACCCACGCCCCACCATACCGCTACTATCAGGTCTATCTTACATGGTCTTTACCACGATATTAATTTTTTCTTGACCTCAAATATAACAAAATATTTCTACCCATAACACATTTGGGAATGAGATGTAATTGAGCACAAGCAAGGAGTAAACAATACTTTAAAACCATTCCACCCAAATTGGTATTGAATTTATTCTTAAATTAGTATTCTTACAAAATGAGAAACTACGACAAAGCATATAAATTAACTGTCGTATTTTGTACACAAATTTAGTTCTTATAATTAGATGATTTTTTAATTATCTACATTGAAAGCAGCTCAATAGTATTAAACATCCTATAATCTACTCAAAACTTTATTAACCGTTATAAAACACATAGTCAAATATGACAAGCATAGACAAATGTTTTTTTGCTAAGTTTATCTAACTTAACTGGCACTAACGGCAATCCTAAGATTGAAAGTGCCTCTATCCTGTCATTCGTTAGA
>Ga0209185_1002356_pt1 | contig 13130 bp, 12 predicted proteins | sample SidtaG_2_FD_187425 | JGI IMG/M metagenome (GOLD analysis project Ga0209185, IMG submission 187425) | Marine algal microbial communities from Sidmouth, United Kingdom - Sidmouth_Asex2 metaG (SPAdes) (version 2) | ecosystem: Host-associated > Algae > Red algae > Unclassified | place: Sidmouth... | reverse complement strand
ACCCATTTTCCGATAGTTGAATAACCAACGCCCATTGCTTTAGCTGCTTCTTCATGGGTGTAACTATTATCAACAACAAGTTGTGCGGTTTCTAATCTAAATTCAGGGCTGAAATTGGGTTTCTTGGATTTTGTCATTGTGTCACCTAATTGTTTATGAGGTGTATATTAACACCTCTAAGTAGGTGGCCAAATTAACTATGCCACTTCAACCGACTCATGCCCTGTATAACCTTGTGGTGTTATATCCAATAGCTGCGTTAAGCTTAACGCTACATATTGTGAAGTGATCTTATTGATTTGCGACTTATTTATTTGATGCTTTTTACCCCATGCATCAAAATAAAGTTTTTGTATCACTCTGTTGTCACTATTAACGATAGTGTCAATACTGCCTAAATGGTCTTTTAACAAATAGTTGATTTGTGTTGTGCCATTACTGCGGTGCAGTGCTACTGCACCGGGTAAGTTACGCCTAGTGGTCACAACATCAGAATTGGATTTGCTAACCACTTCAACATTGCCAATATAGTACGTTGTGATGGTAACATTTTTACCCTCGACTTTTTCTTTACTCACCCGCTTAAAGCGACTGTTATTGGTACCATAGTGAAATAACGTGGTGCTGTTATTCTTTGTATTACGAATATGTGTCGCTTTATCAAAGTAGCCGTAAGTGATCTCACGCCCACGACCTGAGGTCATGTTGCCATTGTTATCATATTGGTAAAAAGGTGTTGTACAACCTTTATTGCCTATACCCACTCCAGTAACAGCATGAGGCTTTGCTTTGTCGTAGCAATATGTACCAACGCCATCTTTAAATTTTATATAATTTGAGCGGGTGTCTTCTATTTATCTATTTACTTTCTATTTATTTTTTCTATTAATTTCCGTGTCGAGTAAACAATAAACTTAATCGTTCAACTATATTTTGCATAGTAATATGATTTCTCTAAGGTATTATTTTAATTTCATGGTAACCATTAAATAATAGTTCCCAATCGCTTTCTTGCCAATGCATTGCCGCGCATTTTGTTTTTTCTTTATTAAATGAGCGTAATAAACGGCTCATGTTTTCTTGTTTCCAGTTACCGGTATTTGATCGTATTTCACCTTGGTCGAAGTCAATCAGCCATATTTTTTCTTGCCCATCAATTAAGATATTGTGAATATTTAAATCGTGATGATAAACATTATGATCGTGAAAATTTTTAATGGTTTTACCAATTCGGTGCCATAGGCTTGAACTAACGGACTGTTTTATAAGTAACGAGATTAAATCTTGGGCATTACATACGCGCTCGGTCAAAATGTCAGCTTTGTAAAATAATCCGTTTTTTATAATGCGATAAGCAATAGGTTTAGGGGCTGGTAAATTTAAACCTCGCAGGTGGTTTAATAATTCAAACTCTTTAGCCGCTCGTGTATTGGTATTGTTTAAAAATAAATATGAATCTTTATTAAACCTACCAATAAGTCCGCCACGGTAGTAATGTTTTAGCACCCAGTTTTTGTTGTTTACTTTAATAAACCAAGTGGTTCCACGACCTTGTGCTGTTCCTACAATATTATTGTTACTTACCCAGTAGCTGCTATCAAAAAAGCTTTCAGAAAAATTTTCCACTTCATTTTCGTCATAAACGCAAAATATATTATTGTTTTCGAAAACTTTTTTGCTACAGGATTTTACAAATGTTGAAGGGTTCAAGATAATAGACCATTATATTTCTTTAATTTGTCTATTGTGGTGAATCCTTTATGCTGGGTCAATTAGCAGCGCCAAAAAGTTTATGTGTTTTACGTTTATCTGCGATTGGTGATGTTTGCCATGCGGTTGCAGCAGTGCAAAGCATTCAACAGCAGTGGCCTCATACTCAAATAACATGGGTATGCGGTAAAGTTGAAGCTAATTTACTTAAAGGTTTAAAAAAAGTAGAAATTATTGTATTTGATAAATCTGCTGGGTTTAAAGGCTATTCAGATTTTAGTCATTTAATGAAAGGTCAACACTTTGATATTTTATTACACATGCAAGTGGCGTTACGTGCCAGCTTGGTCAGTTTTCATATTCCAGCAAAAATTAAAATAGGTTTTGATGCAAAGCGTGCAAAAGAAGGTCAATGGATTTTTTCACATCACAGAATTGAACCACAAGCTCAGCCCCATGTGCTTGATGGCTTTATGGGTTTTACTCAAGCCTTAGGTTTAACCGTAAGTGAACCTGTATGGGATATGCCATTATCTATTGAAGATGAACAATGGGCACATACCACGTTACTTACCGAAAATGATAAGCCTGTAGCAATTATTAGCCCAGCAGCTAGTAAAGCTGAGCGTAATTGGCACATTAAAGGTTATTGCCAAGCAGCAGATTATTTAGCCCAATTAGGTTTTCATGTGGTTGTTTGTGGTGGACCTACCGCAATGGAAAAACAGCTAGCATTAGATATTTGCCAAGATAGTAGCGCTCCAGTGACTAACTTAGTGGGTAAAACCTCTCTTAAACAACTACTGGCTGTTTTAAAGCTCGCACATATAACTATTGCGCCTGATACCGGACCTGCTCATATGTCGGTAACGGTTGGAACTCCTGTTATTGGTTTGTATGCGCACAGTAATCCACGTAGAACAGGGCCTTATTTATATCAAAAATATGTTGTTAGCTGTTATGACCAAGTAATTGAAGAGCAAAAAGGTAAACCCTACACTCAATTACCTTGGGGAGTTAGAGCTAAAGGCCGTAATTTAATGCAAAGGCTTGGCTTTGATGATGTGAAGGCAAAAATTGATTTATTAATTGAGGACTTCTACCCTGAACTTTTAACAAAGCAGGTAAAAGTTGAGTTGCTTAAAAATGAATCGGATTTGATTAATTTTAATGCTGCAACAAATCCGATTGATTAAGGCATGGTAAATTAAGCTTAAACGATCTAAAAACTATTATTAGAATCACTTATTTTCTAAGTTTTATTTTTAGCGCTGTTTATACCCGTTATCATTCAAGATGCTCTCAAGGTGAGCCAGTGTCCGGTCACTTGCTCCTTGGTTTTGCAGAACAACTTGGTAGGCATTTTCACCTAAAGTTGTACGTTTATTTTTATTTATGAGTAACTCATCCACTCTTTTGGTTAATACTTTAGCCAGGTTAATGAGGTCGGTTTCATTATTAAGTTGAATAACCCCGTTTGCCGTTGTTAACTGCTGCATAACTTCAGTAAAGTTTTTCATATCTGCACCCACGATAACCGGCTTTTTAAACAAGGCGGGTTCTAACGGGTTATGACCACCAATTTGGCTAAAGCTTCCGCCTATAGTAACAATCGTAGCGAGTGCACACATTGGCATTAACTCGCCTAGCGTATCTAAAACCCAAACGTGTTTATTCAAATCAACTGGTCGGTTTTCACTGCGTTTGCAGGTATTAAAACCCTGTTTTATGCATAATTTAGCGACTTCATTAAAACGCTCTGGATGTCTAGGTACTATAACGAGTAATAATTCGGGATGTTGTTTATATAAGTGTTTAAAGCTGTTTAATATAAGTTGTTCGTCGCCAGCATGGGTACTAGCAATAACCCACAATTTTCGCTCACCTATTATTAATTGTTGTAGCTCGGCTTGTTTATTTATGATGCTTGGCGTTATTGAAATATCAAATTTTACATTACCTGAAAGCTCACAGTTTAAGACACTGCCACCTAGCGCAATAAAATTATCTTGATTAACTTGGCTTTGCGTTAGTATTTGATCAAACGCCTGTAAACTAGGTGAAATTAAACCACTAATTTTTTTATAGCTTTTCATTGATTTAGCGGATAATCGCCCGTTAATTAGCAAAAGTTTACATTGGCGTGTATGGCATTGGGCAATAAGATTTGGCCATATCTCTGTTTCCATAAAAACCATCACTTTAGGCTTTAAACGATACATAAACAGCCATGTACAAACAAAACAATCTATCGGTAAATAGCAATGCTGTACGTTATCAGCAAAAAGCTTTTTAACTTGCGCAGAACCTGTTGGTGTGAATGTGGTAATAGTTATTGGTGTATTAGGCTGGCTAATAAGCAGTTTTTCAATAAAGGTTTTTAGCGCAATAACTTCTCCTACGCTTGCCGCATGAACAACAATACCTTGTTGTTTAAGGCTTTTATCAACAAAACCAAGTCGCTCGCTTAACCGTTGGCGGTATTCAGAATGGTTTTTAGACCTTACCACTAAAACCAATATTAAAATTGGCAGTAATAAAAAAAGTAATACGCGGTAAAAGGCGAGAGATAAAAAATATTTCACATCGAGTCTCATCACTAATAATGCGCTAAGTATACCCAAAAATACCTTTAAAATAATAGCCTTGTGTAAATAACGCTTTACATAAATTTAAGTTGATTAAAATTAAATTAATATTTACTTTTATTTTGTGCGTTAAAACGTACAATCGTATTTACTAACAAACCAATTCAATTAAGTAGAGCGATAATCCTATGCGTACATCTTCTTTTTATTCACATATTACAAACCAAATTGATCAGGTTAAATCAGAGGGTTTATATAAAGCTGAAAGAATTATAACCACAGCTCAACAGCCTTCAATAGCAGTAACTAGCGGAGAAAAGGTCATTAATTTTTGTGCTAATAATTATTTAGGTTTAGCTAATCATCCCGAGTTAATTGCTGCGGCGAAAGAAGGATTAGATCAACACGGTTTTGGGATGGCGTCGGTCCGATTTATTTGCGGCACACAAGATATTCATAAAACTCTTGAACAAAAACTGAGTGAATTTTTAGGCATGGAAGATACTATTTTGTACTCGTCTTGTTTTGATGCAAATGCCGGATTATTTGAAACTCTATTAGGCGCTGAAGATGCCATTATTAGTGATGCGCTAAACCATGCCTCAATTATTGATGGCGTGCGATTATGCAAAGCTAAACGTTATAGATATGCCAATAATGATGCTCAAGCATTAGAAGCTTGTTTAAAAGAAGCTGACGCCGCTGGCGCAAGGTTTAAACTTATTGCAACCGACGGAGTATTTTCAATGGACGGCGTAATTGCAAACTTAAAAGCAGTATGCGATTTAGCTGATAAATACAACGCGATAGTAATGATTGATGATTCGCACGCCGTTGGATTTGTGGGTGAACAAGGTCGAGGTAGCCACGAATTTTGTGATGTAATGGGTCGGGTTGATATAATTACTGGTACTTTAGGTAAAGCCATGGGAGGTGCTTCAGGCGGTTACACCTCAGGCAAAAAAGAAGTGATTGAATGGTTGCGTCAGCGTTCACGCCCTTATTTATTCTCAAACTCGCTTGCGCCCGCTATAGTTAATGCTTCAATTAAAGTGCTTGAATTGTTAAAAAATGGTGATGCCTTACGCAAACAACTTATTGATAACGCACACTACTTTAGAAGCAAAATGGAAGCCGCTGGTTTTACATGTGGTGGCGCTGATCACGCTATCATTCCGGTTATGTTAGGTGATGCAGCAATAGCAACACAAATGGCTAATAAATTGTTGGAAGAAGGTATTTATGTGATTGGTTTTTCGTTTCCAGTAGTGCCAAAAGGTGAAGCACGCATTCGTACGCAAATTTCAGCCGCTCATACTAAACAACAATTAGATCAGGCGATTAATGCGTTCACTCGCATTGGGCAGTCAATGAACATTATTAGTTAAGGTTAAACTAAAATGAAATCACTCATAAAATTAACACCAAAACTCGGCATTAATATGGGCGATAGTCCTAAGCCTGAAATGGGACACAATGACCTATTAATTAAAATTAATAAAACGGCAATTTGTGGTACAGATATTCATATTTATAATTGGGATGAATGGTCTCAAAAAACTATTCCTATTCCTATGGTTGTAGGTCATGAATATGCTGGTGAAGTGGTTAATATTGGTCAAGAAGTTAAAGGTTTTGCTATAGGTGACCGAGTATCAGGTGAAGGACATATTACCTGCGGGTATTGCCGTAATTGCCGTGGTGGTAAAACACATTTGTGTAGAAATACCATTGGTGTAGGAGTTGATAGACAAGGCTCGTTTGCAGAATATTTAGTAATACCTGCATACAATGCTTTTAAATTACCTGCTGAAATTTCTGACGACTTAGCTGCTATTTTTGACCCTTTTGGTAATGCTGTGCACACGGCTTTATCGTTTGATTTAGTTGGTGAAGATGTATTGATTACTGGTGCAGGTCCTATTGGTATTATGGCGGCTGCAGTTGCTAAACATGTTGGGGCACGGCATGTTGTTATAACTGACGTAAACCCATACCGGTTAGAATTAGCTTTAAAAATGGGTGCAACTCGCGCCGTTGATGTGAGTAAAACCAAGCTTACCGATGTTATGAATGAATTGAAAATGACCGAGGGTTTTGATGTGGGTATGGAAATGTCTGGCGTACCTACGGCTTTTACAGATATGTTGAATAACATGAACAACGGTGGCAAAATTGCCATGTTAGGTATTCCAAGTACCAATATGGCGATAGACTGGAGCCAAGTTATTTTTAAAGGGCTTACCATTAAAGGGGTTTACGGACGAGAAATGTTTGAAACCTGGTATAAAATGGCAAGCTTAATACAGTCGGGGTTAGACCTTACGCCGGTTATTACGCACCATTTTCCTATTGATGAATTTCAGCAAGGTTTTGATGTAATGCGCTCGGGTATGTCTGGTAAAGTGATACTTGATTGGAATAGCTAATTATTTAAAAAAAAGATAACCCTATTGTTTTGCTTAATGTTGTTTACAATATACCTAACAAAATATACCTAACAATAAACAAACTAATAAAAGGTAAAACCCGTGTCAAACAGCGCAATGAATTTTAAACACATGCAAATAAGCCAATTACATCAGGCTTTACCTGAAAAAACCTATGTTGTGGTTGATATTCGTGACCCTAGCTCATTTAAAAGTGGTCATATTCCTGATTCAATTCATTTAACCAATGAAACCCTTACCGATTTTATGCGAGATGCTGATTTAGACGCACCCATTGTAGTGTGTTGTTATCATGGTCATTCAAGCCAGCAAGCCGCTCAATTTTTAATAAGCCAAGATTTTACCAATGTGTATTCATTAGATGGGGGGTTTACCCAATGGCAAGTAGAACACCCCAGCGACGTTAGCACGACCCCAACCACAAATGAGCAATAGTACATCACCGGTTACACTAAGCAGTCTCGTTCAGTTTGAGCATTATAATATTGCTTTATTGTTTTGTAATTACTTACTCAGCCAAGATATACCGGCAAAGGTAGAATCCGAAGATAATGCTTTTGTCATTTATTGTGATAGCCAACAGCGCGATCGAGCTAAAGCTATTTTTGAAGAATTTATCAAGCAACCGCATCACCCTAAATATCAACAAGCGGCTTGGGATAACGCCGAGATTTCTGACCTTAAAGACAATGGCCCTTCAGTATTATTGCAATTTAAAGAGCAGTTTTTTCGTCATGCGGGTATTGTTACGCTTGTAGTTTTTGCCTTATGTTGGCTGGTATTTATACTGAGTGAGCTTGGTTGGAAACAAGATATTTTTAATCAAATAGGTTTTTACTATCACTTTACTATAGCTAATTTTATCGACCATCCTTTTAGACTTATTGGTCCGGCATTTTTTCATTTTACTTGGTTACATATTATTTTTAATACCATGTGGTGGTGGCAAATTGGTGGTTCGATAGAGCGTGTGCTTGGCAAAGGCGCATTAATAAACCTGTTACTTATATCCGCGATTGTTTCTAATGTTGGTCAATTTATGGTGTCGGGACCTAACTTTGGTGGTTTGTCTGGTGTGGTATATGCACTATTTGGTTATATGTGGTGGTATGGTTGGCTAGCACCTGAAAAAGGCTTAACCCTATCAAAACCAATTGTTGGTATATTGTTATTTTTTATGTTGTTAGGATTTGCCGAGGCGCTACCAGTAAATATGGCAAATACGGCGCATTTACTTGGTTTAATTTCTGGCTGCGGGTTAGCGTGGTTTAACATTAAATTTATTAAAAATTAATGTAAAGTATTCCCTTGAATAACTTACTATACCTGTTACCAATCAAGCGCTCTGAAACGAGCATTTTGATTGGTAACAGGTATACATTATTTTTACTGATGAATACTGATGACAGATCTTTTATTCACTTAACCATTGAGTAAACAATAATTTTTTAATCAATGTACCACCTGTTTCTCTTTTAAGTAGCGCTTTAATTTTATCCTCACACAAACGTTGTATTTCATGCCTACCATTAATCGATTTTATTTTAGATTCAGGTTGTTGACCAATAATGGTGATAATGGCATCGCGCAGTAAAGGCGCATGATGTTCAACAATTTCAAAATTTGACGAACTTTCAATCATCAATTCAACGCTTATTCTTACGTAGCCCATTTTCTTTTTTACGGCAATGTAATTAGTAATGATAGAAGGCTCGAAACCATAGTATGCGTAATCTGCAGCGTTTACAGGGGATAAAGGTAATAAGCAGCAAAGCACTAATAATAGCTTTTTCATCTCAAGCAAAATCTCTTTATTGTAGATATAATTAATTACAGTATAGATTACTCTGCTTTACTAATTTTTTTTCTTGAAAAATAAATTGTTAGCCTTGGTCTACAAAATATTATTCATATAGCGATTAGCTATCACCCTAAAAACCCTGATATGATAAGGCGTTTTTTAATTTAATATTTTTTGTATGAGCACTTACTCACATTTATTCCCGATCACGCTCCAAACTCAATGGAAAACTAAAGCAAACGTTACTTCTCAAGACTTTATTCCTGAGGGTGTCTTTGATTGGTTAATTGATCCCAGCTCGTTAACCGCTCGCTTAAAACAACATAACGATAAATTTAATATTGAAGTATTAGGGCAGCAAGTACAAACTTGTAGTAAACAAGAAGCGAATAGTGATATTGCTGAAGGCGAGCAAGTATTAGTGCGTGAAGTCCTGTTATTTTGTGATAAAAAACCGCAAGTATTTGCTCGTAGTTTATTGCCATTAAGTAGTTTAACCGGCGAAGAACAAAAATTAGCTAAATTAGGTGAGCAATCTTTGGGGCAAGTACTTTTTAACCATGCTGACTTAATTCGTAAGGGCTTTGAAATTGCCAGCTTTGATCAAAAAAGTTCGCTAACTCCACTATTAAACGCGCTACATTTATCCCAAAGCACACATTTATGGGGCAGGCGTTCGGTTTTTATTGTAAAAAACAAACCTATTATGGTGGCAGAGGTGTTTTTACCTGACTCTATAGCCTACCGCACTAAGTCTAACCACGCTTAGCAATGCCTTATTTAATAAACACCGCTTAGCTGAAACTACCTAGTTAACCCGACTAAAATAACCCTAACCCTATGACAATATTACTGAACAATTATTTATGAATGCTTTTATTGCCAAATGGCAAGCTGTTAAAACAATTACCCGTATAGATAAGCCAATTGGTACTTATTTACTTCTTTGGCCGACCTATTGGGCTTTGTGGGTTGCGCAAGAAGGTATGCCTAATTATCACTTATTGGTAGTGTTTACTTTGGGCGTTTTTATTATGCGCAGTGCTGGTTGTGTAATAAATGACTTCGCTGATAGAAAAGTTGATGGCAAGGTTAAACGTACACAGAACAGACCTTTAGTATCAGGAGCGTTAACGAGTATTGAAGCACTTACTTTGTTTTTTTTCTTGATAATTAACGCGCTAATACTCGTAATAACCTTACAACCCTATACCATTATGTTGTCTTTTGTTGCGGTATTGTTAGCGGTTATTTACCCTTTTATGAAACGCTTTACACACTTACCTCAAGTATTTTTAGGCGCGGCTTTTAGCTGGGGGATGATTATGGCTTTTGCTGAAATAGAAGGCGAAGTACCTTTAATTGCGTGGTTATTATTTACCGCTAATTTATGCTGGACCGTTGCCTACGATACAATGTATGCCATGGTTGATAGAGACGACGATATAAAAATAGGCGTAAAGTCTACTGCTATTTTATTTGGTGCTTACGATAAACGCATTATATTATTTTTACAGCTAATTACCCTGGCCTTATTATTTACTGTGGGCGATATTTTGGCCTTCGGTTGGCCTTATCAATTAAGTTTAGTGATATCTGCTGGTTTATTTAGCTATCAACAATTTTTAATTATTAACCGCGAAAGAGACAAATGTTTTCAAGCTTTTTTGCATAATCATTTTGTAGGCTTGGTGGTGTTTTTTGGCCTATTTATCGAGTACTTATAATTCGATATAATGTACAGCCATTCGTTTGAAAGCATTCGTTTTTATAATCCGAGCCCTGAACCCCCAATGCCTGAACGCTTACTGCAAATTATCTTGCGATACTTTGTAGTACTTCAATGTCGGTTAAATTAGTCACTATGGCTTTTAAGGCATTTAAAGACTCTGAAGGTACTAGTTGCCCTGATTCATTGACCTCAATATATTCATGCTTTTGTAAGCTTGTAATAAGCATTGACTGAGCCTTTTTATCAATAAACTCCGGTGCGTTAATGTTATTTAAAACACATAACCGTTTTGCGATAGACACAACTTTATCTTCAAAACTCGCTTTATCAATAGGTGTTAATCGGTAAATAAGTGAGCATATAATAGCTAGCCTTTGTATGGTTTCATCAATACATTCTGCGAGTATTCTGGCTTTTGAACGTTCGTTATTTTCGTCAAGTAGTAACCAGTTTCCATCAATATTTTGCTGCGCTATATTTAATTGGCCAAGTGCTTTTAGCGATAGCTCAATATTTATTGTCATTTCTTCGAGTGTTCCGCAAATGAACAACTCTGATTGTATTAAACTTAAAATCGGTAATACTTGCTCAACCACGCTTGCAGTGTCTGTCTTGCTATTACACTCCAACACCCTACAAACTAAAGCATGTAGTACATAAGTGTGTAAAATATTATTACGGTAATAACGCATTTCAAGTGCTGCTGACTCATCAAGTGATACAATTTCGCCAAAGCTATCTTCATTTACTGTGACTTTATTTAAAGCAATTACCTCGGCTAATAATTTAGCGCCCGACTCAGTTGGAATAGTCAATTCATAGCTATAAGGCGCTGTGCGTTGTAGCAGTAAAAAAAAGTCTATTTGTGAAGCAAGTTCAGCTTTTGAAAGAGCTTTATTGTCGGTGGCATGCAAAATAAGAGCAACCAACGATACGCCATTTAATGCTGCGCATTGGTTAATATGCGTCATCACTTTATTAGCTAATGTATTAACGGTGGGAGATAGCCAACGCGGCTTTTGTGGATCAAGCAGGTTAATTGAATCTTTCCAATCGGGAACGTTATCAGTTAAAAATTTATTGACGTTAATAGGCTCACCAAAGTTAATATAACCTTTACCGTAATTACGTAAGCTTTTTATTGCTTTAAATACTCCTAAAAAAGACTCTTTTTTCTTTTCGCTACCGCTCAACTCTTTATGATAAGTGCCAACTTCCATTACATGTTCATAACCAATATAAACCGGTACCAAGGTTAATGGGCGGTCTATACCACGCAGTAGGCTTTGTATGGTCATGGCTAACATACCGGTTTTTGCAGGTAATAAGCGCCCGGTTCGACTCCTACCACCTTCTGAGTAATACTTTACTGAATATCCACGCTCAAAAAGTAAACCTAAGTATTCTCTAAAAATAGTTGAATATAAGCGGTTTCCATTAAAACTCCGACGAATAAAAAACGCGCCGGCTTTTCTAAAAATAGGTCCGGCAGGCCAAAAGTTAAGATTAATACCCGCGGCAATACGCGGTGTAACTAGGCCTTCTTGAGCAATAATATAGGTAAGTAGTAAATAATCCATGTGGCTACGATGGCACGGCACATAAATAATTTCGTGTCCTTCTTGCGCTAAAGTTCTTACGGTGTTGGCGTTGTTGACTTCAATTTTTGTGTATAAACGTTTCCATAACCATTTCAATACTCTGCTGCCTACGCTGATCATAGATTCTCGATAATCGCCAGCAATCTCGTCCATCATGACTAGTGCTTGTTTTTTTACCTCAGCTTCAGACAAGTTTTTACTTTTTACTTCGTCAGCAATGGTTTTTTTTATCGCAGGATTGGCAAACATTGCAGTAAACATTTGCTGGCGGTGCATCAGCCGAGGGCCGGTTACCGAAATGGTTTGACGGTAAAAATGAAAACGAGCAATACGAATAAGTTTATGGGCGGTGGCTTCGTTATCACCATGTTTTTCTTTTACGTCTCTAAAATGTAGTGGATCACTAAATCTGGCGAGAGTATCTCTACCGGCAAATAATACAATAAAAAATTTGCGTAACCAGGTAGGCGATTCTTCATCAGCAATAACGGTGCCTATATTAGCGGTATTTTTTTCTTTGGTGGGTGTTCTTCCCCATGTAATGTTTACTGGGATTAATTGCGCATTTAGCTCAGGAGTTAGTTCGTGTTGAGTTAATACCGTAAAACCTTGATCAATCGCAGTCGTTTTAGGTCTTTTTTTAGGAATAAAAAAAGACGATGCAAAAACAGATTTAGTTTTTTCTAAACAAAACACCCGAGGAAAGTATTTACCATTAATGCACACTTTTTTTAACGGATTAGGCAAGTTAAGTTTTTTACAGGCACTTTGTAAAGCAAGAATATCGCTGGTTGATTGATAACGTACTACATAAAAAATAGGCTGATTTGCATCTATTTTATTAAGATCGGTTAAATTATTTGGAATAACGTTGCATTTAACTAATAGTTTTAACGGAAATTTCAATAAGTAATGGTATAAGGAACGCAGTGCTGACATCAGATTTACTCGATAATATAGTCTGTTAATATTATCACTGTCTGGTTTTTTTGTCCGTAAAAAGTCGTATGATGTAACGATACATCTAATTCAAACTATCCAAATTAAATTATCTAGGGGCTGAGGGATCCCCACTAATTTAGCCTAAATTATCAATTTGTATAGCCAGAAGTGACAACTGGCTGTACACATAAACAATGACCAACTCATCGGGCTCATATCTAGGGTCATCAACCACCTCTCTACCAAGGTAAATATAGGACAGTACTCGCCGTTTTTTCTCAGTATTGGCTTGTAATGCTCTATCAT
>Ga0209185_1002355_pt1 | contig 13140 bp, 8 predicted proteins | sample SidtaG_2_FD_187425 | JGI IMG/M metagenome (GOLD analysis project Ga0209185, IMG submission 187425) | Marine algal microbial communities from Sidmouth, United Kingdom - Sidmouth_Asex2 metaG (SPAdes) (version 2) | ecosystem: Host-associated > Algae > Red algae > Unclassified | place: Sidmouth... | reverse complement strand
CCAAGATGCCTTCCATTTCCTCACGCACCGTACCGTATTGAAAGGCATTTCCAAAATGCCTTTCACTTCCAAATATGAACCGAAACGGCAGCCAACGCAAGCCATCCAACCACTCCTATCAGGGCTATTTCCCACAGACACAACAACGAACCACGGTTTTTAGATACAGTACATATCCTTAACCGCAAGGTTCGCAAAGGTCACGCAAAGGGCGCAAGCTAAATTTTCGTTATAATTCATTGCAAACCTTGCATCTCCTCATTCAATCCACAACGACTAAAACGACTAAAACGACTAAAACTACTTAAACCACAAAAACCACTTAAACCACAAAAACTACTTAAACTATAAAAACCTTTCTCTCCAAAAAAAAACTTATTTATCTTAAATTTGTTACACTGCTGACACATTACCAAACTAAAAACCTTGAGTTATGAAAATGAGGATGGTGTTTTTATTCATTTTCCTATTTATTTTTGCCTGCAAAACCAAAAAACCCACTGGAAAATCTTACTACGATAGAGGTAATTTCACAGGCGCATTAGCGGACAGTGCGATGGTCGTCTCCGCCCATGCCGAAGCCTCAAGAGTCGGGGTCGAAATCCTAAAAAAAGGCGGGAACGCCGTCGATGCAATGGTCGCAACACATTTGGCGTTAGCCGTAGTTTACCCAAGAGCAGGCAATATTGGCGGTGGTGGTTTTATGATTTTGCGCTTAAATGATGGCACTTTAAAGACGTTGGATTTCAGAGAAAAAGCACCAACCGCCAGCCACAGAGACATGTACTTAGACGACGAAGGCAACGTAATAAGCCGTTTGAGTATTGACGGACATCTCGCTGTTGGCGTACCAGGAAGCGTCGCAGGTTGCTTTGAAGTCCACCAAAAATATGGCAAATTGGATTGGGCAACCTTAGTCGCTCCTGCCATTGAATTGGCGCAAAAAGGCTATATGCTTTCCTCCATCGAAGCCAATTACCTCAACGAAAATCAAGAGTTTTTCCAAAAATTCAATACCAATTCAACCTATTTCCAACAAGACAAAAAATGGGAAGGCGGCAATATGTTTGTGCAAGAAGATTTGGCAAAAACATTGACTCGCCTCAAAGAAAATGGCAAAAAAGATTTTTATGAAGGGGAAACTGCCGACTTAATCGTCGCTGAAATGAAACGAGGAAACGGCATTATCACCCACGAGGATTTGAAAAATTACGAACCTGTTTGGCGAGAACCATTGGTTGGCACTTACAAAAAAGACTATAAAATTATTTCGATGGCACCACCCTCAAGCGGAGGAATTGCGTTATTGCAAATGTGCAAAATGTTAGAGGAATATCCCGTCAAGGATTGGGGATTTTTGCATCCCAAAACAGTACATTATATGATTGAGTGTGAAAGACGAGCGTATGCAGACCGAGCAACGCATTTAGGCGATACAGATTTTTATCCCGTTCCCATCGAAGGCTTATTAGACGAAGCGTATTTGGACGAAAGAGCCAAAAACATTCAGGCAGACAAAGCAAGCATCAGCAACGAAATCGAAGCGGGAAAACCCAAAGGTGCAACAGCTTCACCCACAGGAAAAATGCCCAAAGAAAGCAACGAAACTACGCACTATTCCATCGTCGATCAATGGGGAAATGCAGTATCAGTCACAACGACACTAAACAGCAATTACGGCTCAAAAACATTTGTCTCTAATGGCGGTTTTTTGCTCAACAATGAGATGGATGATTTCAGTGCAAAACCTGGTGTTCCCAATCAATTTGGACTATTGGGCAACGAAGCCAACGCCATCGTACCACACAAACGCATGTTGAGTTCAATGACGCCAACCATCGTCGAAAAAAACGGCGAACTCTTTATGGTTTTGGGAACACCTGGCGGTGCGACCATCATCACTTCCGTATTCCAAAACATCATCAATGTCATCGAACACGATATGAGCATGTTAGAATCTGTAAACGCTCCTCGTTTTCACCACCAATGGAAACCCGATGTCATCTTCACAGAACGAGATGTCTTCCCTCAAAAAACATTGGAAGAACTCAAAAAAATGGGACATACGTTGGTCGAAAGAGGCTCACTCATCGAAAAAGAAACCATCGGAAAAGTGGACGCTATTTTAGTCCGACCCAACGGTCAATTAGAAGGTGCTGGCGATATTCGTGGAGAAGACGCTGCGCTTGGATACTAGCGTGGTGCCGTAGTTCTTAGTTCTTGGTGCCGTAGTTACGGTTCTTTCAACCACAGCTCCCGTTCATTAATCAGAGTCAAAAGGGACAGCACAAATAAAAAACCACAGAACCAAGAACCAAAAAAAACTACTCCTTATTGATACTAATATTCCCATAAGAAACATCAATACTCACTTTTTTATTACTTCCTGCCCCACCAATCGTCGCATCTAATTCCTCACTACGTCCATCTTCTGCATCCAAATCGTACTTGGACGTAATGCGGCGAGGAAGGCTGATATTGCCATAACTTGCTTCGGCATCTAACTCAAAATTGCTATTTTCTTGGAAATTCAAACTGATGCTTGTATAGTTTGCATCAATATCAATAAATTCAAATTCTGAGGAGATGTAGTCGATTTCAAAATGTGGACAGAAACGAAGATCTACATCTAAATCATTGAGTAATTCATCAATGCTCACATCCGTATATTTAAAATCGCCATCAACACTAATCACACTTTCGATTTCCACTTCTCCATATTTAGCATCAATTTCTAAGACATCCACTTCTTCGATTTCAATACCAGAATAACGGCATTCAAGTTCCATATTAGCAGACTTTTCAATCTCCACTTTAGAATAGTCTATATCCAGAAAGGCATTGTCAATTTGGTCAATTTCGCCTTTTCCATAACTCAATTCAATCGTCGAATTAGTGCCTATTAGTTTTTTTGTTTTCAAGCTCCCATACTTCATACTAACATTTACATCTCCTGCCAAGTCGCTTATATAAACATTACCATATCTATTTTCGATTTCTAAGTTAGCACCTATAGGAACAGACAAGGTATAATTGATTTCTACTTTTTTCTGCCCAATTACACCTGTTCCTGCTGCTGCCGTAATGGGATTGCTTTCCCACCATTTTTCGTCCATCAATGTTCTAAAACTTAGGCTTGAAGGACTGTCATCATCTCGTTCGATACTTATATCCTCTAAACGAGCAGCAGCCTTACTTTCATTTTTATCCTCAACCTTAATTTCAATGACGAGTGATACCTCATTTTTATCCCAAGTATCAATATGTACTTTTCCAAATTTATTGTCAATTTCAATGTCGACATCAGCATTTACGTGGTAAGACTTTTCGATGCGTTTTATTTTTTCCATATGTCTCTTCCCACCCATCGCAATCATTGTTTGACCAAATATGAGAAACACAAGGAAGCTGCCGATAATATTATTATAAAATTGTACTTTTTTCATTTTTTTCTCCTTTTTTGTATTTTTTAATATTTTGCAAAATGCTCTTTTGTTTTTCTAAAACATTTACACGCATTTGTAAATTTTGAATCATCAAACTGACAATCTGTTCATTGTCTACATCTCGCAATAGCATTTGCTTCAGTTCCTTATAAATTAAGTCCAGTGCTTCGTGTTCTTTTAAAAATTCATTAACCAATGTTTCGTCTATCTTATCATAAGCTTTTATTTCTTGTTTAAAATTAGCGATGTTGGTTGCATAAAAGTTCTCGACTTCCACCATATCAGGTGCAATCTTAGCCAACTCCACTTTTAGGTTTTTGGGCGGTGTATGTTGTGCCATTTCGCCCCCCTTATTTTGTTGAGCGGCCCAATAGCCCATTCCAAAAGTAAGCAATAGTACGGCAGCGATTTTTCCAAATCGAGTCCACAACACAATCGTTTTTTTATGCTTAGGTTTATCAGGCAATTCCTTCTCAATAGCATCCCACAAATCAATGGGCGGTGTCTCTATCTCGAACTCTTTTTTATTTGCCTCAAAAAATTCCCTTAATTTTTTATCTGACATGTTTCTTAGTATATAAAAATCAAAAAATAAAATCAAAAAATACATATCATCCCAAGCGTTCTCGCAATAATCTTTTTGCTCTTGAAAATTGAGATTTAGAAGTAGATTCACTCACTCCCAAAACGGCTGCAATTTCACCGTGATCGTACCCTTCCATCATATACATCGAAAAGACAACTCGACAACCTTTCGGCAATCGTTTTATTTCATCGTGAATTTTTGTAGGCTCAACCCTATAAAATGGCTCATTGTTCTCCTCCTCTGCACATATTTTATAAGCTACATTTTCTAAGTCCACAATCTTTAGTCTCTTTTTTTTGAGATGGTCAATACTTTTATTAATCACAATCCGCTTTATCCATGCGCCCAACGTAGCCTTTCCAGAATACTGTTGGATATTTTTAAAAGCAGATATAAATGCTTCTTGCAACACATCTTGGGCTTCTTCAGCATCCCCGACCATACGCAAAACCACATTGTACATCGCCTTATTATAAAGTTGGTACACCTGATATTGCGCCCGCCGATCCTGCTGTTGACATCCCTCAATCAACGCTTGCGTGCTATCTGTATTAAACTTGTTCAATTTTACTGGTTTCTACTCTTAAAGTCGTGCTTTATTTCCAAAGGTTGGAATTTTTTCATAAAAAATCATGAAAATAGTTTTCGTTAAATTCTAAATCTCAATTTTTAAATTCTAATAATTTGGAGAGAACGGCAAGTTGCTTCGTCGTCACGCACGGTCCCGCTGTCCGTTCTTATGGTGGAGATGCAAGGCATTTTCAAAATGCCTTACATCTAAATCCACCATACCACTATCATCGGGTCTATTTTGCATGGTCTCAACAAGAAAATACGCACAAAAAAAGCACCCCTTTCCAAAGAAAGACGTGCTAATATTGTTTTTTTAATAAAGTAAGATTTTTCTCAACCAACCTATCCTCCGCTTCCCTTAAAATAATCATCAGGAGCATCGAATAAGATATTGAACGTGGTCAATGATCCATAAGTACGAGTAATGTACTGTTGCAAAGCCACTTTTTCCTCATCATCCAAGTTTTTACTGGCATTGATCTTTTGCTCCATCACTCGGATACGATCTCTGACCATGACAATTTTATGAAAAAATGTATCAATGGGAATTTCTTTCGGTTTCAATTGCGGATTGCCTGGTTGGAGTAATACCTTTCCACCCGTCCATTTCTTGCCCATCTCCACAAGGCCATTGTAATCGCCCCATTTTTGCAAAATACTCGTCAAAACTGCCTCTACTTCATCTATAGACAAGCGTTTTTTATCATCTTCTATAAATTTATCCACTCTCAAACGACCATCCATATGTGGAATGTCTTTATCGCCTCGGTTCTTAAAAAAGATTTGATACGTGTTCAAATTTACATCGACAACCACTCCTTTCCCAAATTCGCTATGTTGGACTTGTGAGCCAACACCTAATAAGCCTTCTTCCATCATAATTATTAAGTTTTTAATTGTTGGTTAACTAAGATAAGTAAAGGGACGTAAAATATTTTATAGCTTCTTCAAAAACGATTTTCAAGGTTCTGACCATGAAAAATAGACTCGATAGTAGCGGTATGATGGTGTAGTTGGGCTTGTAGGGCAATCCCTTGTGGTTGCCTTAGCTTGGCAAACCATCATAATAGCGGATAGCGAGACCATGTGTCACGACGAAGCTCTCCACCGTTCTCTCCAAATTATTAAGATTTAGAATTTTAAAAACTTTTTTTTCCAAATTATTACAATTTAGAGATTAGAATTTAAAATCCTTTCTCTCTTGCTTTAAGGTTTAGTAATTGTAATTTAGGATTTCTAAAAATTTGTCCTTTTACTTAATGATTTCATATTTTGCTTTCAAATATAAGTATTTAAATATTTAAAAACAAATCATACAAAAACCTTTCAGTTTCTCTGTTTTACGAAAAAAGGGAAAAAATCGTTTCACAGAAAGCTTAACCAATCGTTGAACCATTGATAACGGTTTCCGCAGGACTGATAAAACGAAGCGTTCCATCGGGTTCTTCTGCCGTCAAAACCATGCCGTTCGATTCCGTCCCCATCATCTTGCGAGGAGCGAGATTGGCAACAACGCAAACTTGCTGTCCCACGATTTTTTCAGGATTAAAATGCTTGGCAATTCCTGACAGAATAGTGCGTTTTTCAACGCCAATATCGACGACTAATTTAAGTAATTTAGACGATTTAGGCATTTTTTCAGCCTCCACAATCGTCCCAATGCGAATATCCAACTTCACAAAATCATCGAACTGTATCACTTCCTTGACCTCTGTTAATTCTTGGGGCGTATTGGCTTTGATGGAAGCTGCTTTGATGGCATCCAAACGAGCCAATTGTTTGGCAATCACATCATCTTCGATTTTCTCAAACAACAATCCAAATTCACCTATTTGATGTCCATCCTCCAATAAATTTAAGCCATCGCTCTTCCAATTTAAATCACTGGGTTTAAGCTGTAAGAATTTAGCGATTTTTTGGGCTGTAAAGGGCAAAAATGGCTGTAACAAGACGCTCAAATGGTAGACAATTTGCATAGTTGCATTCAAAATTTCCCCCGTTCTTTCTGGCGCAACTTTGACCAATTTCCAGGGTTCTGTTTCTGATAAGAAGGTATTTCCATAGGAAGACAACGCCATAATTGCCTGTAAGCCTTTCTTAAATTCGTAGTTTTCGATGTGTTGGCTGACTTTTTTGTACGTCTCTGAGATTTCAATCAAAACGTTTTTGTCTTGCTCATGTGTACTAAAATCAGACTCTTGCAATTTGCCATCAAAATATTTATTGGTCAAAACCAACACTCGATTGACCAAATTTCCAATGTTGGCAACAAGCTCGTTGTTGTTGCGGTCTTGAAAGTCTTTCCAACTAAAATCGCTGTCTTTGTTTTCAGGCATATTTGCCGTCAAACAGTAGCGTAAAGTGTCTTGTTGGTTGGGAAATTCTTCTAAATATTCGTGTAGCCATACCGTCCAATTGCGAGAGGTAGACATTTTTTGTCCTTCCATATTCATAAATTGGTTGGCAGGCACATTTTCGGGTAAAATATAGGTTCCTTCGGCTTTTAGCATCGCAGGAAAGAACAGACAGTGGAATACGATATTGTCTTTGCCAATGAAATGAACCAATTTGGTGTCTTTAGACTTCCAATACACTTCCCAATCTTTGCCTGCTTCTGACGCCCATGCTTTGGTCGCTGAAATGTAGCCAATGGGCGCATCAAACCAGACATACAAGACTTTTCCAACAGCTCCCTCTAACGGGACTTTGATTCCCCATTCTAAATCACGGGTAATCGCTCTTGCTTGTAAGCCACCATCCAACCAAGATTTACATTGTCCCAAGACGTGTTTTTTCCACTTTTCATCGGCATTATTAGATTTTTCTCCAATCCATTCCTCTAAAAAAGACTGCATGGCGTCCAATTTGAAGTACCAGTGGGTTGTCTCTTTTAAAACAGGCTCATTCCCACTTATCGTTGATTTAGGATTGATTAGCTCTGTCGGACTTAACGCCGAACCACATTTTTCGCATTGATCGCCATAGGCGTGTTCATTGCCACATTTGGGACATGTGCCTGTAATGTAACGATCTGCTAAAAATTCTTTATTTTCTTTATCATAGTATTGTTCAGAAGTTTTGATTTCCAAATACTCGCCTTTGTCATACAAGGTTTTAAAGAAATCTGCGGCTGTTTCGTGGTGCAAAGCAGATGAAGTTCTGTGATAAATATCAAAATCAATTCCAAAGTCTTTAAAGCTTTTTTTGATAATTTCGTTGTATTTATCAGCTACTTCTTGAGGGGTTGTTCCTTCTTTCTTAGCGGTCATTGCAATCGCTACCCCATGTTCATCTGATCCACAAATAAAAAGTACATTCTCCCGTCCGTATTTTAGGCGCAAATAACGCACATATATGTCCGCAGGCACATAAGCCCCTGAAAGCTGCCCAATGTGAACGGGTCCGTTGGTATAAGGCAGTGCGGATGTTATAGTATATCTTAATGGTTCCATATTTTTTTTTATTGGTTCACAAAGATAGAAAAATTGAGACTTATGTAAAGTTTATCAAAGAATACACTATTCTTTTCAAATAAGTTTCTTTTTCTTGGGAAATAGTCTTGCTTTAAATTCTAAATTCTATTTTTTTGGAGACAACGGTAAAATGCTTCGTCGTCAAGCATGCTCCCGCTGTGCCATCGGGTCTATTTTGGACAGCTTGAACGGAAAGAGAACCGTGCTATTTGACAATAGAAAAAGTGTTTTTCACGCAAAGGGCGCAGAGTCGTCACTTGTCACCCATCCCTCACCACATAAAAACGATTTTCTCAACAAGAATCAAGAAAAACACACTACCTTTAGCCATATAAAAACCAATAATACAACGCTCAAATGATACAAATACCTCCCTCCCTAAAAGCTGGCGATAAAATAGGCTTAGTTTGTACCGCTCGACTCATTGAACCTGAAAAATTAGACCCTGCCTTGCAGCTTTTTCAAGAATGGAAACTAAAAGTGGTGATGGGACAAACCATCATTCTTCGCCACAACCAATTTGCAGGAACAGATGCAGAACGAATTGCAGACTTTCAACGCATGTTGGATAATCCAAAAATTAAAGCCATTTTTTGTGCCAAAGGTGGTTATGGGACTGTCCGTATTTTAGACGGTTTAGACTTCACCAAATTCAAGAAAAACCCCAAATGGATCATTGGTTTTAGCGACATTACGGCGTTACACAGCCATATTCACCGCAATTATCAGATTGCAACCCTTCACGCTCCAATGCCATCTACCTATAAAAGCAGTACTGATGTTGCGATGGAAACCTTACAAACAGCATTAGCCAACAAAAACCTGCATTATAAGGTAAATCCACATCCTTTCAACCGACAAGGAAAGGTAGAGGCGCCCTTAGTTGGCGGAAATTTATCCGTTTTATACAGCCTATTGGGAAGCAGCTCTGACATTTCTACTGACGGAAAAGTTCTTTTTATAGAAGACTTAGACGAATATTTATACCATATTGACCGCATGGTCGTCAATCTCAAACGCAATGGTAAATTGGCTAAATTGGCAGGCTTAATTGTGGGCGGTATGACGGATATGAAAGACAATGATACGCCTTTTGGCAAAAACGGAGATGAAATCATTGCGGAACACATCGCCTCGTACAATTATCCCGTATGTTTCGGTTTCCCCGCAGGACATTGGGAAAACAATCAAGCCCTTCTATTGGGCGCAAACTGTAGTTTGAACGTAAAGGAAAGTAAGGTGGATTTTTTGCAGAAACTTTAGGTCTTTTGTTTTAGTAGTTTAAGTGGTTTTTGTAGTTTAAGTAGTTGTGCAATCTGAGAAATCCATTAAATCCGAAAAAATCCGTAATTCAAAGCCTTGATGCAGGGATACAGACCATCCAAAATAGACTCGATGGTAGTGGTATGGCTTTTAGTTTTTGTGGTTTTAGTAGTTTGTGTAGTTTTTGTGGTTTCGACTTTGCTCAATGACCAAAATAAGCCATAAGAACGGACAGCGAGACCGTGCGTTACGACGAAGCAACTGACCATTCTCTCCTAAAAAAGAAAAATATAATAATCAAAAAAGTATAGATAAAACGATTTGCTCAAAGTCGTTTTTTGTAAAAAAGGCTAATTGGGTTCAGACAGAATTAACAATTATTTAATATGTATATTTTACATATTTTATAGAATACACGCTTTATTTGCGCGCATTTTCTAAAAAACTTATTTCTGAACTAAATTTTTACCTATGAAACAATTTTACTTTGTACTCATCATAGTCATGTTTGGCTGTGTGGGTCTTTTTGCACAAACGGGCAACATTAGTGGAATGGCATTGGACGCAGAAAATTCGGAACCGCTTATTGGCGCAAATGTCTTGATAGAGGGTACGACTATCGGGACAATTGCGGGCTTGGATGGCTCTTTTACCATCAAAAATGTTCCTATTGGCAATCACACGCTTGCCGTCGTTTACTTAGGTTATGAGAAGTACACACAGGGCGTTTTAGTCGCTCCTGACCAAACTACAACAGTTGGTAAATTAAGCATTATGAGTTCGGCGGTTGGCTTGAACGAAATACAAGTCGTTGCCAGTGTAGCAATTGATCGTAAAACGCCTGTCGCTGTATCGACGATTAAGGGCGATGTCATCGAAAATAAATTGGGCAACCAAGAATTTCCCGAAATCCTTAAAACGACGCCTTCTGTCTATACGACTAAATCGGGCGGTGGCTTCGGGGATGCTCGTATCAATGTACGGGGATTCAATCAGCGCAATATAGCTGTTCTTATCAACGGTATTCCTGTCAATGATATGGAAAACGGTTGGGTCTATTGGTCGAATTGGGCTGGTTTGAGCGATGTCACAAAATCTATGCAAATCCAAAGAGGATTGGGTGCATCGAAATTGGCGATTAGTTCCGTTGGTGGAACAATCAACATCATCACCAAAACGACGGATCAAAAAGCTGGTGGGGTTGCCTCTGTTGGTGTGGGTAATGATGGTTATTTGAAATATGGATTAACGCTTTCGACGGGTCGAATTGGCGATGGTTGGGCATTGACATTCTCTGGTTCTCGCACCACAGGCAATGGCTATGTGGATGCTACTTGGATTGATGCGTACTCTTACTTTGGATCAGTCACAAAAGAAATCGGAAAAAAACATCAGTTAGTTTTAACGGCAATTGGCGCACCACAACGACACGGACAGCGTTCTTTTAGAGAGGGCTTGACAAAATATGTGCCTGCAAATGAGACAGTAGCAAATCTTGAAGATGCTTTGGGTGAGGAGTGGACAGAAGCAGAACGACAAGCTGTCAATGATGCCTATACAGAGCAGATTAAAGAAGGAACAACTTTAGACTATGATGAAAGAGTCGTTGCAAATGGTGAAACTTACAGTGCAAGAGGCAACATTCGTTACAATTCTGATTGGGGTTTCAAAAATGGTGAGCGTTTCAATATTAGAGAAAACTTCTACCACAAACCACAATTCGCCTTAAATCACTATTGGACAATTTCAGAAAAAGCGTTTTTAGGAACGTCTGTTTACTACTCTATTGGTAGAGGTGGCGGTACAGGTGACAGAGGGAGTATCGGTGCTTTTGGCGGTGGTACGGCTGGCGGTACTTGGGCATTCAGAGATGCTGATAAATTGATTAATTTTGATGACATTGTTCGTTGGAATACTGGTTCTGATGACCTTGATGAAAACGGTTTTCCAGCAGAAGGACATTTTGAGGGCGACGATGGTTTTGTGGCAACAGAAGGCAGAAAGGACAATGACTCCACTTTCTACTACAATAAAGGTCTTATCAAAAGAGCTTCTATGAATGAACACAATTGGTTCGGTGTTTTGTCGAAAGCTGATATTGATTTGGGTGAAAATCTTAACTTGGTTACTGGTATTGATTTGCGTCAATATACAGGAAAACACTACCGTAGAGCTGTCGATTTATTGGGCAATGACTACTGGTTACAATCAAGAAATGTAAATACAAAAGAGGAGGACGTCGATACAGATGGCAATGGCATTATTGACGCAAGAGAGACAGGAACTTTAGTTGGTGCAGATGAGGGCGGTTTTACAATTGCAGACGAAAACAACAAAATTCATTATGACAATGATGGCGTTGTGGGTTGGCAAGGGGCTTTTGCGGAATTAGAATATAGCAAAGCTGCCTTAACAACGTTTGTCTCTTTATCAGGTTCTAATACAAGCTATAAACGGATAGATCGTTTCAACTACCTTTCAGGAGATGAAAATGAAACAAGTGATACTTATAGTTTCTTAGGTTACAATGCCAAAGTTGGTGCCAATTACAATATTGACCCAATCAACAATATATTCGTAAATGCAGGCTACTATTCTCGTGCGCCTATCTTCGATGATGTATTTCCAAATTTCAACAATGTAGATGTAAATGAAAATGCTGAGAACGAAAAAATATTGGGTATAGAAGTAGGCTATGGTCTTAGAACTTCTAAATTTGCATTGGGCTTAAATCTTTACCGCACACTTTGGCAAGACAAAGCATTTTTTGAAAGCGTACAATATGCTGATGGAACGGATGGATTTGCCAATGTGCAAGGCTTAGATGCTGTGCATCAAGGAATTGAATTAGATCTTAGTGCAAATCCAACTAAAGGATTGACTTTGCGAGGTATGGTTTCTTTGGGCGATTGGAAATGGCAAAATGATGTTGATGCTGTCCTTTTTGATCTCAATAACGAACCTATTGATACCTTATCTTTATACACTGATGGACTAAGAGTTGGCGACGCTGCTCAAACCACTTTATCACTTGGCGCAGATTACAAATTTAAGTTCGGTTTAGGTTTAGACGCTGACTTTCTTTACTACGACAATCTATTTGCAAACTTTGATCCCGCTACCCGAAAAAATCCTAACAAAGCAGGGGTACAAGCTTTACAATTACCTTCTTACGGCTTGCTAAATGCAGGATTAAGTTATCAATTTGATTTGGATAAAGCTTATGTAAAAGTAAGAGTAAATGGAAACAATATTTTGGATGAATTGTATGTCGCTGAAGCAAATGATGGCGATTTCCTCACAAATGCAGGCGGCTTTTTTGGCTTTGGACGCACATGGTCAGCGAGCCTTAAAGTAGGGTTTTAAAAGTTAGTTGATATATTTTTTCAGGATAGAACGTTTGTGGTTTAAATTCTAAATCTCAATTGCTAAATTCTAAAAATTTGGAGAGAAAGGTTTATCTTTCATCGTTATGGAAAGGCCTGCTGTCCGTTCTTATGGCAAGTAACTGGTCATCTAACAGAGTCGAGATGCAACCACAAAAACTACATAAACTACTAAAACCACATAAACTACTTGCCATACCACTACCATCAGGTCTATTTTAAACGGTCTCTCCCACTATCAAAAAAACCAAAAAGAAACCCTCAACTATGAATAATAGTTGAGGGTTTTTATTTTAAAAAAAATTCTCACTCGTCACCCATCACAAATCACTCGCCACCCGTCACTCGTCACCAAAACAAACTATTTACCTCGATAAATCTGCATCCCCTTTTCTCCCAAGACAAATAAGACA
>Ga0209185_1002350_pt1 | contig 13156 bp, 13 predicted proteins | sample SidtaG_2_FD_187425 | JGI IMG/M metagenome (GOLD analysis project Ga0209185, IMG submission 187425) | Marine algal microbial communities from Sidmouth, United Kingdom - Sidmouth_Asex2 metaG (SPAdes) (version 2) | ecosystem: Host-associated > Algae > Red algae > Unclassified | place: Sidmouth... | reverse complement strand
CTGTGTCACCTTCTCGGCATCGACATCGATCGCTTGCACGATCAGCCTGGCCAGGGCCACTACTGGGCATTCGACTGCGAAACCTCACAGATCCTCCACCGCTGGCGCCCCATCGACGCTGCCTGACCCCTTCTCAGGAGGGGAGGGTGCCGGAGACGATGGTGCCGTTGCGGATCACGATGCGGTCAGGTGACGCTGAGGCCACGGCTTCTCGAACAGTGGCAGCCCGGATCGCGAGGAGGTCACCGTTGGCGGGCATGTCGATGGCCTGACGAGCCTTGGTGCTGACACGCTCGTAGGCCAGCTCGGGCGAATCGTGACCCGCCATCACCATCAGGGCCGCAGTTTCGAGTGCGTCCGCCCGTCCGACCGTGCAGAACGGATCCTGCAGATTGTCGGCACCAGCGCACACGTTGACACCAGCACCATCGAGCGCGGCAGTTGCGGTGAGGCCTCGCGGAGGCGCCGTGCGGATACCTCTGGCCTGGAGGAACAGGTTCGTCTGGGGAAGAGCGACGATGTTCACCCCCGCCTCGGCAACCGTGACAGCGACCCGCTGCTGCACCGCTTCGGTCTGCATCGAGAGGCTGACGCAGTGGCTCGCCGTGGCTCGGTGTTCAAAGCCGGTCGACAGCACCGCCTTGGCCAGGAGTTCGAGCTCGAGGTGGGAGGGGTCGAGGGTTTCGTCGGTGTGGAGGTCGATCGCTAGGCCTGCCTCACCGGCAATGGCCAGCAGGTCGTTGGTGCAGGCGACCGGGTCCTCGTCAAGATGCGGGCAGCCGCCAACGACGTCGAGACCCATGGCAATAGCGTTTCGCAAAACAGCTCGATTGTCCGCCCCGCTGGGGCCTCCTGAGGGTCGGCCGGTGAGACCGACGATCTGGATGTCGACCAGGCCAGCCATGCGGTCACGCACCTCGATGAGTGCTTCGACCGCCGTGGTGCCGATGTCGACCCCGAGGTCGACGTGGGTGCGAATCGCGGTGAAGCCATTCGCCAACGACATTCGAGCGGCTCGCTCAGCTCTGGCCACGAAGTCGGCCTTGTCAAGCGTTTCGCGGTGGGCGATCCAGCCGTGGATCGCTCCCATGAGATCGCCGGCAGGGTTGGGCACGAGGTCGGCGGTGAGCGCTTTGTCGAGATGGGCGTGGGGCTCAGCGGGCGCTGGCAGGAGCAGATAGCCAGCGGCAACAAGCGTCGCTTCGAGCTCGGTCACCTCAGGAAAAGTCATTGAATCTTGGGCATGACTTCTTCGGCGAAGCGGGTGAGCTGTTCGGCGGTCTGGGAGTACTTGTCGCCCGGCATGTTCGGGAAGATGATCAAGTTGTCGAGACCACCGAGGTAGTCCTTGTAGAACTCGATGCCTTCGATCACGTCGTCAGCGGTGCCGACGAGCCAGGTCTTGTTCTCGATCGACTCTTCGAGCGTCGGGATGCGGCCGGCCTCTGATGGCTTGCCGCCTTCACCCATGTAGCCACGGCTCCAGCCGTAGGGGCCGAGGAACTTCCAGAACTCGTCGTGACCATTGCGTACCTCGGCCATGGCTTGTTCTTTGGTGTCAGCAATCCATGGAGTGACCACGAGCGTGCGCTTTGCGCCAGCGGCGAGTGAACCACCGAACGTCTCGTCGTGGATCTCTGCGTAGCGGTCCCAGAACTGCTTTGCGAAGGAGTAGTGCTTCAGCCAGAAGACGCCTCCCCATCCCTTCTTCGGCACCGTTTCGAGCGTGGGCGGCGACGTGATGGCCTGCCAGGTCTCGTACGGATGGATCGGCTTGGGAATGAGAGTGAGGTGCTCGACGAATCCACCGCGATCGGGAATGCCAGGCGGTGGGAACTCGAACATCTCGCCCTTGAAGCTGAACGTTTCGTTGTTGAGGGCGAGTTCGACGACTTGCATCGCCTCGTCGAACTGCTTGCGATTCAGCGTGTCAGCCGCGGCCTGATCAGGATTGTCGAAGCTGCCGATGTCGGTACCGAGCGCCTGGGCCTCACGGGGCACGGTGCCACGACCAACACCGAGAATGCCTCGACCCCCCGAGATGTTGTGGACCGTTGCGAAGTCCTCGGCGAGACGCAGCGGATGCCACTGGCCGACGATGTTGAACATCGTGCCGATCCGGATGTTCTCGGTGCGCTCGGCCAGGATCGCGCCGAACATCAAACCGTTCGGTACGACCTCGTACCCCTCGTGTTGGAAATGGTGTTCGGTCAGCCAGTAGCTGTCGTAACCGAGGGTGTCAGAGAGCACGCCCATCTCGAGCATTTGCTCTGACGCCCTCCAACACTCGGCGTTCGAATAGCGGCGGTCCGTTGGGGCGGGCAGGCCTGCGCCTGCATCGTCCATCTCGACTCCACCAAAGAGAAAGGCACCGATCTTCATGTCAGATGACGGTATCGGTGCACTTGTCTCGGTGCCAGACTCGATGAGATGAACTGCGTGTTTCAGCCGCGGGCTCGCTGTTTTCAGTCAGCGAGATGAGCGAGCAGTGCGTCGAGCGCCAGCGTGTAGGAGTGCGGGCCGAACCCGCCGATGACACCGAGGCAAACCGCACTGATCAGCGACGTCTGGCGAAAGTCTTCGCGAGCGTGCACGTTGGACAGGTGGGTCTCGACCACGGGGATGTCGATGGCGCTGATGGCGTCACGAAGGGCAACGCTGGTGTGGGTGTACGCGCCGGGATTGAAGACCACGCCGTCGGCACCGGTGCGGGCCTCGTGCAGTGCATCGACGAGGGCGCCTTCGCTGTTGGACTGCACGTGATGGAGCGAGGCACCACCAGCATCGGCACGGGCGGCGAGGGCACCGACGATGTCGTCGAGTGTTGTGTGACCATAGACCTCGGGCTCACGGACACCGAGGAGATTGAGGTTGGGCCCGTTGAGTACGAGGATCCGGGGGCCGTTAGCATTCGCCATCCACCAAGCGTAGACACCCATGGCCGGTGCGCCAGCGATCTACCCTGCGTCAATGGCATCGCAACCGAGGGCATCGCAACCGAGGCCGGCGGGAAACGTCGTGCTCACCGGGTTCATGGGCACAGGCAAGAGCACCGTCGGGCGTGTCCTCGCTGACCTTCTCGATCTCGAGTTCGTCGACACCGACCATCTGATCGAAAGCGACCACGGTCCCATTCCAGTGATCTTCGCTGAGCAAGGTGAAGTGGCTTTCCGCTCGATCGAATCTGACGTGGCCGCCGCACTCGCCGACCGTGATGGGCTGGTCATCGCCACCGGTGGCCGATTGATGTTGGGCCCCGACAATGCCACTGCGCTGGAAGCCACCGGACGAGTGTTCTGTCTGCATGCGCCGGTCGAGGTGATCCTCGAGCGGGTGATGGGAGACGGCACGGCGCACCGGCCATTGCTCGACGGCGACGATCCAGCCGGTCGGATCCGCGCCCTTCTCACCGAACGCGCCACTGCCTACGGCCAGTTCGAGCAAGTGGACACCGTTGGCAGAACGCCGGCTGAAATCGCTGCCAACATCGCTGCTCATCTGGCGGCGTGACATTTGGGCAGAAATCTGCGTGTGTGGACCGCTTGGATTCCTCTACACTCACGTGATCAAGCGCCCATAGCTCAATTGGATAGAGCATCTGATTACGGATCAGAAGGTTTGGGGTTCGAGTCCCTATGGGCGCACAACATAATCCCAGGTCAGAGCCCCTTTTCGAAGGGGCTCTTTCTATTTCCCACCTGCCGTGAGAACATTTTGAGAACATCCACGGGCAGAGGGAGCGGGAAATGCCGAAGGTGCGGGGCGTCTACCAGGACGCCAAAGGGGCGTGGTACTTCAAGGTGCGGACCACCAAGGACCCCACGACGGGCAAATGGCAACAGGTCACCCGGCGAGGGTTCAAAACCGCAGCTGCGGCCAGCGCAGCACGAGAGTCGCTGCTCAACGAGGCGGCCGAGCAGGCCACCACCGGTCCGCCATCGAGGCTGACTGTTGCCGAGCTCGTCGAGCAGTACCTCGACGATGCCGAGACTGCTGATCGACTCTCACCCAAGACGCTCTTCGACTACCGGCACTATCTCGAGGACTACGTCAGACCCTGGATCGGCGAACGACTAGTTTGCGAGTTGAACGCCGAGGACGTCGTGTGCTGGCAACGCTCGCTCGGTACCGAGGGCGGCACGAAGAACGGACGGGGCCTCTCCCCCAACACCATCCGACTCGCTCGCGCCCCCGTCAACGGAGCCTTCAAGCAAGCGGTCGCAACAGGAGTCGTACCGAACAACCCGCTCGCAGCTGTACCCAAGCCACGGGCCCGCAAGAAAATCCCCCAGCACTGGTCGCCCGAACAGGCCCGCCACTTTCTCATCATGCATGAGGGTGATCGCCTGCTTCCCGTCTGGTCTTTCCTCCTCGGGTCCGGGCTCCGCATCGGCGAGCTTGTTCATCTCCGTTGGCCGAACGTAGACATCGACAACGGTCTCGTCCGGATCAACGAGTTTGCGTCCGTCCTGGGCTACGAGGTCAAGGAGTCGTCCGGGAAAAGCAACGACGCCATCCGAACCATCGACGTCGATCCCCATCTGATCAACAGCCTCGAGACCCAACGTCAGCTGCAAGCCACCGAACGACAGGAAACTGCTGACTACCTCGCAACCGACTTCGTGTTCACCAAACCAGCCGGCGGGGCCTACCACCCGCAATACCTCTCACGACTGCTTGGACGCATCAGCCCCGAGATCGGCCTCCCACGACTGACCGCTCACGGACTCCGCCACACGAGCGCCACGCTCATGCTTGCCAGCGGAGTGCCGCCGAAGGTCGCTGCCGAACGGCTCGGCCACGCAGATGCGACGCTTTTCAGCAACCTCTACAGCCACGTCACACCGACGATGCAGCGAGACGCAGCAAACCGAATCGGCGAGGCGTTGTTCGGAGACTAGGCCGCATCTGTTACCGTGAATATTATGCGCTAGCTAGCGGCTACATACTTCATTGCACGCATAAGTGCCGTACGCGAGTGGGTCGACTTCGACCGAGAGCCGCGCATTATCGGGTGGGTTCCAGGGCCTCATCAGGCAAACGCTTCGCCGGATCTGGGCGTCATGTTGTCGATTGTCGACCACGATCATCGGGCGGTTTGTCGCGTCATCGTTCGGGTGTAGCGCTACGACGAGTTGATGATCCAGACCGGAGTAGTGCGGTCCCAGGCCGTGAAGGTCGCCGGTTCGACAACAGCGTTGGTCGGTCCCCGGAAGCATACGGGGACCAACTGAGCATCTCCGGCTTCGAATGCGTGCAACTGCCGGTTGATGCATGTTGCAGCGGTTGGCGCCGCGGGGTTGCCAGAATTGGGGCGAGCGGTGAAGCGATTCGTTGGTGCAGCAGTGATCATGCTTGGTGCTGTGGTTGCGGCAGGCAGTCAGGGCTTGCCGGTATCGGCGGCGCCTGTGGCGGGATGCGACAACTACCAAGCGCTCGTCGAGGGCGACGGGCCGGTCGCATACTGGCAGTTCGATGCGATGGATCCATTGGCGGACAGCGCCGGGGTTTTCCCCCTTGCCGCTATCAACACATTCAGTTCGCCTGCGGTCGTGTCAGCTGAAGACGACGGGTCGCTCACCGTCGACTCCCTCGGGGCTATCACCGCTAGCGCTGACGTGACGTCGGCGCTGTTTCCGTCCGGTGACTTCACTGTCGAGGGTTGGCTCAGCGCCGACAACAACGAATGGGACGTCATCGAGCTCGGCCAGGGCGTGACGATCACTTGGCAAAACTTCGATGGTTCGAAATTCATCAGAGCAACCGCTCGCACCGAAAACGGAACCGTCTTCATCGAGTCGGACTTCTTCTTCGACGACTACATGCCCGAACATGTGGCGCTCACCCGGGAGAACGACGAGTTCACCCTCTACTTCAACGGCCAAGTCGAGGACAGCATGTTCATCGACGGCGCGACCGCTTGGGGTGCCGGCACGCAAGCCTTCTCCATCGAAAACACCGCTCCGTTCTCGGTGAGCGGGATCGACTATGACGAGTTCGCCATCTACGACTCCGCTCTGACTCCGAACGAAGTCTCCGACCACTACGACACCGGCTCGTGTACCTCAGAGATCGTTTTCACCGCGACTCAGGTCATCGGATGCGACGAAGAACAGGGCACGATCGACCCGACGCTTTGCCCCGGATTCGGGCCTGACGGCGGCCTCTCGAACCAGGGCGACTATCGGGTCCGATTGACGTTTGAAGACGGCACTACCCAGACCATCGGCGGTTCCCGGAACGACTTCGGCGACTTCCGCGGCGGAGTCTTTTATCAAACGACCTACGACGGCCCCGTCTCCGGGCCAACTACTCCGATCATCGTCGAGCTCTTCGACGAAGACCCCGGAGACGACGACCCCATCGACATCAACCCTGATGACGCCGCACTCTCAATCACCATCGACTTCGAGGTCGCAACGGGCAGCTGGACCTGGCCGCAGGCCGCAAGCGACAACCAACACTGGGCTCGTGGCGACGGGGACACCGAAGTGCTTCCAAACGGAGGTCACCCCGCGATCCTCACCTTCGACATCTCAAACCTCGCTCCCAACCCGACAATCACAGCAAGCACTGCCGGCGACCGCGATGGTGACGGGCTCCTCGATGGATGGGAGCTCTGGGGCCTAGAACTTCCTGTCCAGAGGTAGGGGTTACACATCCGCTGTGAGGCGGGCCAGGTGGTGGATTCTGTGGTTCCTCTTACCGATCCACAAGGAACCCACCACCGTGGCCTCTGATCAGATTGTCTACCAGCATCGAGTTGCCGCGCTCGCCCACGCCGAAACCAACGGCAACATCGCACACACCTGCCGAGTGTTCGGCATCTCCCGCAAGACGTTCTACAAATGGCTCAACGCAGCCGCCGACTACGGCCTCGACGCGTTGATGCCCAAGAGCAGACGCCCAACCGTGATGCCCAACGCGACCCCAACCCATGTGATCGAAGCGTTGCTGATGCTTGCCATCACACTCCCGACTCTGGGATGTCGTCAGTACGCCGACCGGCTCGCTGATCGGGGGTTCGTCGTGTCCAAGTCCACCGTGCAGAACCATCTCGTGGCCAACGGGCTTGGCCGCCGGCCTCAACGCTTGGCAAGAGCCGCGACGTTGGCAGCGTTGACCAACGGCACTGTGACCGAGGCGTCTCGTGAGTCAGAGCCGTTCGGGTTTTGTCACTGGGCTGGGGCTCCGGGCGAGTTGGTGTCGGTGGACTCGTTCTACATCGGCAACCTCAAAGGCGTCGGCAAGGTCTACCAACTGACCGCAGTTGACACATTCACAAGGTGGGCGTGCGCGTGGATCGTGATCGGGTCACCAACCAAGGAAACGTCGGTGGCGTTCTTCAGTCGGATCTACAACACCTGGCGACGTCTCGGTTTCCCGATCCAGGCTGTGGTGGCTGACAACGGCCCGGAATACAAAGCCAACGACTTCACCAACGCGCTGGCAGCGAAGCAGGTTGATCGGGTCTGGATCCCGGCTCGGTCACCGAACCACAACGCCGTGGTGGAACGGTTCCAAGGCACGATGCTGCAAGAGTGCTGGCGCCCAGCGTTTCATCGCCGCTGCTTCACCTCGATCCACCAGCTTCAAGCCGAGGCTGACGCCTGGCTCATCACCTACAACACCCGCCGCCGTAACCACGGCGACTACATGGCGTCGCGACGTCCGATCGACATGCTCGAGCGGGCATCATGACCACACCACAGACCACCACCTGTCACCCCCAGGTCTGGACAGGAAGGCCTAGAAGTCCCGGATGTGACCGTGGCGAACGCTGTGACCGGGCCCGCTGTCCAGCTGGCGACGGTGCTCGAATCCACCTGGGCCGACGCAGAAGCACCGGACATCTTTGTCGAAAACGACTGGCTGAGCGACGGCACGACATCGGCAATACCGGTCTTCGACCCGAACAACGCCGACACGTACGATGAGATCGTCGAGGCGTTCGCTGCTGCGCCGACGCCAATGAGTCTGTGGATTGACACCGGAGACCTCACAGCGGGCGGTCCGTACGCCACACCCGCCGGCAATGTCACAGTGACCTCCGGGGACTACGGCATTGACCTCGGCGGTGGCAACGTAGTAGTTCTCGACCAAGGTGCGCTCGCCGGGGTCGACGAGGTCTGCGGTGTGCATTCCGACCAGTTCTACGACGTCAAAGACATCCACTTCGATCCCAACCGACGATGGGTGTTCCGCTACGCCATCACCGGGTCCGACAGTGTCATGCCGAGCGGCATCAATTGTCCTCGGGGCGGCCAAGCAGAGATCGGTGGTAACGACATTCTCAATCTCCGCGGCGACGCCGTCGTGATGATGCACGAACTCGGCCACAGCCTCGGACTTCGACACGGAGGAAACGAGAACACCCACTGCAAACCCAACTACATCTCCGTCATGAACTACGCGTACGACGCCTTTGAGGGGATTGACACCACATCCGGGTTCCTTCTTGACTACTCGCCGGCGCGACTCGGGAGCGGTTCGAGGACTTCGTTGATGCCGGACATCGTTGAGAACAATCTCGACGAACGGATCGTCCTCGACCCGACCAATTCCGAACACTTCGTTCGGTTCAGCGACGGCGCCGGGGCTACGCGCGAATCTGTTGCGAACCTCCATCTTGACTACTCGGGCGACGGAACGGATCCGCCGTTCGAAGTCGGCCAAACCAGCGTCAACAACCAGGGCCCCTCGGTTTCGTCGAGTTGCGACGACACCGGAGAAAGCGAGACGCTGGCCGATCACGATGATTGGTCGGCGATCCGTATCAACTTCCGACCAACTGGGGAGTTTGGCGACGCTGTTGGTGAGGTGTCTGATGAGACTGGGATGGTTCAGGAGGGGGAGGAAGATGAGCTCGAGGCCAATTTCAATCGGGCTGACCTTGAGATCTCTGCCTCTACGAGTGATCCGGTAGACGGCGTGGTCACCCTGACAGCGATGCTTCGTTCACTGGACAAACCGGACTTGCGCGAGCCGACCATCACGTTCACCCTTAGCGAGGGGTTGTCGGTTGTCTCGTTGGCCGATGAATGTTCGCAGAGTGATTTGGTCATCGAGTGTGTACCGACTTCGTTCGTCACAGGGCCGACGCCGAGTGATCCGGTGACCTCCTCGATTGTGGTTGAGGTTGCCGAGGGTGCGGAGGATGCCTCGGTCAGTGTCGTGGCGACGAGCAGGCGAAATCCGGTGTCGAACGACCCCGACCCCACCAACAACACCACCACACTGACACTCTGAGCGTTTGTCAGGCCTGTGCGACGAAACGGCTGGGTGCACCGGCAAGAACTCGAAGAGATGGCGAGTCGAGGCCCTCCGCCAAAGCCGCAGCTGCAGCATCGACGATGACATGTCCAGGTCCGCCACCCGCCCAATCAACCGCCGCTTCGGTGAATTGCTCAATCGGAGTCAACTCAGACACCGACCCATGATGGCACCTGGTCTGAAGGCCCGGAGACAATTCTCGCAATCGCCCGGAGCACCGAGCGGTGCGCATATCAACGTCGCCCCATGGCCCGGACAGGCGCTCGCGAACCGGCAGACCGAGCGAGTCGCGATGTCTGCCGAGTTGGCTGCGGAGCACCCATATCGATCTCAGTGCCGCTGTGATGGCCCCCTGACAGACCAGACCACAGTCGCGTTGCCAGCACCCGGGTAAATGCAGACATCACTTCGGCAACGATGCAACGATGAGTTGGTGGGTATGGACATAGACCTCGCTGTTGAAACGCGAGACTCAGCCGGCAACTGGGACCTCATCGAGCGGCCCACGTCGCTCGGCAAAGAAAGCGACGGGGATTGGGAGCTGAGGCGGAACTACCAGTGCTTCAGCATGATGACAGGCAAGCCCCTCGGCGCATGGCTCATCGACCCGATACTGACCACCGGACCCGAACGGGGACTCCCCGAAGACCTCTCCGTCGCTGCCTGGCGCGTCCTCGAATCAGCAAGAGGCGCACCTTCCGGCGACCGCTCGTGGCTCGACGAAACCGTTGCTTCATCTTGGCTCGACCTCACCGACCTCGACCGGTTCGACTGGGACGCACCGACCACGTGGAACTACAACGCCTTGCCCCGCGCAGAACCCCCGAAATCTCTGATGCAATGCGAGATGAAGTCCTCGCTCACGTCGAACAACATGTCGTACCTCCGAACGGGTGGTCCATTGGAGGCGGTCCACCACCCAGAATGCGGGTGTCTGCACCCGTGACACCTCGGTTCGTCGCCACACAGCTCCTCGAAGTCGTCGACGACATGCGCCGCACTCATTCGCGGACAACTAGCGACATCCGCTGCGTCTTCGTTATCGACTACTGAAACCGGCCATGAAAGCGGGCGGTGTCTGTTGATTGGAGTTCTTGGGATCGCTACCTCGCTCGCGTCTTTCGCTCTCATCCTGCTGATCCGCCGACGGCCCGACCGCTTCCGGCTGCCCTACGAAGCTGCTCGATGGGTTCTCGGTTTCTGGGCGATCTGCGCGGCCCTAGTAGCAGTTGTGGAATTCAGCTAGCGGAGCGAACCGACTTGGCCCTATGAAAGCGCAAGCGCCGGACGCTGGGGGCCTGGCAAACGGTGCGACAATTCTCCGCGAGGTCGCGAAAGCCACGCATATCAACAGGGCCATGGCCGCCCGCACCCGCACGCGAACCGGCATCTTGAGCGGCGATTGGTCCGAATTGTCCGCGGATGTTTCGCCCATATCTGCATCCGTCTTCGGCATGGCGGGACCCTTCCCGACCTACCTCGGTCGGAGGCTGCTATCGGCCGCTCGCGGCCGGCAGGTCACCGAGAAGGACGGGAACGCCCACCGTGTCAAAGATCGACACCGTCCCGGTCTCCAGGTCGATTGCGGCAACCTGATAGCCCGGCGCCTCGGAGCGTCCAGCGTTCGGCGACTGTCCGATTTCGGTGACGACGAATCGATCATTGAAGAACAATGGTGTCATCACTGTTGCGGGCAGGACCACCTCGAGTACGACATCGCCGGTCTCAATTTCACGGATCACGACTCGGCTCGTGTCGAAGGCTGAAACCACGCCCTCACGTGGACCGGAATCGTCAATCGTGTGATCGGCGTAGGCAACGAACGAGCCGGATGGGTCTACTACCGCACCAAAGGTGGTGTCGTTGGAAACAAGCGAGCGGTCGACACGACCGATTTGCTCGTTCCCTTCCACATCGCCAAACACTACGAGCTTGGTGCCACCCCGCTCGATGGTCCGCTCCCATTCGCCTTCTCCATCCGGGTCGTAAGCGAAGAACGGCACCTCGTCAACAACCAAACCCGAAGCGCACTCAACCATGAACGACCCTGAAGTCGAGATCTGCTCGACCTGCGCAAACCACGCGCCGCTGCGCATCTCGATCATGTTTCCAACAACGCCAGCATCATCCACAACCGTTGGATAGTTGCAGCGAACAGCGTCGTCGGCGGCGCTGACGAAGGCACCCTCGGCGTACATCCAACCATTCCCGGTCGGTTCATGAACCAACGGATTCGCCACTCCGTGCGGCGCGACTTCTTGTAGTCCGTTGCGGTGGATCTCGACTTCGTCACCTCTCGCCAGCACCAGCGTCTCTCCCTCTCTGAGCACCAGTGAAGCGAGGTCGCTGCCTTGATCTTCGAACTCGGCAACAGGTACAACCGCGACCGTCGTGCTCGGCGTCGACGCTGCCGGGATCGTTGTTGACGGCGCCGACGTCAGCTCGGTCAAAGACGTCGAAACCGAAGAGGCCGACGTCTCAGCTTCGGACGTGCAGCCAGCAACCAGCAGACACGCAACCGCCAGAGCAACCGCCCGAACGCTCTGAACAATCACTACGACGACCTCCACGATGCGCGCCGTCCGAGGCAGCGAGACGACATGAGGGCTTCAGGTTCCCATACCCGAGCTCAGAACAACCGTCGGTCATCGCCCACACGGGCCGACGACGTCACTCCTTGCAAGGAGTGAGAGAGGCCACTCGTAACAACAGTGACCGAGTGCCTCACACCCCGATCCGGTAACCGGCAAAGACGGGCGGTAGACCTGCCTCGATCGGGAAAATGGCCGTCGCTCATATCGCTCAAGAAACGGGGCATCATCGTGTCCGTGCTGCCGGGTCGACTCCAAACTGTGAACCAACGGCGAACAAGCTCAGAAAGGACCGGTGATCCCTGTGGATGAAGCGTCGACTGATGGTGCCCGAACCCGGATCACGCGTCGCCAGGTAGCGAGTTGGTGGTTTCTCGTCCACGGCATCGGCGCTGCTGGGTGCGCTGTTCTGCTTGTCGGCGGATTCCGGTTGCAGAGCTGCGCACCGAGGAATCCGCTACTCGCAGGCAACAGCGGACCGTTCCGGTACGGCAGAGCTGAGGAATACGTCTATTCGTCGTTGTTCTTGACCGGTGCGTATTTGTTCTGCGCCATCACTCTCTTCGCTGTGGTGAAGACCGAGGACCGGGAGGGGCCTCTCAAAATCTGGAGCAGCGCCAACGTTGGATCTGCTTTCGTGTTGGCAGTCCTCAACTTTTTCAACGCCTTCGCCCAAGACGACTCAGCGCAGCTTTGCGGTGCGCGAATGGTCTCCTTCTTACTGATACTGGTGTTCCCGTTCGTCTTGGCGCTCGCCGCCAATGTCGCCCTGTTCCGAAGACAGCCCAAAGGCTTCCCGACCTAGCGAGCCACCCATATCGACAACGCCAGCTCGCGTGATAGCAGCGCGCTATCCGGCAAACGCGCGAAGGGTAGAGAGTTTGTTTTGAGTTGGAGTCGTGCGCATATTGCTCAGCCGCGTCCGTCCTGGCCGCCATCTCGATCCGATTCCTCTGGCCATCGACGGCGAGGACTCAGATGCCTGCGGAGTCTGCCGATCTGACCATCATGAGCTCGCTGCGGTTGACCGGCCCTCTCGTTGTTGCCGTTGTGCTGCTCGTCGGATGCAGCTCTTCAAGCATCGAAGACGCCGCCACTCAGCTGCCTCTGGTGCAGGAGTACGAAAGACCTCTCGTCGACCCCGACGGAGCCGACCCAGAGCTCGCCCGACAGCGTTCTTTCTACGGGATCGAGACAGACGACGGAGACGTCAACTCTCAGTTCGCGAGCGTCGTCACACCAGAACCCAGCAGCTGGTGGTTCCTCAGCCCAGTCGAACAGAACTTCTACGA
>Ga0209185_1002347_pt1 | contig 13169 bp, 11 predicted proteins | sample SidtaG_2_FD_187425 | JGI IMG/M metagenome (GOLD analysis project Ga0209185, IMG submission 187425) | Marine algal microbial communities from Sidmouth, United Kingdom - Sidmouth_Asex2 metaG (SPAdes) (version 2) | ecosystem: Host-associated > Algae > Red algae > Unclassified | place: Sidmouth... | reverse complement strand
CGAAAGGAGCCCAGGGCGGTCAAGCGACGGCCGAAATGCTTCGTGCGACTGTGGGCACCGCGTCAGATCGCTCGTCGGCACATCCAGCGCCTATGACATGCCTCGGTCGCTTATCCAAGCGCCATTGCTCGATATGGATCGAGGGACATGCTCTGTTCTACTTTGGATGCTGTGGCGGTCGCGCTCATCCCTCACTCTGAACGATGCTCCGGTCGCCGAGTACGTCCTCGACGTACAGCATGCGCACCAAAATAATGGCGACGAGTAGGAGCGGCGCAGCCAGGAACACGCCGGCGAGACCGAACAGCACCCCGAACCCGGCGACCGCGAGCACGATCATCACCGGCGGCAACGCGCTGACTCGCCGCTGTATCACCGGCGTCAGCACGTGCCCCTCGATCTGCTGTACGAGGAGAAAGAGAAGGGCCGCGTAGACCGCGGTCTCCGGCGACTGCGCGAAGGCGACCAGAACGGCCGGTACCGCCGAGAAGAACGGGCCGAGGTACGGCACGAAGTTGAACAGCCCCGCGATGAGCCCGAGCAGCGCCGAGAGTGGCACCCCGATCAACCACAGCCCGATGCCCGTCAACAAGGCCACCGCGAGCATCGACATTGACTGACCGACGAGCCAGCGCCAGAGGCCGGATCCGAGCGCATCGAGCACTTCGGTTGCCCGCTCACGTCGCTCGAGCGGCACAAGGTGCAACAGCCCTCCGCGGTAGAGCTTCGGGTCGAGCGCGAGGAAGACGCCGATCGTGAACACGATGACGAGATTGGCGATCAGGCTCGCCGACGTGGAGAGCGTGCCGCCGATCGTGCCGAGGAAGTTCCAGCGTGGTCGCTCCTCATTGGCGTCGGTGACGCGATCGAGTACGAACTGGCCCCAATCCGTTCGAGTCAGTGCCGCCTCGATCGATCTCAGTGTGTCGGGGAGACTCGCGCTCAGCGTCGCGAGCTGACCGCCAAGCAGCGGTTCGGCCACCATGACGAGTCCGACGAGGGTACCGACGAGCCCGAGAACGACGAAGGCAAGTGCCGCACCCTCCGGTAGCGGCGTGCGCTCGCTCAGAAGCAGCGCGAGGCGCCGAAAGAGCACGGCAAGCAGGACGCCGCCGAACGCGAGCAGGAAGACGAAGGCGAGCTGCCACGCGATCAGCGCGAGTGCGATGACGAGTACGACCGTCAGCAGATCCCGTCGCAGCGTACTCCTTGGAACTTCGGCGCGTTCGCCAGAATCGGAGGAGTGTGTCGATCGAGCGTGCGCGTCATCGTTCATCGTTGATCGGTACCCTTGCTGGAGAAAGTCGACAGCATTTCAGCGCGGCTCGAACGTGCGGCCGGGTCATGGGCCGGCTCGATAGCGAGACTCATGGTGCACTCACTCACGGGCGAGAACGTCTCCGCTGATCACGATCACGAAATCGTGCTCCTCGGTCAGTACGTTTAGGTAGCCCGAGTCGACGCTGAGGACGTAGCCCGTGATCGCGCCCTCGACGGTCTCGATCCGCTCGAGGGGAACCCAGGGCGTCTCCGTGAGAATCGCCGCGAGGAGAACCGCGATTCCGCTGATCCAGCCGACTCTCGCCATGACGAGCGACACGGCGTGACGCAGGCGGTGCGAGGCGGGTAGTCGCTGGATCAGGACGAACACGACGAGTACCGCGATCGCCCCTGCCGGCAACCACCAGCGCCCGAAGCTGATCGTCAGCGCGATCAGCGCGGCCACGCCGAGAGCAGTGGGCAGTATCACTACGGCCCGTCGCCCGTCGGGAGCCCAGAGGCAGACGGCGATCAGGAGAGGGGCGAGGAACACGAGCAATGCCGACACCAGCAGGTGTTCGGCCATCAACGACCCGAACACGATGGCGACGCCGTCATCGAGACCGAGCGTGGTGCTGACGAGAAAGGCCGTGTTCCAGTCGTATCCGGACACGGCGAAGACGCGGAAGACGAGAAAGGCGAACGCCCAGGTGGCGGCGGAGGCCGCGATGGGCGTTGCCCGCTTGTCTGAACGAGGAGGCGTATCCTCGCCGGAACCCTGGGGAACCCGTGCCGAGTCGGTGTCGGTGTCGGTGATCATCGTCATGGCTCCAGGGGCTCGGGGTTCAACGCCATCGAAAGAATGGCTTGCACGTCGGGCCGTCAGATCCTGGCGTCATGGCGAACGCTCAAGGATCGGCGTTGCCGAGAATCTCCAGAAGCGGTACCTGCCCCGGTGGCAGCGGTGCGCCGTCCTCGCCCTGCGTGCGACGGATCCACACCGCCTCGATCCGCTCAGGGTAGCGTTCGCGCACCGCCGCGAAGATCGCCGGATCGCTCTCGCCGTCGTCACCGACGAGCACGAACCGGGCGTGCGGCACGGCCGCAAGGATGTCGTTGATTCGTGCGCTCTTGTAGGCCGGCGTATCGCCTATCGGGTCGTCGTCGGCACCGAATCCGATACGGCGCGTGAGCAGCACGCCGCGCGGGAACGCGTTCGCGTCAAGGAAGCGCGTCAGGTAGTCGTTGAGCTGACGGGGGGAGGCGGAGAGGTAGAACATCGGCGCGGCGGCCGGGGACGGGTTGACGGCGAGCGTGCGCGCGTAGAGGGCCGCGACCCCCGGTACTGCATCCCGCTGCAGAGGATTCCGGAGTGCCGTGTTGCCCACCATGCGCCGGAGCTCGGCCACCTCCGTCACGAGCACCGTGTCGTCGACGTCCGAGATAATCCCGAGAATGTTGCCTGGCGGCACGACGAGAGCACCTCCATCGATGCTCGCGCCGGGCGAGGTGTCACCGTCCGAGGCGTCGGCGGTCGCGACGACGTCGACCCAGCCGTCAGCGAGCGGGGAACGGAGCGTTGCGCGGAAGAAGCCGTCATCGTCGGTGACAGTCTGCGCTGTCGCCTCATCGAGCCCGGAACCCACCTCGTCGTCCGGTTCGTCGAGCGTGATCGACACGGCCCGATCGTCGATGTGCGCCTCGGTGAATATCGCGAGAAGGCGCTCGAGGTTCTCCAGAGGCCCGTCATCGGCGTCGGGTGCGGTCGAGGAGGTGCGGTGCGCAACGAGGCGTCCCTCGACCACCACTGCCGCCGAGGTGCCATAGGCGGAGAGCAGCACGACCTGCTCCTCGCCACCGTCGGCAGAGCACCCACCGAGCAGCGCGATCACCAGCGCGGGGGCGACGATCGCGTTCGGCCTTCGAGACGGCTGCCCGAACGATTTCGTCGTGTGACGGTGGCGAGCCCCTGCCGCGGCGACGGGCCCACGCACGACGCCCGCGTCAGAGTCACCGCTCACCGAGACGCTCCGGTCGGCCGCTCGCGCCAGCCCGTGAGCGCGTCGAGCAGCGCGATGAGGAGCGTGGCGACCAGGGCGCCGATCAGCGTCAGCACGATGCGGGTGAACGTCGCGTAGGCGGGGTCCTGGGTGGACAGGGCGCCGGCGATCAGCGCAAGCATGACGGTGAAGGCGTACTGGTACACCATGCTCGGCTGCGGTCCGGCGAACATCCGGCTGCCGAAGAAGAGGCCGCCGAGAAAGATCAGCGCGAGCAGGACCGGCAGGTGCGGCGAGAGCGTGAACAGCGCGAGGGCGGCGAGAGCGGCGCCTCCGCCGTAACAGGTCGCGCGGATGCGCTGCACGGCCTCCGAGAACACCGCCCGTCGGGTCGGGAACGCCAGCACCATCGCGGCGACGACCGCCATCATCATGTTGGAAGGCTCCATGACGGCGTAGAGCCAGAAGCTCAGGAGCAGGAGCGCGCCGGCGCGGATGGCAGCCCCGACGCCGACCCGTCCGGTACCCGGCACCGGATCTTCGACGAAGCGCTGGCGGCTCCTCGGCGGAAGAAGAGCGAACAGGGCGGGAATCAGCAGCAGCGTCAGGACTGCTGCCTGGGTGAACGCCTCGCGCATGCTCTCGAGCGCGGCGCTCGAGCTCATGCCCATGACCGACAGCAGCACCGTGACGACGATGAGCAGCATGCCCGACGGCGCACCGCTCGCGAGGATCATCCGGAAGCCCGCGAAGTAGGCGAGTCCCATGGCGGTGACATAAACGAGCGGCATCGGGCGGAGCTGATCGACGAGCCAGGCGACGAGCCACACGATCACGGCGAATGCGATCGGGCCGGCGAGCGCCTTGACGGGAGCGAAGGCCATGCGCTGCGCCGCGATCAGTCCGACCGGCAAGGCGGCGATGACCGGCGGCAACGTCGGGTTGATCAGCGGGACGGCGGCGTAGGCGAGCGTGCCGGCGGCGGCCAGTCGCACGGCGTAGAGCGGATCGTCGGCGATCCGGGGACGCGGGATGACGTACACGATGCGCCCCGCCTCAGTAGAGGAACGACAGCCACGCGCGGCCACGTTGCACGACGCGCGCGAGCCAGGCCACGGGATTGCCCGTGCCGCCCGCGAAGACGGTCGCGTGCACCTTGCCGCCGACCCGCACGGCGTTCGGCCACGCCTCCATGCCGCCGGCGAGCTCGAGGCGGACCGGAATGCGGCGCGCCGGCTCGAACCAGCGGGTCGCCGGCTGGTTGACGACGAGTCCGCCCTGCGTCGAGCGCCCCGGGTCGATGCCCCAGGCAACGCTCTGCACCCGGGCATCGAAGACACGCCCGGGGAGCGCGTCGAACAGCAGCCGGGCGCGATCCCCGGGCTCGATGTTCACGAGCTGGTTCTCGCGAAGATCCACGGTGACCCACGCCGCTTCCGCATCAATGAAGGTCAACGCCGGAGAGCCCGCGCTCGCGAACTGGCCGCTCGCGAGCGTCACGTTGGTCACGACGCCGAAGTGCGGGGCGAGCACGGTGGTCGAGGCCAGATCGTACTGAGCGCTCTCGAGCTGCGCCTGGGCGGCGGCGACGGACGCGTTCTCGGCATCGATCGGGCCGAGCCTCGCGCGAGCGCTCTCGAGGTTCGCCTCGGCGGCGGCGAGCTGTGCTTCGGTCTCGCTCACGGCCGCGCGGGCCGCGTCTCCTTCGGCGGCGGCGACGATGCCGCGCTCCTCCAGACGGAGCGTGCGATCGCTGTCCGCCCGAACCTTCTCGAGCGCGGCGCGTGCGCGCGTGACGTCCGCCTGCGCCGCCACGAGCGAGGCACTCGAAGCGTCGACGCCCTGCAGCGCGCTCGCGAGGTTCGCCTCGGCCTGACGGACCGCAAGCTCGAACGGTCTCGGATCGATCGAGAACAGTGGCTCGCCGGCCTCGACGACCGCGTCGTCGGCGACATGTACGACGGTCACCTCACCCGACACGCGCGGCGCGATCGGCACCACGGCGGCGGAGACGACGCCACGATCCGACGACGGCGCCAACCGGTCGAGGAAGGCGTAGCCGGCCACGAGCGCAAGGAGGAGGAGCACGACGCCGAAGGCGAGCGGCTTGGCGGGGTTCCGGGCCGCGGAACCCGGCACTGACGCCCCGGCCTCCTCCGGCTCGAGCGCGGCGTCACTCGACTCACGAGCCATGTGCGTCTCCTCCCTTCTCAGCGTCGGCGGGCCGTGACGGTCTCGCCGTCCGCCGTGCTCAGCTGCAGGGCGCCCGTGTCGTCGATGTCGAACCGCTCGACGCCTCCGAGCAGCGCGAGAAGCTTGCGCTCCTGGTTCTCCAGCGCCTCGGGGCAGGCCATCATCGTCGTGCCGAGCTCGCCGAGTGCGAGATCCCCCCCGGTCGGCGTGGACTCGCCGCTGAGCTCGTAGCTACCGATGATGCGGTTGCAAGTGGCCAGCCCCGACACACGGCCGTCGACCGAGAAGGCGAGGCTTGCCTGCGTGTCGTCGATGACGCCACCGCCACCGATGTCCTCGATCACCCACTCCCCGCTGGTCAGCGTCTTCGGCTCGGGCTGCGTCATGAGGTACTCGGCGACGGCCTGGTAGGCGGGCAGCGAGGTCGGATCGTTGGCGGCGTTGGCCGCCACCGGGTTCGAGGCGAATCGGGCGATGACCATGTCGGCGGTCGGGTCGATGTAGACCGTCTGGCCGTGCACGCCGCGGGCGGCGTAGGCCCCGTGCTCGTTGTGAGTCACCCACCACATGCCACGATAGCTCCAGCCCTCGAGCTCGGGGTGACCGGAGCGTGCGAACGCCGCCTTGTCCCCCCCTTGCGCGATGCGCTCGACGGCCGACGCCGGAATGATCTGCTCGCCGTCGATGCGGCCCTCGTCGAGCATCAGCTGCCCGAGCCGTGCCATGTCGTGCAGCGTCGCGTTGAAGCCACCGCCGGCGAACGGCGTGCCGATCGAGTCGACCGTGTAGAAGGCCTCGCGCTCGGCGCCGATGCGTGACCAGATGCGTTCCGCCAAGGCATCGGCGACCGACTGGCCGGTCGTGCGCGCGACGAGCCAGCCGAGCGCATCGGCGTTGACCGTCTTGTAGCCGAAGGCCTCGCCGTGCGGGGTCGCCGGATCCGGCTTCACGGTCTGGAGGAACTCGAAGTAGCTCCGCGGACCTTCGTAACCCTCGGGCTTCGGCAGCGGGCTGCCCGCCTCGGCGTAGACCCAGACGTCCGCCTCGGGATCCGCGTAATCCTCGGAGTAGTCGAGGCTCGTGGTCATGTCCATCACCTGGCGGACGGTCGCGTCGCCGAAGGCGCTGCCCTCGAGCTCGGGAATCAGGGTCGCCACCAGCGCGTTCTCGTCGAGCGCGCCCTCTGAGACGAGAATCTCGCCGAGTAGTCCCGTCAGCGACTTGGTCACCGACATCGCCCCGTGCAGGGTGTTCTCGTCGAGGCAGCCACCGAAGCGCTCGTACACGACCCGGCCTCGATGGAGGACGACGACGCCGTCGGAGTAGTTCGCGTCGAACGCTTCGTCCCAGGTCATCGGGGTGTCAGCCCCATCGGGCGTGAACTCGAGTGCGCCAAGGCTCTCGTCGATCGTCCGCTCGAGCGAGCGGACCGAGGCCGGGTTCCGCGCCACGCCGGCACTCGGCATCAGCTCGCGGAAGTGGCAGACGGTCCAGCGGAGCTTGGGGAAGGCGAAGTAGTCCGGATCGGTGAAGCGAATGGTCTTGTCGTCGGGCGGTGGAAAACCCTGCATCCAGCCAAGCGTCTCGGGGTCGGATTCGGACGCGCTCAACGGAGCATCGGTCTCTTGAGCCATGGTGGTTCCTGTCAGGACGAGCATCACGGCCCCGGCGATGGCCGTACGACGGCTCGCCGCCGCCTGCTTGGTGAGTCGGATCATCGAACGGGTTCTCTGTGGTTGATGGAACGCGAACTCTTCGGACCCGTACCGCTCGGAAACGGTGTCGAGTCGGCGACCGAGACGAGGCTCGATCGCGGGTTGAAGATGAGAGTCAGGCACGGGCGAACGCGAGCGTGCCGTCGGCGATGTACTGCACCGAGAGCGCCGCCAGCAGGACGCCGAGCAGGCGCGTCATGACGAGCTTGGCGGTCGTGCTCATGTACTTGTCCAACGCCTCGGCGGCGACGAGGAGACTCGCGGTCAGAACCATCAGCACGAGGATCACGCCAACCAGCGAGGCCGTGCCGACCCAGGCCGTCACACCGCTTCCGGACGAGAGTTCCGAGGAGAGGAGAACCGTCGCCGAGATGGTCCCTGGGCCCGCGATCAGCGGGATGGCCAGCGGGAAGACGGCCAGGTCCGCCGCCCGTTCAGCGGCCGCGGCGTTGGAGGTCTCCTCCCGCCGCTCCTGCCGTCCGCCGTAGATCATCTCGAAGGCCGTGACGAACAGCAGCAGGCCACCGGCGATCCGAAAGGCGTCGATGGAGATGCCGACGGCATCCAGGATCGTCGTGCCGGTCAGGGCGAAGAGCGTGAGGATGCCGAACGAGATGACCGAGCCGCGGATCGCGATCGAGCGGCGGACCGCAGCGGAGAGGCCCACCGTGAAGCCGAGGAACAGCGGTGCGTTCCCGATCGGGTCGGCCGTGACGAACAGCGTGATGAACGCGTTCGTCAGCGCTTCGAATGTCGGCATGGTTCAGGTTCCGGGTGGTTGCCGCTCAGAGCATCCATTCGATCGGTAGCCACGAAAGAATGACGACGGCGGCGCGCTTGCCCCAGCCGCTGTTCGGCTCCTTCTCGAGCCGAACGGTGTTCTCCCCTCGCTGCTCGAGCCAGTAGAGCGAGCCGTCGTCGCCGAGCCGCACCTCGTAGGCGAGATCCGGAACGCCGCCCTCGATCGTCTCCTCGATCTCGCTCGCAAGCGCGGCGCTCTCGATGACGAACCCGAGCTCGGTGTTCAGATGCATCGAGCGCGGATCAAAGTTGAAGGAGCCGATGAACGCGCGCTCGCCGTCGATGGCGAACGTTTTGGCGTGCAGGCTCGAGGCGGAGCTTCCGAAGGGACCGGCGCTCGCGTTGCGCGCCTGATCGTCCGACAGGCGCTTCATCTCGAAGAGCCGCACGCCGGCGGCGAGCAGCGCTTTCCGTCGCTTGGCGTACCCCGCATGCACCGGCACCACGTCCGTCGCCTCGAGCGAGTTGGTCAGGATGCTCACCGCGACCCCGCGCTCGGCCATGGCGACGAACGCGTCCGTGCCGGCCTTGGTCGGTACGAAGTAGGGGGAGACCAGCACCACGCTCCTCTCGGGGCGCGCGAGGATCGTGTCGAGCTGGTTGATCAGGAGCCCCTCGCCCTCGATCTTGCCGAGACCCTTGGCCGGATCGTCGGTGACCATCCGCACGTCGCTCCAGGCAAGCTCGGGGTTGCTCTCGAGGAGCGTCCGAATGAACGTCGACTCGCGAATCGCGTCGAGGTAGGTCTGCGCTTCCGGGGCGGCCGTGGCGTTCTCGAGAGTGGCGAGCGCCTGTTCTCTCTCGTCATCCTCGAGACCCGGCACGAGGCGACTGACCGGGTAAGCCGAGTCGCTCACCCAGTAGCGATCGAAGTCCGTCGAGATCTCGCTCGCGACGGGTCCGACGAGCAGGACGTCGAGGTCGGACTTCAGGACACCGGCGGTCGCGCCGAAGTACTCGTCTCCGACGTTCCGCCCCCCGACGACGCTCGCCTGGCCGTCGGCGGTGAAGGACTTGTTGTGCATGCGACGGTTGAGCCGGGAGAAGTCGTGGACATAGCCGAACTTCTTGAACCGACGGGTCGGGAACGGGTTGAACAGGCGCACCTCGATGTTCTCGTGCTCGTCGAGGAAGGCGAGGTCGGCGTCGAGCCCGCCGATGCCGTTGTCGTCGAGGAGTACGCGCACGCGCACGCCGCGCTCGGCGGCCTCCCGAAGGGCCGCCATCAGGAGCGTGCCGGTCGTGTCACCGTGCCAGATGTAGTACTGCAGATCGAGGGTGCGCGTCGCCGCTCGCGCGAGCAGCACCCGGACGGCGAAGGACTCGCGCGGGTCCCCCATCGGATGCAGACCGGACTTGCCGGAGTGACGAGCGGCGAGCGGCGTGATGGCCTGGCCGAGTGGCGTATCGCGGCTCTGGTCGCTTGGCAGTGAGACGGAGGGCGGTCGATTCTCGAGACTTGGCAAGGCGCATCCTCCCATCGATGACAGCACGACGCCGAGCGCGACGCACAGGATCGGCCCCCGCACGACGGTCCGACTCCAGTCGACTCCGACCAGGGTTCCAGATCGGTCCGCCGGATCCATGGCGCCTGTCCACGATGCCCTGCCGCTCACGCGGCTTCGACGATGTTCGACTCCGGCCCGTAAGGAAAGCATGTGATGTTCTCCGCCCCGTCCTCGTGGACGATCAGGATGTCATGCTCACGGTACCCGCCGGCGCCCGGCGTGCCCTCGGGCACCCACAGCATCGGTTCCATCGAGATCACCATGCCGGGCTCGAGCACGGTGTCGATGTCCTCGCGGAGCTCGAGCCCGGCCTCCCGTCCGTAGTAGTGGCTCAGCACGCCGAACGAGTGCCCGTAGCCGAACGAGCGATACCGGAGCAGGTCCCGCTCGGCGAAGAAGCGGTTGAGCTCCTCGCAGATCGCAGCACACGTGACGCCGGGGCGGATCAGCGACAGTCCGAGCTCGTGCGCCTCCACGTTCGCCTGCCAGAGCGCGAGGCTTGCCGGATCGGGCTCGCCGAGGAAGAGCGTGCGCTCGAGCGCTGTGTAGTAGCCCGAGATCATCGGGAAGGTGTTCAGACTCAGGATGTCGCCACGCTCGAGCGCGCGGGTGGTCACCGGGTTGTGCGCCCCGTCGGTGTTCGGACCCGACTGGAACCAGACCCAGGTATCGCGGAGTTCGCTCGCCGGGTGCGCCCGGGCAATCTCGAGCTCCATCGCGTCACGCCCGGCCATCGCGACGTCGATCTCTCGGGTACCAACCCGAATCGCCTCGCGAATCGCCTCACCCCCGAGATCGGCCACACGTGCGCCCTCGCGGATCAGGGCGAGCTCCTCGTCGGACTTCACCAGGCGCGCGCTCATCGCCTCCGGTGCCACATCGACCAGATCCGTCACACCGAGCATCGTCACGAGCGTGTCGCGAGTGGCGAGGGTCAGGTGATCGCCTTCGATGCCGAGCCGGTCCGCGTTGCCGACGAGCTCGCCGACCGCGCGCCAGACGTTATCGCGCCGCCAGTCGGTGTAGATGACGCTGTCACCCACGGAGCGCCGCCAGGGCTGGCTGCCGTCGATGTTCGCCGAGACAACCGTGCAGGCGTCAGACGTCACCACGCAGACGTAGGGACGGCCGAAGCTGCAGTAGAGAAAGCCCGAGTGGTAGGCGATGCCGTGCATCGACGTCAGCAGGACCGCCGGGAGCTCGTGCTCGTCAATGATTCGGCGCAGGTTGCCGAGCCGGCGAGCGTACTCGTCGGTCGAGAAGGGCAAGGACTTCTCGCCATCGCGGCGAACGAAGAAGTCGGGACGGGAGGCGTGCTGGGGCATCTGTCGGTCCTCGATCCTGCCGGGTACACACGGCACCCGATGTCGATCCGGGCGTTCAGGACTGAAAACCTGTCATGAGGACAGGCCACGCGGCCAAACACGTTGCGACGACGCCATCGTCGCGGGCAGCTGAGCGCACGGTAGCGACGCGCAGACGCCTCGTCAATACCTGCGAGATGACAACCCGACGACGTGTGTGCCGGCCACGGCGAAGCGCGCGTCGAGCGCCCCTCAAAACCCGGATCGGATCAAGCCGGATCAAGCTCTGTAGAGGCGTGACGCGGCCGTCTCGTCGACTCGCCTTTTCGAACGGCCTTGGTCTCGTTCGATTTCCGGACTCCGAGTCAATCCGCTCTCGGGTTGTAGAAGACGTGCTCACCCGCTCGACGAACGACGCACCGTCGCCTCTCCTCCGGGCCTGGAGCGGACCGGTCTCGCTCGAGCACGTACAGCTTGAAGTCGCAACGACCGCGTTCAGGAGCCTAATCGCCCGTCGATGGCATGTGCGAGGGCCGCTTCGAAGAAGGGCGGGAGATGGATCAGAACCGCCAGGACCACGAACGGATTTTCGGCGCGATAGATCGCCAGCACGTTCAGGAGGGGAAGCGACCGATTGTCGCGCTGCAGATTCATCACGGCCGATGTCGCCGTAGGCGTTCATGGCGGTGCGCGGGTGTCGAAGCGGTTCGGGCGAGAAGGCCAATCCATCGCCTGGAGACGTGCCGGGTGCTCAAGCGGCGGTATCGTTCGCACCCAGCCATGTTGCGCACTACGCCATGTCCCTCACAAGGGAACGAGGGACATGTGGTGGATCCATCGGTTGCCTCCGTCGCCTATTTTACGGTTGCGCTAACGAGCCGCCGGTAGGCGCGGGTTGTGCCGAGCTCCGGTGCAACCTGCTCAATCCGGGCAAGCGCATCGCCGAGCTCAAGCGGCACGACGGCACTCGGCGCCGTGCCGACAGTCCGGTCGAGCACGTTCAGCAGTGCGTCGGCGCGTTCCGGCCCCTCGATGAGATCCAGGGACTCACGATCCGCCGACGGATGGAATCCGTAGTCGAGCATCGACCAGCAGTCGTAGGGGAGTAGAAACCTGGCGACGGTGGTAGCGGCATCGACGAACGCATTGCCGGCGACCGTTGGGATACGGGAGAACGCCCTGCTCACTCCGGGGGTCGAGAGAGACACTTCCTGTGGCCACGTGGTTTGCAGGAACGGCCCAACCGTGCTTCGATACAGCTCGGCTCGGCGCGATCGGTGCGCATCCGTATTCTCTTCGTCTGGACGCTCGCTATCGGTCAGGAACCGCGGCAGCATTTCCGCCGCCGCGGTGCGCGTCGGCTCGTCCACCGTGCGCAGCATCTGTTGGACACGGTTTCGGCCCAGCATCGGTGGGCGGCCGTCCTTGCGAGCCCACAGCCCATCCAATACCAGCTGTATGGCAGCTCCTTTCCGGGTGCCGGCCTCGTGGCGACGATCCGATGCCACCCGTGCCATCGCATCGGCGATGCGCGCGAGCACCTCGGGCCGCTGCCGTCGACTCGCCACGACTGCCCAGAGGGGCTGCTCGGGAGACGCGAGGTCGAGTAGGGGCGCGAGAACGAATTCGTCAACCCATCTCTCATCTATCGTCACCAGCCAGTTCAGATCGGCCAGTAACCGGTAGCGCGCGATCGTGCGCACCGGCGCTGGCGCGGTCTCGACGGAGTCACGCATGGCGCGTGCGTCAGAACCGATCGCGAACACGGCAGCGTCCGCTCTCCTCCTCTGAACCAAGGCGAGCCAGGCATCCGTCAAAGGGCTGCAGGGGTGACCGAGTGGCGCGAGCTCGGTCAGGGGCTGCAATAACGTTTCGTCTGCTGGCTTCGCGATCGCTCGTTCGGCCGAGCCCGGGCGTGCGATCGCGAGGTTCCAGAGGCGGTGCCAGAGTGCTGTGGCCTTCGACGTTTGCATCGCCGTGTCGCTTCGCCGCGACAGCCACGAACAGGACGCACTGAGCGCGACCTCGAGCGTCTCGTCGGACAGCCGGCACAGCAGTCCGCACAGCAGAAGGATTTCCTCGAACTCCGTGGTCGCGCGGTTCGGCGCTGTCGTTCCCGAGTGCGACGCGTGCGCCTCGAGTAGAGGTACCCAGATCGCCTTGTGCTCGACCGCGCTCGCAGCGTCATCCGCGAGCTCGTGGACGATCGTGCCGGGATTGCCCGGCTCCGCGAGCCAGGCCAGTGCGCCCCGCTTCGGGTCGTGAGCACGAGCAGTCTTGCAGAGGGAGAACGGCACTCTGCTGATCACGGTACGTGATGTCCGTCAAAGAACTCCCTCGCGCAGCTTGATCACTGCGCGAGGAAGCCGCCCCCGAAGGTGACTAAAC
>Ga0209185_1002341_pt1 | contig 13203 bp, 22 predicted proteins | sample SidtaG_2_FD_187425 | JGI IMG/M metagenome (GOLD analysis project Ga0209185, IMG submission 187425) | Marine algal microbial communities from Sidmouth, United Kingdom - Sidmouth_Asex2 metaG (SPAdes) (version 2) | ecosystem: Host-associated > Algae > Red algae > Unclassified | place: Sidmouth... | reverse complement strand
TAGCTTACAGCGCCATCCTCTAGGCTTAGAATGCAGTATCGTGTGGCTTTTTCCGTGTCTTTATCAATGTTTTTAAACTCTCGCATGCTTTTTTGTTTCAATTCTTCCATCACCGAAGTCAAAATTTGTATTTATTTAAATACTTTTTAAGAATTTAAATTCATTTTTAACTTCTTAAAATTTATTTCTATTTAATTATAATTCACAATAGAAAGAACAAAGCAATGGTTATGACGTATTTTCTTATGTATCTATGCGCTTTATAATTCAAACTATTTAAAATTTATTTGGTAATACATCGAAAAAAAATAATTGAGCATTATTTTTTTCTTACATTTATCCTTTATGTAAAAAATGTCAGGCACAAAAAATGACTATCAAAATTTTATTATAGAGAGCAAAATAGGCTGTGTGGTAGAAACACTCTCCTCTTTAAAAAATTGGGCTTAATATATAAGAAAAATGGATGTTTAAAACAGGCTTACAACGCCATGTAAAAATTGCTATGGATAAGGCTATAGCACATTTAGAACGTAATCCTCATTTAGATTTAGCAGATGTAAAAATGGAAACTCAAAGGTTTATTACCCAAGAAAGGCTAAAAAAACAAAGCTTTGATGGGTACAACCCAAGTACTAATAGATGGATGAGTGTAGACCCGTTGGCGGAGGAACGTGAATGGCTCTCGCCGTACAACTTCGTACAGAACAACCCTATCAACAGAATAGACCCTGATGGTGCGCTCGATATGTCGGTACAAAGTCCTGATGATTGGGTTTTAGGAAAAGGCGGAAAATATACTTGGGATGCAAATGTGACTTCTGCTACTGATGCTGATTTAAACGGTAGAGAGTATATAGGTAAGTCTATAAAAGATGTTAGTTCACACTTTAAGGAAAACAACCCTGTAAGTAGTTTCTTTAACGACCCAGAAATGGGATATACTTCAACTTGGCCAGGAGAAATTATGGCGCACGAAAATACTGTTTTTGAGGATGCAAGAGATTTCGGCGTTGAAAACAATATACCAGGTAGTGAAACGGCTTACGAAATGTTGGATGATGTATCTGTATTTGTTACAAGCTTTGACTTATTAAATCCTAAAGGACAACCATTGCATTTAGATGGCTCTATTTCTACAAGAGGTAGTTCAGACCACATAGATTCAGGGATTAATGGTTTAATGATCGTAATGCCGACACCAAAATTCAATATTCGTGGTTTTAATATGGCTCAATCAAACAAGTTTTTTAAAGGAACTTGGTATAATAAGCTATCTGCAAATATTAAAGGGAAAATGTTAAAAACGTTCAACTTCGTTATGAAGAAGGATGTTACGCCAAAGAAGATACTGAAGCAAACTAAATCTAATGCTGAAAAAATCAAGAATTAGGAGGTGGAAGTATGTTAACTATATTCGAAATTATTGGAGCATTCGTAAGATATTTACTGGTCAATGCCGTTTACAAAATCATTGGAAAAGGCGAAACAAAAAAGCTGAAATATTTTATGGATGATAAAAAGGGGAAGATGTTTGAAAATCTTAATAATGACTATTCAAATGGTATAGTAGGCTTCATAACTTTCGGTTTACTACTCTTTTTGGCTTATTTATTGTTCAGTCAGATATTTTGATTGACTTATGAGAAAAATGTTATCCATATTCGCTTTGTTGTTTACAATCCAAACGTACTGTCAAAATATTTTTGATGAAAAGTATAATGGCTGTGATACAGAGTACTTCAAAACGGAGTCCGACACTACTTCAGTTGAAATGGCAAGTGATTTTGTAAAAACACTTTCTTCAAATTTTGACGATGAAACGGTAAAGAAAATAAGAGGCATACTATCGTTGCAGATAATTGTAGGTACAGATGGAAAATCCTGTTTGTTAAGCCTCGATAATGAGACCAATATAGAAACATCCAAACTGGCTATAAAATCTATTATAGATAAAAATCTATTATGGGAAAAACCAAAAGAAAAGGTATCAGTAGTTGTAGCCACTAAATTTTATGGAAATGCTGTGGAAGTCAAGCGTCTTGGCATAAGTAAGGAAAAAGGCTTCCACGAACTAACGAATTAGAACTTACATAATACTCTGGAGCTTTGTATGCTTCAAGAACGCATCGAGGAGAGAGAAAACGTGTTGTTTTTTGTTCTCTTTTAGTTTTTGGATATCAATAACACGATTAACAATACTTGTTTCTAAAAGCGTATCTGTAGAACCCACAAGATAATCCAAAGACACTTCCAACTGTGTAGCCATCTCAATAGACGGTTTTACTTTTACTTTTTCATATCTTCCAATGACAGGGTCGTGAACACTCACGAGCTTGCCTACTTCGTGCTGCGACATTTTTTATCCTTTCTCACTTCTGTTAGCCTTTTACCAAAGCTATTTGACTTCATAAATGTTTGGAAGAATAATTCTTGAGTATGTTTAATGCTATTTTAAGTGAAATAGAATAATTCTGAGCAGCATTTCCAATTCGTTTTCTAAAAACGTCTTTAAAAAAAAACATCAAGAGTCCAATGCAGCTTATTTTAAACTCCTCAGTGAGAACAAATGCTTTTTTGTTTCAATTCTTCCATCACCGAAGTCAAAATTTGTATTTATTTCAATATTTTTTGATAACTTAAATTCATTTTTAACTTCTTTAAATTTATTTCTATTTAATTATAATTCACAATAGAAAGAACGAAGCAATGGTTATGACGTATTTTCTTATGTATCTATGCGCTTTATAATTCAAACTATTTAAAATTCATTTGGTAATACATCGAAAAAAAATAATTGAGTATTATTTTTTTCTTACATTTATCCTTTATGTGAAAAATGGCAGGCACAAAAAATGACTATCAAAATTTTATTCTAGAGGGCAAAATAGACCGTTTGGTAGAAACATTCTCCTCTTTAAAAAATTAGGCCTAATAATAAAGAAAAATGGATTTATCAGATAGATGGATGTTTAAAACAGGCTTAAAACGCCATGTGAAAATTGCTATGGATAAAGCCATAGCACATGTAGAACGTAATCCTCATTTAGATTTAGCAGATGTATTGAAAGCAGATGTAAAAATGGAAACTCAAAGGTTTATTACCCAAGAAAAGCTAAAAAAACAAAGCTTTGGTAGGTACAAGCCAAGTATTAATAGATGGATGAGTGTAGATTCGTTAGCAGACGTTATGCCATCTTGGTCTCCTTATACTTTTGTGTTTGATAATCCGCTTAGTTTCATCCATCCGGACGGTAGAATACCTTACCCAATTACGATTAGGTCTTTTGCTCCTTTTAATTACTTTGGCGGTGGTTTCCACGGTGATGGTTCTAATAGGGGCTTCAGCACAAGTTCCATAGCTACAGCAAGAGTACACCAACGTATTAACTTTGATACAGATAAGACACATCTAAAGACTAATGTATGGAGTTCCCCATCATCTCACAGACTTTTACCAGGGATGATAACAGGAAGCCCTACTGTGAGCATCGATAATTTTAGCATTGCTAACAATGCAGATTCTAAGACATTTAATTTTGAGACACATTCTAAAGGTTCAAACCCATACATACCAGGTTCACCAAATATTGATGTATTCTCTAATTTTTTAATAACTGAAAGTGATGGATTATTAAATATTTCAGGGGATTTAAAAGGAGATAACTTTCCAAGTACAGAAGCGTTTATTACTGACCCTAACGGTAATAATATTTTTATTGGGGTAGGGTTTTATGAAGGTTCTCCTTTTTCTAGTCTAGATGGGGAAAATACTAGAGATATCGCTTTATTTAGTTTTAGTATTACAACAGATAATGATGGTAATTTCACAGGTGTTCAATACAACGGAACGGACTACGGTATTGGAGATTGGAATAAACTATTTAAGCAAACTGACCCACATAAAAACGAACAAGAATGAGAAAGTTTATGATCTACCTATTATTGGGTTTTTTGGCAATGTTTATTTTTACTTATGTAATGGGATTAATGGATGATGCTTTCACGAAGACGTATGCCACGGGAATTTGGTATAAAGATATTGTAGGCTCTTTTAAATATTATGTATTATGGGTTTTACCTTATTGGTGGTTGATTATATTAATAGGTTCAATAATTTTAGGCGCATTTTTTTATGGTCTCAAAATGGTGATAGGAAAATTAATAGCATAAGAAACAGAAGCCCTGCATAAATGGAGGTTACTGAAAAAGTAATTTTTTAATTAAAAAGAGCAGGATTTTATAAATTCTGCTCTTTTTTGTATTTTGAACCATGACAGTTCAGCAACAAGTTTTACAGTTAAGTGAGTATGGTTCTTTATACGATTTAATCGTTCCTAAAGAGAATTCACTAAGAAAGATTAACGATTTAATCGACTTTAATTTCATATACGAAGAACTTCAGGCCAAGTATTCTCAAGCCCAAGGTTGCGTTGCGGAATGCCCTATTAAAATATTTATTATTAAAAGTGATTTATACTATTTTCAGCTATTGATGTACTTCGAGAAAGATCAAAACAACTTCAGAAGATTGGAAGGATAAAATGCCAACTAAAATGATAGTAATGATTTAGAAAAAGAAATTGTTTATAGTAAAGAATTAGAAACTTTACTTGAAGCTTCTCCAACAATTAGTGAAGTCCCTTCCATAAAAGAAAAACTTAATTTACTAAAAGAATCCATTGATGATATTGAAAATCATGAACAAGAAATAGTTTCAAAAGATATGGATGCTAAAATAGGACATAAATCAGCCGACAGTTCCTTTTTCGGATTTAAGACTCATATTTGGCAATAACAGAAGAAGGAATTATCACAGGAGCAATTATTACTTCAGTAGAAAAAGGTGACGGACCAAGTCTTACCCGAGTTAATAGTGCAAAGTAAAAACAATGGTATAGCCGTAGATACTGTCATTGGGGACGCTGCTTATTCAGTTAAAAACAACTTACAACTTGGCAAAGAAAAAGATATTAGAATAGTAGCAAAACTAAACCCTGCTATCAGTTAAGGTGTACGAAAAAAAGAGGATGAGTTTGATCACAACAAAGATGCTCATATGTTTGTTTGCCCTGCAGGGCATATGGCAACAAGAAAAGCAATCCAAGGCAAAAAGAATATTTAAGCCAACCAAGTAATTACTTATTATTTTGATGTAGAAAAATGTAAAAATTGCCCTTTAAAGCAAGGATGTTATAAAGAAGGGTAAAAAGACAAAAACATATTCTGTATCTATCAAATCGGAAATACATCAAGAACAAATTGATTTTGAAAAATCAGAATACTTTAAAGAAAAATCAAAACATCGCTATAAAATAGAAGCTAAAATGGAGAGTTAAAAAATGTGCATGGGTATGGAAGAGCTGTCTCTTATGGTATTCATAATATGGAAATGCAAGAAGCTTTAACCATTTTTGCGGTAAACCTTAAAAGAATTTTGAAATTAAACTAATTGAAAGCAAGAAGAAAGAACTATCAAATAGGTTTTTAAAGCCAATATAAAGGAATATAAGCTTTTTTAGGGCTTAAATTTATTCCAAAAAAACTCTAAAATCAAGAAAGAGATTCTACTTATAAACAGTGAAATCTCCTTTATTGAAATTTAGATTTCTAAATTTTAACTACTTTTTAAGTAGTCTCCTTTTCAGAAGGTTTTTTTTATCATATAATACCCTGAAGCTTTGTCTGCTTCAAGAACGCATCAAGAAGAGCAAAAACGTGTTGCTTTTTATTCTGGCACAAATTTTAACAGTTATTTGTCTTTGGCCATCCACTGAAAATAATGAAAGATTATAAGGGGACGGCTAATTTAATTTAGTCTGTTGTAACGAAAATTTAAATATGCCCTATTTATAGTTCCAATTTTCACTTCCACATATAAAGATACTAAATAATTTAAGACTCTTTATAAGAGAATCTCAACCTAATACACACTACAAAAAAGCTAACAATTAATTAGTTAGCTCATCAAAATGTAAATTCTGTAACAAGCTATAAAAATTGTATAACATCAAACCCTATTCGTCACCATACCTTTGTATCACAAGGTTGAAAGAAATAAAAGTACTTTCAATAACTACTAAAAGATTATAGAAATCTTGGTAATAATCAAAAAAACATAAACACTATGTTACGTTGGACAATCACATTTATAATCATTGCACTTATAGCCGGAGTACTAGGATTTGGAGGTATTGCGGGAGCTTCTGCAGGAATAGCTAAAATATGCTTCTTTGTTTTTATAGTGCTCTTTATTATATCAATTATAAAAAGTGCCATTAAAAAGTAAACACAACAATAAATTAAATAATTATTAAAATATTGAACCTTATGAAAAAAGTAATTTTAACAACACTATTAATGACCGTATTAACTATCTCTTTTTCTAGTTGCAGGGAAAAATCGGCAGAAGAAAAAGTTGAAAACAGCATAGAAGAAGTAGGAGATGAATTAGAAAATGCAACCGATGATGTTGAAGAAGTGTTAGATGGAGACAAATAACACCCACACACAGAATAAAAATAAGTATAAATTTTAAAATGAAAAAAATGAAAAAACTAATAAAAATATTGCTTATAACTATATTATTAATAACAGATACAGTAGTAAATGCACAAAAAAATGTAAATATAACTGATAAAACTACCACCAAAACATTAGAAATAGACGACCAAACAACCTATACCGTGAAGACTGAAACTGAAGCCGTACAAAAAATAAAGTTTAAAGATGAAGGTGAAAATTCTGTAAATAAAAAAATGGCAGACACCCCAGTATTCGTAACTAAAACAATTTGGATAGATGATGACAAAGACAGTTATTTTGATAAAAAAATTAGACTGTTTTACCGCAAAGAAGATGAAACAAAATTGAATTATAAAGCCACTGTAGATGGTCTCTTAATTAAAAACAGCATGGATAATACTGTGTTAGTTAGTCTTGAGGGAATATATCAATTAGATTCAAAAAATGTTAACGATATTTTCATCACAATAGAAAAAATAAACCAGAAAAAATAAGTTTGTAGCTGAGAATAAATTATAACAAAAAATGCAATGAAAAATAAATTTTTAAATACACTCCTAATTTTATTACTATCGTTTAGTGCACATGCGCAAGACATATCAAAAAATGCAATTGGTTTACGATTAGGAGACAATGATGGTCTTGGAGGAGAAATATCGTATCAAAGACACCTTAATGACAATAACAGATTAGAATTTGATTTAGGATTTAGAGATAGTAATAATATTGAAGCTTTTAAACTTGTGGGTTTATACCAGTGGGTTATGCCGATAAACACTAATCTTAACTGGTATTTAGGAGCTGGTGCAGGAGTTGGTTCTTTTGATGCAGGAGAAGTGGACGGAACCTTTGCGCTAGTTGCTGGAGACATCGGTATTGAATATAACTTTGATATTCCAATAATGGTTTCATTAGATTTTAGACCAGAACTAGGATTTAATGATGATTTTAGTGATGACCTGGGACTAGACATAGCACTGGGAATAAGATATAGATTCTAAATTAAAAACTTTTTTATGTATAAAAACCACAACGTTAAGAAAAAACGGTATTGTGGTTTTTTTTGTACAAGCGTATCTTAAATTAAAAATATCCCATAAATTATCACTTTTTATATGCTATTACTAAAATTAAAAACCCCTCTATAATATTAAGGTTTATCTTAATGCTGTTTGTGCCCATAAAAATTAGAAAAATATGGTTTGTATAAAATAAATGATATAGCTTTGATAACTAAACTATAATACAATGAACGTATTTGTGAAATTTGATTTTAATACAATATGTAAACAAGTATTAGAAGAAAAACTTCAACTATTAGGTGTAGATTATACCATAGAGAGTTTTGGGGAAATTTCTTTTAAAGAGAAATTAACATCAAAGAAATTAGATGATTTTAGAATCTTACTGGGTAATTATGGGATAGAAATTGTAGAAAATCACAAAAGTATTTTAGTGCAAAAAATTAAAGATGCCATCACAGAAATGGTGTTTGATGAAGATGAAAAAATTAATGTAAAAAGTTCTGTTTTTCTTGCTGAAAAATTAGAACACAGTTATGGATACCTTTCTAATTTATTTTCTGAAGTTACCTACACCTCTATAGAAAATTTTATTATTCTAAAAAAGATTGAATATACAAAAAGGCTCATTTTAGAAAACACAATGACGCTTACAGAGATTGCTTTTAAGCTGAATTACTCAAGTGTAGCGCATTTAAGTACTCAATTTAAAAATACAACAGGACTTACACCATCTGCTTTTCAAAGAATTATATCAAAAAGAAAAGCTGTTTTAGAATAAATATTGAACTAACAATTGTAACTATGAATACAAATTTTATGCATATTGTTCTTGCTGATGATGATGAAGATGATCGCTTATTTTTTACAGATGCATTTGACGAACTTAAGCTAAACACTAAAGTAAGCACCTACAATGACGGTGTAGAATTAATGAATTATCTAAAAACAGATACTGCCAAGATACCGCAAATATTGTTTCTAGATTTAAATATGCCCAGAAAATCTGGAATGGAATGTCTCGCCGAAATTAAAGCTGACACAAAATTTAAAGATATGGCAATAGCAATTTATTCTACCTCTGCATCTGAAGAGGATATTGAAAATACTTTTGTACAGGGAGCTAATATTTATATAAAAAAACCAAGCGATTTTAAAACTTTAAAAAAAATATTATCACAAGTAGTTACTATAAATTGGCAATACCACACAAACGGCTTAAATAAAGACAACTTTCTTATGAGATTATAGCTTATGACATTAAAATCTATATATAATTCTAGCTGGTTTTTAAAAAGTGTATTTGCACTCTCTATATTTATTATTTTATTTGTTTCTGGGGTCACCTATAAACACATGAAAAACCTTTCCTACTCCGCAAACCAAGTAGAGCAAACTTACAAGGTTAGTGTAGAATTGGAGCAAATTATATCCTATTTAAAAGATACAGAAACTGGTCAGAGAGGGTTTATTATAACCCAAGATTCTATATACTTAGAACCATACTTAAAGGGTAGGGAAAGAATTAATAATACGCTTGCGCAACTTAGAGAGTTAACGAAAAATAATGAAGACCAAAGAGTAAATTTAAGAGAACTTAATACTCTTATTGAAGAACGGTTATCTAATTTTTCTCGTACGTATGCAAATTTAAAAAACAGCAGCCCTAATAATCCACGATTTGATGCTATATTCTTAGAAGGCAAAAATAAAATGGATGAAATACGAGTAAGAGTAAATACCATGATTGCTCTAGAAAATAGACGTCTCGAGGAAAGAAAAGAGGCGTATAAAAAAGACCTTAAGTTCACGCCCATGTTTTTATTTGGGCTAACCTTACTAACCCTTATCCTTATCACTATCTCATATACCAAAATCCAAGCAGACATAGATAAATTAAAAGATGCAAATGCTAAATTAGAAATTTTTAAAGCCTCTGCAAATCAGTCAGAAATTATAAGCAAGCATGGTAATTGGCAATGGATAGTTGAAGACAAGGAGTTTATTTTTTCAGATAATTTATATAGATTACTAGGAGAGGAACCTCAATCTTTTGATTCTACTATTGATAATTTTATGCAATTTGTTCATCCAGAAGATCTAGAAAAACTATCTATACAAGTAGAAAAAATGATGGAAGATCAAGAGCTTCCTTTTATAAATTATAGAATAATTAGAAAGAATGGAGAAATTCGTTTTTTTAAAGCACGAGGTAAAAAGGTTAATATTGGCGATTTTGAAAAAAGAGTTTTAGGCACTACACATGATATAACAGACGAAGTAGAAAATTTGTTAGCTTTAGAAGAACAAAATTTTGAACTAGAACAAAACAATAAAGAGCTTTCTGCTTTTAACTATGTAGCTAGTCACGATTTACAAGAACCTTTACGTAAAATACAAACCTTTATTTCTAGATTAGAGGACAAAGAAGCTTCTAAATTTTCAGACTCTGGAAAATTATATTTAAAACGTATTTCAAATGCATCATCTAGAATGCGGCTTTTAATTGATGATTTATTACAATTCTCTAGAACTAATAAATCTGATCAAGTTTTTGAAACAATAAATCTTAATGATTTGATGGAGAATGCTACACAAGACTTAGCCGAAATAATTCAGGAAAAAAATGCAACAATAACATTAAAAAATCTCCCAATAGCCAATGTAATTCCCTTTCAAATACAACAACTATTCATTAATTTGCTTAGTAACTCCCTTAAATATTCAAAAAAAGAAGTAAAACCATTAGTTCATGTAGCGTGTGATGTCGTAAGAGCTTCGGAGGAAGAAGTCATAAAAAAAACGAAGAGCGATTTCTATTATAAAATTATTTTTACAGATAATGGTATTGGTTTTGAACAAGAATATGCGGAGAAAATATTTATGCTTTTTAACCGCTTACATAATAGAGAATCATATTCTGGTACTGGAATTGGTCTATCCATATGTAAAAAAATAGTTGAAAATCATAAAGGTTTTATTTTTGCAAATGGTAAACCTAATACAGGTGCCTCATTTACTATTTATCTTCCTAAAAAATAATAATACTCCCACCCTATTACTCTTTGATTATGGTAAAATGAGAATGTAAAGTGGAAATCATATAACACCTCCTTATAATAATGTAACAGAATATACTACATCTGGTTGCACCTTTGTATTGAACAAAAACAATACAAAATGCATACAATTAAGGAAAATCTTACTAGAGGCTTATTACTAGTTGTTCTTAGTTTATCGGTTTTGAGCACATACTCTTGTGGATATATAATTGACGGGAACAACAACATCAACTCAAAAGAAATAGTTGCTCTAAATAGAGAAGAAGCTAAACTTATTGTTGAGGCAACTACAATAAATTTAAACGTTTTAAACTTAAGCGAAATAACAAAGAAAAAAGCTTCTAATACAAAAATCATAGAGTTCGCAGATTCTTTAAAAAAAGACCATCTAGAAATTTCAAAGAAATTGAGCCAATTAGCCACAAAAAATTTTATTACAATACCAGATACTATATACACAGAAAAAGCTGCTTTCTTAGTACAAAATCAAGACTCTGTTTTAATTAAAACATATGTTTCTCACATTACCTCATTACTTCTGCAACAACAAAAAACACTAGAAAATTTAAAGAGATGTACAGATGATTTAGATTTTAAAGAAGTAACAATAGAAGCAACAGCAACATTAGAAACTAATTTAACAGAACTAGAAAATCTCACTAAAGAACTTTAGCATAAAAATTATAAAACAATAACTGCATGAAAAGTCTATTATCTGTAATTGTTATAACACTAATGGTAGGATGGGCACTTGGGTTTTTCATTTACAATCTAGGAGCAATAATACATATTCTATTGATTGTAGCGGCAGCAGTAGTCATATTCATAATTATAAAGAGAAAAGAAGTCTAACTAAAAACGAATAACATGAAAACAGGAAACGTAGTAGTATCAATTTTAGGAGCAGCAGCTATTGGAGCAATAGCGGGAGTATTATTTGCACCAGAAAAAGGGAGTAAAACTAGAAAAAAATTGAGCCGCAAAGCAGAAGATTTAAAAGATGAATTAAAAGAAACTGCTGAAGAGCTTAAAACCAACCTAGCGGAAACCTATGAACAAGTAAAAGCAAAGGGTTCTGAGATTATTGAAGAAGGAACAAAAAAAATTAACGAAACAAAAGAAGAGTTAGAAATGCAGTTAAAAAAAACTAAATAATAGCATGAGCACAGCAATAACAAATATAGAAGCACTCTACGAGAGAGCTAAAAAATATACAGAAACTAGTGTTGAGCTTTACAAATTAAATGCTATTGAAAAAACAGCAGATATATTCTCATCCATAGTATCCATATTGGCTATTGTTATGCTTGTTATATTATTTACCCTGTTTGTTAACATAAGCATTAGCCTTTACATAGGAGAGCTGTTGGGGAGTTATTACATAGGTTTTTTAATACTTTCAGCATTTTACATGCTACTAGCAATATTATTTTATTTTAATAAAACCGCTTGGATAAAAACTCCTTTATCAAACTTAATTATTGCGTTATTACAAAAAACTAAAAAGCAATAAAGATGAAACCAAAAAACAATCAGCAACTTTTATGCGAAAGTATTGAAAACCTACAGAAGGAAAGAGACTATCATAAATCTTTGATGGAAAGGCAGTGGCAAGTAACAGTAGATGGGTTAAAACCTAGCGCCATACTAAATGGAGTAGTTGCTGACATAACAAAATCTACGAGAAGCAATAGCGGCAGCTTACCAAAATTAATTTTAGGTATTGCAGGGGGGTACTTATCTAAAAAGATAGTTATAGGAAAAAGCAATTCCGGGTTAAAAAAAATAATAGGTTATTTAATGCAAAAAAAAGTAGCCAAATATATTCTTAATTCTATTACCTCATCAAAATAATAATTAAAATCAAAAAAATGGAAACAAAAATTAAAAAAGAATTAGTTGAAAATTTACAAAATATCTTAGAGAAAAATTATGATGCAGAGGCTGGATACAAGAAAATAATGTTGAAAGCAGAAGGCAATGCATTAAAAAAATGGCTGCAGGAAAGAGCTGCAGAAAGAAGTAACTTTGCAACAGAAATAGATGAGCAATTGCGTCTAATAAATGAGCAACCTATAAAAGATGGTTCGTTAAAAGCAACCGTCCATAGAGCTTGGATAGATGTTAAAACAGCATTATCATTAGATACAGACGAATCTATTTTAGAAGAATGTATTAGAGGTGAAAACGAAAGCATATCCCAATACGAATCTGTTTTAAATGGCGGTATATACAACGAAAAATTAAGTGTTATTTTAGCTAGTCAAATGTTAAAAATTAAAGAAAACATAGATGTTGCCAAAAAAATAGATTTTGTATTATAATAAAAAAAGAAAACAACCGTGTAGTAAAAAAGAAGCTCCATAACAAGGTGTATCATTTATTTGATACACCTTTTTTTGTTACTAAAACAGTATTTTTCTAAAGTGTGTAAATATGATAAATAATACCATTTAAACTTTGAAAACGTTAGAAAAAGCCTTGACATAGAATTGATAACCTGTTATTGATTTAATTATTTCATTTTCAGCATTTTGTAATAGTTGTTCTATTTTGTTTTCTAAATCTTGTAATGTATCATATATTTTCATTGC
>Ga0209185_1002340_pt1 | contig 13211 bp, 15 predicted proteins | sample SidtaG_2_FD_187425 | JGI IMG/M metagenome (GOLD analysis project Ga0209185, IMG submission 187425) | Marine algal microbial communities from Sidmouth, United Kingdom - Sidmouth_Asex2 metaG (SPAdes) (version 2) | ecosystem: Host-associated > Algae > Red algae > Unclassified | place: Sidmouth... | reverse complement strand
AATCTTATTGAAAATTTGAACGGTAAGATTAGAAAATATACCAAAAACAAACTCTCTTTTCCTACAGATCAAGCCGTAATGAAATCAACTTTCTTAGCCTTGAGAGAATCAACTAAAAAATGGACTATGCATATTAGAAATTGGGGAATTATTCTAAATCAATTTTTAACTATATTTGAAAAAAGGGTTCAACTTTTAAAAAACTAAACCCTCTATATTTTAAACTTACACACTTTACAGGACAGTGTCAATGCAAAGTAGATTTTTGCGTTTTATAAGTGTCATTATGTAAAGCTTCATGAAGCTTTATATGATTCATTTGCACTTCTAAAATTTCACATTGTGACACAAAGTAATCTATCTGTTTTTTTACGCTTTCAAAAAGTGCTTCTTTAGAAATCCACATTGGATTTTCTTCCAAAATGCTCCTGATCTGGATACAAAGGGTGTGCTCCTACTTTTACCTTATTTAATTTAGCCAAGCGTATCGCATCAGCAATTGTATTTACATCACCAAAATATCCTCCACAGGCAATATTAGCATAACTTAAATAAGGCACAAGGTATGCGTCGTTTCGCATACCTTTTCCTATATCTGCGTTTAACAACACTTTATTTTCATTTATTTAAGCAATTATTTCCTTAAGTATATTTGTAAATCCTCACTTTTTTTGAAAGCATAGGCCAACGATTTCCCTTGAAAAGACTTTGAAGCATTATGATTTGCTAATGATAACACGTTTGGTAATTTTAAACCCCAAGATCCTGATTTTTTTGATTCTCCAGCTTGCACCATTGCTACTTGTCCATACGTATTAGAAGTATCTATTATTAATACAAGGTCTCCATTATTAGCATATTTAATTGCTTTATCAATTTGCTTTTGATTTGTAGCAATTCCAATTTTTTTCCAGTTATTTGATTTTGAAACTATAGGCTGGATACTATCGTATATTTTATAACCTCCGTTTTTATCTTTAAACTCACTTAATTGATAGGTATTGCTAATAAATTTGGTAAAAGCATTTCTACAATCTGCTCGTTTTGTACTTACTGCCTTACAATTCTGGAAATTTGAAACCACTTGTTCTAATTGAGTTGTTGTAACAACTGTTTTTGAAGTGCTCTCCACGGCTGCTTCTAGCTTTTGATTTTTGTTATTTTCCGTATTTTCAATAACTTCCTCAGGAACCGTCTCGGTAACCACCTCTGGAACTGTTGTTTTATTTGTTTCGACTTTCACGTTAGATGCTTCTATATTTTCTTTTTTATCCTTACAAGAATTTAATGCTGTTACTACTAACAATGTTAAAATTATTTTTTTCATTTTATTTTAAATTAGGTTTAGTGTAAATATAATTAATCTACGTGCACGCCGTTCTTAAAATAAGATACTCATAACAAATTCTAAAATTGTAACTTTAAAAACAAAATAATTAAATTCTTTAAATCCTATGAAAAAAATATTATTTATTACTAGTTTATTTATCTCTAGTTTTATTTTCGGTCAAATTACTGAAGGTAGACTTGTTGGTGAATGGTCAAATATTTCTGAAACGTATTCAAATTGCGAAAAACCAAAACGAAATGCATCGCATGTTTCAAAAAGTGACGATGGCTGTTTGACTTCTGCCCATGGAATTGTTACTTGTAAGCAAGTGTCTTTTAAAACTGAAAATAAATATTATTCGAAGGCTTTTTTTAATGATACAGAAATGGTTGAAGAAGGTACTTATAAGATAGATGGAGATAAATTAACTATTACAATTGATGGTTATCCTAAAGAATACGCAATCCTACTTACAGACAACCAAATGACTTTAACCACTACACTATTAGGCTGTGACTATAAGGTGGTTTCTAAAAAAAAGTAATCTAAAAAAATTCAAAAACAAAAAAAGGCTTTCAAATAAATGAAAGCCTTTTTTTGTTTTATAAAAGAAACTAGAGTTTAAACTTTAGCTGTTTTTACAGTTTTAATAATACGTGCAGCAATCTTATATGGATCTCCATTAGATGCTGGTCTACGATCTTCCAACCATCCTTTCCATCCTTTTTCCACAGTAATAATTGGAATACGGATTGAGGCACCACGGTCAGATACTCCGTAAGAAAAATCTGTAATAGATGCTGTTTCATGAAGTCCTGTCAAACGTTGGTCATTGAACTCACCATAAACTTCGATATGCTCTTTTGTCACTGGACGGAAAGCTTCACAAATTGTTTCGTAAGTTTCTTTTGAACCACAAGTTCTTAATGTAGTATTCGAAAAATTTGCGTGCATACCTGAACCATTCCAATCTCCTTTAATAGGTTTTGGATGATATTCGATATAATATCCGTACTGTTCAGTTAAACGATCTAATAAATAACGAGATACCCAAATTTCGTCTCCCGCTTTTTGAGCTCCTTTTGCAAACAATTGGTATTCCCATTGTCCACTCGCAACTTCTTGATTAATTCCTTCAAAATTAAGACCCGCAGCAATACAAAGATCTGCATGCTCTTCTACGAAATCTCTTCCGTGTGTGTTTTTACCACCTACTGAACAGTAATACATTCCTTGAGGACCTGGGTAACCTCCCATTGGGAAACCTAGAGGTAGTTGAGTTTCGCTATCCATGATAAAGTATTCTTGCTCAAAACCGAACCAGAAATCACTATCGTTATCATCAATTGTTGCTCTTGCGTTAGATTCGTGTGGAGTTCCATCAGCGTTCAAAACCTCAGTCATTACTAAGAAAGCATCTTTACGTGCTGGATCTGGAAAAATAGCTACTGGCTTCAACAAACAATCAGAGTTTCCTCCTTCGGCTTGTTTAGTAGAACTTCCGTCGAAAGACCACATTGCACAATCTTCTAATTTCCCACCAAAGTCTTCTTCAACCTTTGTTTTACTTCTTAAGTTGGCTGTTGGTGTGTAACCATCTAACCAGATATACTCTAATTTAGTTTTACCCATAATTATATATAAAAAACAATTAAACTTTAATATCTAAAGATCACAAATATAATAACATTTAAGTATTACTACTTAATTTTTAGCTAATGAATTAAGTAGTTTCCTACATTTTTATATAAACTTCAAAAATTTGCTAGTAAAATTTGAAAAAAATAAATTTAATGCTTTTTTTATGGAATTTGTTTATCATTTTTTCACAAAACATCTAAGTACACTTAGAAATATAACTTTCTTTTATTCCAATTTTAAATGTGATTTAATACAGGTATCTTTGTGCTTTTAATTTCAATGTATTATGAGTCAAGAAGTAAGCAAAAGGTACGCACAGCGTGGAGTTTCAGCATCTAAAGAAGACGTTCATAGCGCTATTAAAAATATAGATAAAGGACTTTTTCCTAAAGCTTTCTGTAAAATTGTACCTGATCATTTAACAGGGAGCGAAGATCATTGTTTGATTATGCATGCTGATGGTGCAGGGACTAAATCATCTTTGGCTTACATGTATTGGAAAGAAACTGGAGATATTTCAGTATGGAAGGGTATTGCTCAAGATGCGCTAATAATGAATATTGATGACTTATTATGTGTAGGAGCTACCGATAATATTATGCTTTCTTCTACCATTGGGAGAAACAAAAATCTGATTACAGCTGAAGTTCTTTCTGCTATTATTAATGGAACGGAAGAGTTGTTAGTGGACTTAAAAGCTCATGGTGTTACTATACATTCTACTGGTGGAGAAACAGCTGATGTTGGCGATTTAGTACGCACAATAATTGTAGATTCTACCGTTACTGCTCGTATGAAACGTGACGACGTTATTGATAACGCAAATATTAAACCAGGAGATGTTATTGTTGGATTAGCTTCTTTTGGACAAGCTACTTACGAGAAAGAATACAATGGTGGCATGGGAAGTAATGGATTGACTTCTGCCCGTCACGATGTATTTGACAACTATTTAGCACAAAAATTTCCTGAAAGTTTTGACGCTGCAGTACCTAAAGAATTGGTATATTCTGGAAAAACAAAACTTACAGATAGTGTTGAGAATTCTCCTATTGATGCTGGTAAATTAGTATTATCACCTACAAGGACGTATGCTCCTATAATTAAAAAAATTCTTTCTAAATATACGAGTAAAGATATCCACGGAATGGTTCATTGTAGTGGTGGTGCACAAACCAAAATATTACATTTTATTTCAGAAAACCATATTGTAAAAGACAACCTTTTCCCTATTCCCCCTTTATTTAAATTAATACAAGAAAATTCGGGTACCGATTGGAAAGAAATGTATCAAGTTTTTAATATGGGACACCGCATGGAGTTATACATTAACGAAGCTATAGCTGATGAAATTATTGCGATTTCGAAAAGTTTTAATGTCGATGCTCAAATCATAGGTCGTGTAAAAGCTTCTGCTGAGAAAAAATTAACTATAAAAAGTGAATTTGGTACTTATAAGTACTAAAAGAGAAACCACCTTTTAATAACAAATAAAGCCCTAAGCATTTAAAATACTTAGGGCTTTATTATTATAAGAGCAAAATATTTATGCTTTATTAGTCATAGTAACTATACGTTGTGGTAAAGGCGCTTCATAACCTGCATTACCTAAAGCCTCAACAATACTTTGACGCGTATCCCAATATATATCCCAGTAATCATCACAAGTAGCATAAGGTAAAGCTAACAATTCAATTCCATTAGCCCCTAAGTTATTTACAGCTACTCGTGGAGCAGGGTCTTTCATTACTTTTGCATCAGAAGCTAATACTTCCATAACAATATTTTTAGCTTTTGCTATGTCTGTTCCATACTGAATTGCAAAAGGCATATCTACTCTTAAATGTCCTTTAGTAGTCAAGTTTGTAATTGTTCCCGCGGTAATCGTTCCATTAGGAATAATTTCTGTTTTATTTTGAAAAGTTTCTAAAATTGTAACAAATACAGAAATCTCTTTTACAAAACCAAGCTTACCACCCGTCTCTATTAAATCACCAACCTTAAAGGGTCTAAAAATTAATAACATCACACCAGCTGCCATATGTCCAAGGGAGCCATTAAATGCTCCTCCTATTGCCAAACCTACTGCTGCTAATAAGGCCGCAAAAGTAGCTGTTGGAATTCCTACAATACCTGCTATTGAAATAAATAACAATACTTTTAAAAGAAAGCCCACTAAAGTAATCAAAAAAGGCCTTAGAGTATCATCTACTTTACTTTTATCAAAAGCTTTTGCAACTGCTTTCATTACCATTTTAACTATCCATAATCCAATAATTAGAGCTACAATCCCTCCAACTATTTTTAAGCCATATTGGCCTGCTCCATCCTGGATTGAATTAAACATACCTCCCAAAGAGTCTACTATTGTACCACCAGCTTCTTTACCTGCTCCAAAAGAAGCATCTGTAATCTTGTTTAAATTTTGCATTACTATCTGTGTTTATTTAAATTAATACTTAAATATAATTTAACTCAAAAAACAATTGTTTAATATCTTAAAAAACAATCCAAATTATCGACAAAAGACTTTCTCATTAAGCTAAACGACTTTCATATTTCAGTTAATTGAGGATTTTCAAAAACAATAAAAACTTGGTAAAGTCAACTTACAACAACACTTAAATGTGTTTTTAATCCGTTTTATCTAAAAAAAATGGTTCTTCGCCAAAAAGTATGGTTTAAGAAAAAAGGTGATTTTATTTAATATAATCTACCCTATTAAGTAGTTTTAAATTAAGGCTTTTATGAGATAAATGACTCTTTCATAAAATTTTGTTTTTTTGTAAAACCTTTAATCCACAACTTTTGGCGAAGAACTAAAAAAAATAATAAAACCATCTTGAATATTCCAATACTAATCACGAAGAAATTATACTTAATTGGTTCTATTATTAATCTTCTTCTTAATAAGCTTCAAATACTAAGAATATTTTAAATCCTAATTTTAAGCTCTTTATTAATACAAACAAATATTTCAAATAATTAAAATACTAACAAATATTAAGATTTAGCACTACAACAGTATCAAAATTATTACTAGCTCCTTCTAAGTAGCGATTCCCATATTTTTCTTGTATGCGGTATTCATCTCCTGTTTTTATAAATTCAAATTCCTGAGAAGTCCAATCTTGAGATTGATGCTCTCTTAATTCAGCTCCGTTAGTATTATTAGAAGTTGCATAACGAGTTCCCCATCCCGTTTTTAATTTATAATTCCCACTCAAATTTCCTGAAGAGCTATTATTATTGTTGTTGTTATTTCCCGAAGAAGACGCACCTCCTATAAAGCTACCTGATGTTGAAAAGTCAGCTGAAATAGTAGCATTACCTATAGTACTGTCGTTACTAAAAGGTAAATTTGAAAAACCTTCTATTTTATAAGATACTTCATATAAATTCCGCACTGCGAATTCATAATTTGCCCATTCGCCAAAATGATTAGCCATGGTAATGGTTTCACTTCCACGTTGGTTTCTATTGATCGCTTTTATTTGTGTAAATGCCCTGTCTGCTCCTCCATAAACTGCTGGATCAAATCTATCATCTCCAATATACAAATCATAAGTATTTTCATCAGAAGTATATGAGCCTCTATGGGTAAGATCTTGAATTGGATTGTTAGTACCATACTCTTCAACCACATAATATTCAACTATTTGATGACTTTCAACTGGTCTACTCTCGTCTCTCCATCATCCATAAACACTATGAAAAGCATTTCCAGAGAATTGATTGTTTACATCGAAATCAATTTGCTGATTAGTTGCTCCTGGCCTTAGAGATTTTCTAATTAAAGTGTTTTCTATTTCAGTCCAACTCCCAAAAACATTACCATTATTTTTAACTACCATACAACCATCACTATTTGGTTCTGATTGCTACATTTCATAAACAAAGCCATTATTGTTTCTAATACTTACCTCATTTTCATTAGTAGTTCTACCGCAGTCTGCACTAAAGTCTCCTGCCTGAGCGAAAGATTGACTGGTAAGAAAACTTAAAATAAAAAAGGAGACTAAAAATTTAATTGGAGACTTTAATAACATTTGAGTAATTGCCATAAATAACTGCATAAGTTTTGATTTTTTGAAAAAGTTATAACGAAATTGTTTCGTAATCTTATTAAAAAAAGGTTAGAGCGTGGTCAGTGTTTTAACTTTTTTGATCTTACGGAATAAAAATTGAAAGACTTAGTTAGTTACTTTATTAAATTATTTTTTATCATAACACTAAACTACACGTAATGAACAATATATAAAAAATATTACAATCTTTTTTTTAATATTTTTCACTAGCATCCGAAAGTTTGGGGTTTTAGAAAAACAAAAAAAACGAAAACTATTTTGTTTTTAATATATTACATATTTAGAAAGTTAAAATATTTGAAAAAGATAATTTATGAATATTCAAATTTTAATTAATTGTATTTATTAGTGTTTTCAAACACTTAGCACTTTTCTAAAGTGGATATTCTAAAACTTTCTGATTCTAAGGATTGTTTTTCGTACATCGTAAAAAACACCTTTTGATTATTAGTTTTTAAACTAAGCATTATTCGCTCTTTAGAAAAACTATTGAGACCTCTAGAGCTTAGTTACACTTAATAACTAACTAAAAAAATACTTTAAATTTCACGAAAACTATTATTAAAAAGCAATATCTACCACCGAACTCGTTTAAACTAATTAAATTACCAAGAAAAATAATTACAAAAAGTAAGAATAAACCTGTCCTTTAAAGCCTTTAAATAATGTATCCTGCCTACAAAAAGGATATTGTAACGGAATTAAGCGATTTAAACGCTAATTTTTCACTATCTCAACTGTTTAAAAAACCCTCCATTAATTTTAAGAATTAAGTCAAAACACATTTCCGATAGACATTAATTATTTCTCAGGAAGCAACATCCGTTTAATTTCATTCAGCTTCATCAAGGCTTCTACAGGAGTTAAGGTATCGATATCAGTTTCTATAATTTCATTTTTAATATCCTCCAACAAAGGGTCGTCTAAATTGAAGAAACTCAATTGCATTTCTTCCTTTTGGGTCTGCTTTAGCGTTACTGAAATTTCTTCGCTTTTATGCGATTTCTCTAACTGCTTCAGCATTTTTTGTGCACGTTTTACTACATGTTGTGGCATTCCTGCCATTTTTGCTACATGAATTCCAAAACTATGCGCACTACCACCAGGAGTTAATTTTCTTAGAAAAAGCACATTATCTTTAATTTCTTTTACAGCTACGTTATAATTTTTTATTCGAGGAAATGTTTCGCACATATCATTCAATTCATGATAGTGTGTTGCAAAAAGTGTTTTGGGTTTAGTTGGGTGTTCGTGTAAAAATTCGCTAATTGCCCAAGCTATGGAAATCCCATCATATGTACTTGTACCACGACCTATTTCATCTAAAAGAATTAAACTTTGATCGGATAAGTTATTTAAGATACTGGCTGTTTCATTCATTTCAACCATAAAAGTCGATTCGCCCATCGAAATATTATCGCTTGCTCCTACTCTGGTAAATATTTTATCTACCACTCCCATTTCTACTTTTTCCGCAGGCACAAAGCAACCTATTTGAGCCAGTAAAACAATTAATGCTGTTTGCCTTAAAATTGCAGATTTACCACTCATGTTAGGACCTGTAATCATAATAATTTGTTGTGTTTTATTATCTAAAAACACATCATTCGCAATAAAGGATTCTCCTAATTTAAGCTGACGTTCAATTACTGGATGCCTACCTTGGGTAATCCTCAATTCATTACCCTTAGTAAATAAAGGTCTTGAATAATTGTGATCGGTGGCTAATATAGCAAAGCCGCACAAACAATCTAACTGACCTACGAGTGTTGCGTTATTTTGAATAATTTGAATGTACTCGTGCATCCAAGCCACTAAATCAGCAAATAGTTGCTGTTCTAGGGCTACTATTTTTTCTTCTGCCCCTAAAATCTTCACTTCATATTCCTTAAGCTCTTCTGTAATATAGCGTTCTGCATTTACCAAGGTTTGCTTACGAATCCAATGCTCTGGCACTTTGTCTTTATGCGAATTTCGGACTTCAATATAATAACCAAACACATTATTAGATGCTATTTTCATAGAAGAAATTCCTGTAGCTTTACTCTCACGAGCTAGCATTCCATCTAAATAATCTTTCCCAGAAAAGGCCAATTGTCGCAACTCGTCTAATTCTTCATTAAAACCAGAAGCTATTGTACTTCCTTTTAAAATATTTACGGGTGCTTCTTCGCTCAGCGTTCTTGAAATTTTTTCTCGTAATAACTTACAATCGTGAAGTGCATCACCTATTTTCTTAACCGCATCTTGATCACTTTTAGTGGCTAACTTTTTTATGGGTTCAATAGCATCTAAAGAAGATTTTAATTGGTTAACCTCTCGAGGAGAAATTTTTCCTGTTGCCATTTTGGAAACCAAACGCTCTAAATCTCCGATTTGCGAAATTTGCTGTTGAAAAACCTCTAATACTTGTGGTGTGGACATTAAATATTCCACAACTTCGTGACGCATTTCGATCCGTTGACGATTTTTTAATGGTAAGGACAGCCAACGTTTTAACATTCGTCCTCCCATTGCCGATCGGGTATTATCAATCACATCCAATAAAGTAACCGCTCCATTGGAATTTGCCGTATACAATTCTAAATTTCGAACTGTAAAACGATCCATCCAAATATAATCATCTTCTGCAATACGCTGAATTTGATTGATATGTTGTAATTTATGATGTTGTGTTTCCTTTATATAATGGAGGATGGTTCCCGAAGCAATCACGCCTAAAGACAAATGATCTACTCCAAAGCCTTTTAACGTTTTTGTATTAAAATGTTGATGTAATGTTTCTAATGCATAGTCCTCTTTCCAAGCCCAATCTTCTAAATAATACATTAAATAATCGGTGCCAAAATCTTCAGTAAAATTATTTTTTTTGGGTTTAGCTACTAAAATTTCACTTGGACTAAAGTTCTGAAGTAATTTATCCACTGTTGCTTTATCTCCCTGAGCCGTTAGAAACTCTCCTGTAGAAATATCCAAAAAAGCTATTCCAAAACTATTTTTCGCATAGTGAACTGAAGCTAAAAAATTATTTTGTTTACTCTGAAGAACTTCATCATTTAACGAAACCCCAGGAGTAATCAATTCAGTAACTCCTCGCTTTACAATAGTTTTAGTTTGTTTTGGATCTTCCAACTGATCACAAATGGCTACCCGTTTACCCGCTTTTACTAATTTTGGTAAATACGTATTTAACGAGTGGTGTGGAAATCCTGCCAATGCCGTTTCTGATTCTGACCCTGCTCCTCTTTTGGTTAAAATAATATTCAGAATATTTGCCGCAATTTCAGCATCACTTCCAAAGGTTTCATAAAAATCTCCTACTCTAAAAAGTAATAACGCATCAGGATATTTCTGCTTAATTGCATTGTACTGCTTCATCAATGGAGTTACTTTTTTTTCTTTAGGTTGAGCTGTTTTTTTTGCAGACACGGTATTCAAATTTGGATCGAACGTAAAAGTACCAATTCCGTTTACTATCGTTAATTTTTATAGGCTAGAGTTATTTGTTTTTATTCACAATTTTATCAGAGAGAATATTAGAAGAGAATTGATTGCAAATTTATACTTACAATAATACTTTGATCCTGCATTCAACTTATAAATGGTTTATTACATTAGTTTCTTTTTCTATTATTTAGTTGAAATCATTTTATGTCCCAAGCGCTATAAAAACTAAATCCATTAAAAACCTATAATTTTTAAAAACGTATTAAGTATTCAGTAAAAAATACTAAGCCCTTTTTATTCTGAGTCATATTCTTACTTTTACAGAAAAATAGTACTTCTTTTAATGGAAAACAGAAAATTAAAAAATAATGAACTAACTCGTAAAACGGTTGAAGAGTTTAAAAAGGCTAAAAAAACACCCATTATTGTAATTTTGGATAACATTCGAAGCTTAAATAATGTAGGCTCTGTTTTTCGCTCTTCGGACGCTTTTTTAATTGAAAAAATTTATTTGTGTGGCATTACGGCTACACCACCACATAAAGACATTCAAAAGACGGCTTTAGGTGCTACAGAAACTGTAGTTTGGGAACATATTGAAGACACGTTTACGCTAATCCAAAAACTTCAAAAACAAAATGTACACATATGTGCTATTGAGCAAGCTGAAGATGCTGTTTTTCTTGACAAATTTCATCCAAAGCCCAACCAAACACATGCAGTTGTTTTTGGCAATGAAGTAAAAGGCGTACAACAAATGGTGGTTTCTGCTAGCGATACCGTAATTGAAATCCCTCAATTGGGAGCTAAACATTCACTTAACATTGCAGTAAGTACAGGAATTGTGCTTTGGGATTTATTTAAAAAAATAAATTAGGTTTTAGTACATAAGCTCTTTAATCAAAAAAATGCATAAACAGGAAATTCACAAATCATTTTATAATTTAAAATCTTCAAAACAAATCATATGAAAAAGACACTCTTTATATTCGTCTGGATTATTTTAAGTGCTTGTGAAAGTACTAAAAGTAAAGAAATTTCAACGGTAAAAAATCAAAATCCTCGGAACGAAACTCCTGTAAAAAAAGAAACCCCACTTAATAATGAAAAAACAGAAAATAAAAAGGCGGAAAACAAAAAACGTTATTTTGAAGAAATTTTTTCAGAAATAACTTTTAACACATTCACTTATGGAAAAAATACCTCCCAAGGTGGAAAAACGCTTGACCTTAAATTAGATGTCTATCAACCAAAGGGAGATATGTTATCTAAACGCCCTTTGATAATTTACGTGCATGGTGGTGGTTTTACACAGAACTCCAGAAGCAATATTAAAAATCTAGGTTTTTTGCAAACTTTAGCTAAATCTGGTTTTGTAGTAGCCTCAATCGACTATCGCCTTATTGATGGAACACAAAGTGCACTTTCCATGCCGATTGGCATTTTAAATGCCGCGGAAGACACACGAGCAGCTATCCGTTTTTTCCGAAAAGATATCGCTACGGAAAACCAGTTTAAAATTGACACAGATCAAATTATTTTAGGTGGGTACTCTGCTGGTGCAATCACAACATTATTTACAACGTACTTAAATACGCAAGAAAAAGTAGACTCCTTTTTTCCTCCCTTATCACAATATGTAAAAGCTAATGGAGGAATTGCAGGAAATACTGGGAACGAAGGTTACCCAACTAACGTAAAAGGAATTTTTAATGCTGCCGGAGGAATCTCAAATCTAGGATTAATGGACAACTCCGCAAGCTTTATATACAGTTTGCATGGAACTCGTGATGCGACGGTACCTTTTGGAAGTTCCCCACAATTAAAAGGGTCGAAGCTAATCCATGAAAAAGCAACCGAATTGGAAATTACAAATAAGTTAGATGCTCCAAATGCTGGACATAATGTTTTATTTTCTTGCAATGAATGCAGAAAAAAATTACAAAAATTTCTAGCCGAACAAATAGCTAAATAAAAAGTTATGGCTTTAAAAATAGCTTTATTAAGAGGAATTAATGTATGTGGAAATCGAAAAATCAAAACTTATATACAAAGTGGAAATATTCTATTTTTTACTAATGGTAATTATTCTAATATTTAATTAGCTAATAAAATTCCGCAATTAATCCTTTCTAAATTTCAATTTAAAATCCCTATTGTAGTTTTTGAAGTTGATTTGTTGCAAAAAATTGTACTCAAAATCCATATACAAACGAACCTGATTTTTTAAATCGATTGTATATTACTTTTTTAAATATGACTATCCGTAACTGGTACCAAATCTAAAAAAAAGCTATCTTTAGAAGATTAATACACAAATTTACAACTATGAATCTTCGCGAGTTTTTTAAAAAGTATCCTGATGAATCTTCTTGTATTGAAGGTTTCAAATCCAAGCGATTGGAAATGGGGATAGTTTGTAAAAAATGCCAACATACAGCGCATTACTTTCGCAAAACAGATTTAAAGTTTCAATCTAAAAAGTGTGGAAGCCGCTTAAGCTTACGTTCGGGAACAGTTATGGAGAACAGCAATTTGCCATTTCAGTATTGGATGCTTTGCATCGAACTAATGACCCTGTCGAAAAAGAGTTTTTCAGCATTAGAAATGCAACGGATGTTGGGACATAAACGCTATGAACCAATTTGGCTTATGATGCATAAAATTCGTAGGGTGATGAGTAAAAGAGATGAAAAATATAAGTT
>Ga0209185_1002339_pt1 | contig 13221 bp, 7 predicted proteins | sample SidtaG_2_FD_187425 | JGI IMG/M metagenome (GOLD analysis project Ga0209185, IMG submission 187425) | Marine algal microbial communities from Sidmouth, United Kingdom - Sidmouth_Asex2 metaG (SPAdes) (version 2) | ecosystem: Host-associated > Algae > Red algae > Unclassified | place: Sidmouth... | reverse complement strand
AGAACGACGATTAGTCCGTTCCGGTCCCCCCGGCCCCTGTTCCGCTACGCTCCACAGGGGCCGGGGGGACCGGAACGGAAAGAAGAAACTCCACTTTTAAACTGTCCGGCTAAAGCCGACCACCTCAAACTGATGATCTCACGGCGTGGTACTGTCAGTGAAGGTCACTATGAGCCTTTATTGGTTGCTAACTCCATCGTTATTACAATCAACGGAGAATCACGCCTTTACAATCATGTTTATACCGATGAAGGGCTTATGTTCCTTCAGTTAGATGACGGCGATTCAAAGCCTTTTGTCATGATCAATAACAATCTTCTGGAGGGGAAGTCTCCTCAGGAATACTTGAATGAGACTTACATGGCTCCTCAAAAGGCTAAAGAGCTTCATAGTGAATTAGCTCTTACTCTTTGGACAACTCTTTGGAAAGGATCAAGAACCATGTGGATATACAGAAGTCAAACATCAAATCGGTTGTTCGCCTATTTCAAATCTAATATTGTAAAGGCAGGAACTTATAATTTTAATAATAACGGTAGTACAGTTCTCATTGTAGGAGAGTTAGGTGAGGTAGAAGCGTTCTACCGGCTCAAAACCTTCAGACAGAAAAAAGGTGACAGCCTTGCTGTCCATGTTAACCCCGTAGATGGTACCATCAACGGCTGCAAAGTATTTATAGATGACGCCCCCGCGCCAGATGGACTTTACCGCTTAACCTGGCTGAAATCGCTTAACGTCAAAAACGGGCTTGTTGCCGATAAGTAATATGGCCACCAACAAACTCGCTTCCCTCCGCTACCTCGCCCTCGATCGGTGTTTCTCCAATCCCGGCCGGAAATACTACATCGAAGACCTCATCGATGCCTGTAATCAGGCGATCTATGAATCCACCGGCTCTCATGACGGCGTAAAGCGGCGCCAGGTCTACGCCGACATCACCTTCATGGAAAGTGAACAGGGGTACGCGGTACCGCTTGTCCGGCATAAGGATGGCCGCAAGAAATTCTTCCGCTACGAAGACACCTCCTTCACCATTCGGCGGCGCAGCGTTAACCAAGCGGAAGTAGAGCAGATCGCCGAAACGCTGGCCATCCTCTCTCGTTTCAAAGGAATGCCGCAATTTGAATGGCTCGATGAAATCAAGATCCGTCTTGAATCCGCTTTCGGAATGACGAGCACCACCGAAGCATGCGTCAGTTTCCAGGAGAACCCATACCTTAAAGGACTCCGCTATTTTGCCGATCTCTTCGCCGCTATTTCTCAAAGAAAAACCCTCATTATCAGCTATCAGGGATTCAGGCAACCAGAACCTGCCGACCTGCCCTTTCATCCCTGGTACCTCAAGCAGTACAATAACCGCTGGTTTGTGTTGGGGCACAACGAAACTTTTGGGGACTTGTCTATCCTCGCGCTCGATCGGATTCAGGATCTGAAACCAGCCTCGTTTAATTATCTGGACAATAAGTCATATGACTTCGAGGAGTACTTCGAAGATGTAATTGGTGTTTCGTTTCCAGAAGAACGGTTAGTTGAAATGGTCCTCCTTAAAATCGATCATAAGCTCTGGCCATACATTGAAAGTAAGCCCTTGCATAGTTCCCAGAAAGTAAAATCAAGAACGCCCGAAGGGGTAATCGTTGAATTGAAAGTGATCGCAAACTTCGAGCTGAGGGCCACCCTTCTTTCTTACCTGACGGGCATCGAGGTGCTGGAACCAGATAGTCTCCGGAGGAACCTAATCAAAGACCTAAACATTGGCTTAGCGAAGTATTCATAAACGTGTGCACTTGGGTTGCATAGGTAGGGTAGACTTTTGTCTTGTTGCGCGGAGAAACCGTGCCTTTATCTTTTTACACCCCAATAAATACAGAAATGCCTAACGCACAATTTACCCTAGAACTCAAAAGCTGGATCGATACATTCCCAACCTGGAAAAAGAACCTAAGCCTTGATATCCTTGCGCGGGGCACTTGTCGTAAGGAAGCTATGGTGGAGGCGCTTGACGCTTTTCTGATTGAAAATAAGCTGAAGAAAGCTCCTGAACCAACATCAGCGGCAGCTACCGCTACAACAGTACCTGCAACATCAGGTGCTGCTGTCTCCCCTGTGTCAGATTCAGCGCCCCTAATACTAAGTAGCATTCAAGGGTTCAAATCCGTAAGTGCTTTGCGGGATGGGGAGCGCATTGAAGTTGGGCCTGGATTGACTGTTATTTATGGGGTTAATGGTGCTGGGAAGTCCAGCTACGTCCGAATGCTGAACCGGGCTTTCTCCTCCCGAGGAGATCAGGAAATATTGCAAAACGTATTTGCTGAACCTACTGGAGACCCCTCCTGTGAGTTTTGCTTCAATGCTGACGGAACCGCCGAAACAGTATCGTTTCCGGCGCAGAAGGAGCACCCTTATCTACAAAGGTTTTCTGTGTTTGATGGTAAAAGTGCTCGTGTTCATCTCGACCAGAAAAATGAATTGCTTTTTGTGCCTGGAGGCTTTGAATTTTTTACCTCGCTAAACGATGGCCTTGACGGTATGGTTCGCTTAATGAGGGAACGTACTGCAACGCGTAAACCCGTTAATCCCCTAGCGCATACTTTTGAAAGGATGAGTCCAGTTTGGAAAATAGTTAACGGAATATCTGCGGGTACGACTATGCAAGAAATAAAAGAACAAGCAGTTGTTGCTGATGCCTCCGTTATTGAACACCTTGCCGAACTGGAACTGGAACTAGCGAAACTAAAAACCAGTGAAGTGGCCGCTGATGTGAAAAAATTAAACAGCTTATCTGCCAACCTCGATCGTCTTGTGACTGCCCTTCAAAAGATAAATGAACAGTTTTCATTAACCAACGTGACTAAGCTTCTTAGGGCGCGGACGCAGGTGCAGAAAAAGGATCAGGAAGCAAGGCAAACGGGCACGGCTCGTTTTACCGAGTTGGGCATTAAGTACGCTGGTACGCCACAGTTTAAAACGTTTCTTGAATCCGCTGCTGCTTTCATGGAACTACGCGATGAGGAAAATGACTGCCCTTACTGTGACCGGCCGCTTCAGGAGAGAGGTAAGGTATTAAAAACAGCTTACGAAGGCTTTTTGTCAAGTACTGCTGAAAAGGAATCGGCAACTGCCCGCCGGGCACTGGATGCGGGGATCGAGGTATTGGAAGCCATTCACTTTCCGCAATTAGATGATTCTCAAACCTTATTTACGCAGATGCAACGTGACGAAGCAGGTAAAAAACTGGCCGTCACCTATGTACATCAGATAAAGGCAGCTACGGAGTTTCGTGATGTCCTACTTGAACGCTTACGCGGAAATTTCTTGCTGGGCGAGCCCTCCGTTTTTATCATCGACCACGCACTGATCAATGATTACCAACAGGCTATTGCAGCAGAAGTCGAACAACTCAAGAAGCTAGATCCCGCAACGGAAATCGTCAAAAAGGAAGCGGAAGTAAGTCTTCTGCGTGATCGGATAAAATTAGGAGAAGAGCTAGATGGCATCCTCGACTATCTCAAAGCACTTCAGTGGTGTGATAGGGCTGGCAAACTCATAACCAGCTTTGCTACGAACTCGGTGACAATCAAGCAAAGGGAGTTCTTCAACAAGTATGTCACCGATGATTACCTGAAGACATTTGAAGCAGAGTGTAAAAAGCTTGATGCTCAACTCAAGGTTGAAATATCCCAGCAGGGCACTAAAGGCAAAACTATCCGCGATCTTAAAGTTGGTGGTGTTGATCCTGGCCGAGTTCTCAGTGAGGGGGAGCAACGGGCTACGGCTTTAGCCGATTTCTTGACTGAGATACAAGTGTCAGGTAACTGTTGCGGCTTGGTGTTTGACGACCCGGTCACGAGTCTGGATCATGAACGGAAAAAATTAATCGCCAAACGAGCTGTGGAAGAAGCTTGTAATCGACAAGTTGTGGTCTTTACCCACGACCTTGTCTTTGCTTCTTATTTGAAGAGTGAGGCGGAAGCGGTAGAGTCAGAATACGTAAGTCACTGGGTCGTCAAAGACGAAAATGGACCCGGACGGGTTTGGTTGAAAAATGGGCCCACCAATGCAGCAGACTATAAAAAATCAACAATCCCTAAAAAATGGTTGGAGAAATGCAAAAATGCTTCGCCCACGGAGCAGGAGTACGCTTTGAAGGAGGGCTTTGGTGCACTAAGAACGTGCTATGAGTCTTTTGTTATACATGGCCTCTTTCGTGGGTCAGTGCTTAGGTTTGATGAGCGTATCAGCGTTGGAAGATTAACGGAATTGGTATTTGATGACGAAATAATTAACCAGGTAATTGAAAAGTCTGGTGAGTTGTCGCGTTACATTGAAGGGCACCTTCATAGTGATAAATACGTCGAAATCAAACCAACTCCTGAAATACTGAAATCAGAAATTGAGCTATTCGATGCAATGAATAAACGGCAACGTGAATTGGTCAATGCAAGCAAAAATTAATTTTTTTCCGATTTTACGTCGTGTCTAGACGGAGTTGTCTTACGCTTCCAGCTAGCATGGTGTAAAAACACCAAACGATGGTGCAGAAAAGTTCGAGTACCTTTCCAGTAGCATCGAGAACAGCGCAAACAAAAACCCCCAATTGCCTTACCGCCTGAAAGGCTCAGGGTGTCCGGGAACACATCCGTGAAGTCCTCGAAGGAGGTACCGAAGCCTTTAAAGCTCGGGAACGTAGATATCGGATTAGCGGGTAGCTAAATATTATCACACCTGTGCACTTGCTGTGCACAGGTTAATTTGATCTTTGTAATATGGATACACCGTTTGGAAATTTTGCTGACATTGATAACGAGGATTGGTTCTCAGGATATGAGGCAAGTAAAAGCTTAATGTCGGGTATCTGGTTTGAAATGGACCATCTCCGCGACTATCCAATCGATCAGGTCGGACCGCATATTCTATTCCTACTCACGCTGGAAAGATATGGATACTTCCAGAAGGTCGATGGTTGGAAAAGCATCAAGGCTTTACTGGAATCTGATGAGGTAAAGCAACTGCCTCATTATTCGATTCTCCACGAATTATATACCAATGGTAAACTACTCTTACGGAAAGAAACACCGGAACAGTTCCAAAGGGTAGTCGCTAGGATAAGGGAAGAGAGAACTGCATTCTCTGCTGATCAGTTCCCGTTGTTTTTTGACAACTTGCTGTACAGTATGTTCAGCGCTAACTCTAAAGCTGGTGGGAATCACCTGCTTACAGGATATTTGAGAGGACTAATGTCCAGTGCCGCCGGTATCGCGGAGGCGGAAAGGATCTTCAATCCGTTTGCAGGTTTAGCTTCTTTCGGCATGTATCTCCCAAAGGAGACTAGTTTCTTCGGTCAGGAAATCAACGATCAAACGTTTGATTTTGCCCGCCTGAGAGCTGTAGCTCATGACATAACGCTTAATGATGACTTTTCTCTAAGAAAGGAAGATACTTTTACCAATTGGCCAGTTGATAAGAAGTTCGATGTAGTCATCGCTAACCCTCCTTTTGGCATCAGCCTGAATCGGTACTCAAAAGAAATTTCTTCATGCCGTAGTGCTCAAAATTTTTTAATCAGAAATGGAATCCTTCTTCTGAAGCCTAAGGGAAAGTTGGTTGTGCTGGTGAGTGAAGCTTTTCTTTTCAGAGGAGGAGTAGAGCAGAAAACTCGCCGTGACCTTATCGAGACTGACTTTATTGAGACAGTCATTTCTCTTCCCCAGGGAATGCTTAACGGTACTTCTGTAGCAAGTGCTATCCTCGTTATTAACAGAGATAAGAGATCAAAGGGAGCAGTAAAGTTTGCTGCACCAAACTCAGTGGATATGGGAAAAGGAGTTGACCAGATGTTTATAGGTGACATAATTGAGGAAATAAGCGAACTAGATTATGCGAGTACTGGGGTAGGGCCAGTCAGGACTGATATGAGACTCGTTTTAAACAGTGAGATAGTTGATCAGGACTACTCATTCCAGCCAGATAGATATCTATTGTCCGATTATACCGGTGTCAAATTATCGGAATTATTAACTCCGCTACCCGGTAAATTGATAAGAGGGAAATACAGCGGTCGCTTAACAACAATTAAGCACCTTGTGGCGGAGGATCAGCACGACTATACTATCGAGTTCCCTCCTCTAACGGAAAATGAAATGGTGTCTGGAGAATACATTCTCCCAAAGAGCACACGTAAAATAGAAAGTTCTGCCCTGATGGTAGCGGTAGCTGGAAGACTGCTTAAGCCGTCGTTTTTTTACAAGCACAGACAGAGCGAAAGCGAAAAATTCCCTGTCTACCTGTCTCCTCAAGTTAAGGCGTTCAATTACGATCGTGAACGATTGGAGTTAGACTTCCTGATTCACCAGCTTCGCAGTCCTGCCGTAAAAACACAACTACGAGCTTATCAAACGGGAACCACAATCCCCCGTATAAGTGTAAAGGACTTCTTACGTATCAGAATCCAGTTGCCCTCAAAGCAGGAGCAGATCCTCACCATGCGTGCACTTGAGCAGTTGAATGAAAAAATGGAAGCACTCCGGGAAGAGCGCGACGCCATTGCAAAAGGTGCAAAGCTTGCTGGGGATAAACGATTTGCTACCCTTAAACACGCCCTTGGCCGCCCGCAGCAAAGCATCCTTTCCGCTGCTGAAACTATAAAGGATTACCTTGAAATTATGGGGGAAGATGGTCAGAAATTGAACGTCGAATACGCCAACTTTTTTGAGCAAGAACGTACAATCTCTGATACGCTGCAGGGTATTGTCAACGATATTGACTTCATCAGTAACATGATGGACCGTGGAGAGAATGGCTTGCGAGTGGAAAGTTACCCTCTTGAATACCCTTCAGTTAGCGCGGTACTAAAGTCCGTCAAAGAGTTAAGCACCAGTGGGCTTAAGTTTAAACTTAAAATCAATGCTGCACCAGATAAAGATTGGGGCAAGCTGTCGGTAGAAATGAACCTGGAATTGTTTCGGGTACTTTTGGAAAACCTTCTTACTAATGCGGATAAGCACGGTTTCGAAGAAAAATCCCCGGGTAACCTCGTTCAGATCACCCTCTCCATCATCAACTACCACCTGTTTATTGAAGTCCAGAACAACGGTAAACCCTTTCCTTCAAACTTTGGCAAGGAGCAGTATGTCCAGGAATTCAAAACGATTAGCACTGATGTTGGGCAAGGTATTGGTGGTCATCAGGTGGATCAAATCGCAAATTATTTCGGTGATCCTGAATGGGCACTCATCACCGATGCCAACAAAATATTCCCCGTTACCTTCATTTTTAGATTCCCTATCTCCGAGACAGTTGCAACAATAGACAATGACGGAAAAATCCACCCCCATGAGTAGTAATCTTATTAATATCCTTTGGATTGACGACCAGTACGATATCCTCAAAGACGTAGTCAACAAAGGTAAGGTCAAGGGTTTTCGATTAGTTCCGTTCCGTTCCCTCAATGCGGGAATGCAAGAACTGGAAACTAACTACCAACGCTACGAAGCCGTGCTCCTAGATGCTAAATTCTATGAGAACGAGAACGACGTAGGAACGCCTATTGATACAGATCACGCCTTCCGTGCCAAAGAGCGCATCCTCAAACTAGCAGGTAAAAAAGAGTTCGAAATATTCGTTCTCTCCGGCCAGGCAAAAGACCCCGAAGCCATCGACGGGAGTTTCCAAAAGTCTTTCACCAACTTCTACCGGAAGGGAAATGCCGCTGATAACAACAAGCTGTGGAAAGATATCGCCGCCGCCGTCGACCGCCAGCCAATCGTCCAGCTCCGCCGCAAATACAAAGCCATCTTCGCCGTCTGTACGGAGGCCTATATATCAAAAGACCTTGAGGGAATCATCATCCCCTTGCTTACGGACTTCGAGGCCGGTAAACTGAATGTAGACCACCTGAATGTGATCCGCAAGGTCGTTGAAAAGTTAGGAGATGCAATTTCTGGTTACAACCTCGTACCCCAGGAACTCGATACCATCAACACCATCGCCCGGTTCCTTTGTTGTGAATGGACGAGTCGCGATAAGCATTCAACTTCTTATCGTCTGCAATGGAACCAGTTTCCCATGGAAGTGGGGAAGATGCTTAGTTCCCTGGTCCAAACAACCCAAGCAGGCTCTCACCCCGCTTACCTCGATAAACACATCCGCGAGATGGGAACAGATTATTGGGTACGTGCCTCCTTCTTCCAACTCCTCGCCCTCCTGGAATGGTTCAAACCTTTCGTGGATACCAGTCCTGATCTTCGCTGGGATACGGGCAGGTAGGCGCGCAGCCCTGCTTTTTAACTTGACCTTGCACCTGCGTACCCGCCCCATTTATTACCTTTCCAGCATGAAAACCCTGGTTTCCACCGCCCTGAAATTTCAGCTTACGATTCCCGAAGTCGTGGAAATGCTCAAAGCCGAGGGCCACAGCGTTAACCCTGATTACCGAACCAAATTAACAAAGCAGCAGTACGCCATCGTCGCCGCTAGCCAGGGAATAACTGAGCGGGAAAGTGAAAAGCCTAAGCAAAAAACGAAACAGCGTTTTGGCTCCGTCAAATTTTACGCCTCCGACAAAGCTTTCGGCTTCATTACTGATGCGGAAACAAGCGAAGACCATTATTTCAGAGAAAGCCACCTGAATACAGAAGCGGTTGCCGACGGGAACCTTGTTGTTTTTACCTCCGTCCCCTCCAAATATAAACCAGGGACCAAAGAAGCTAGGGCCGTCATTCACTTCGCCGAATGCAAGAATATGGAACTCCTCTGTGCTGTTTACCTCAAGTCCGATAATACTTTTATTCGCCAAACGGTACTACAAAACATCCAGCCGGGTGACGTCCGCTACCTGGTCACCCAGGAACTCGACCAATTCCCAACTGTAGACAACGACACAGCCTATAAGGCCTTAGCCTCTCGCATTGACGGCTACCAGGCCTGGCTACCTGATCCTACCGACAAACAATCTCTCAACGATATCGCTTACGCAAACCTGCGCAAAGGGCCGGCTGTTGTGTATCCCGTTCGTTGGTGGCTCGAAGGTCGTACAGACCAAAAACCTGACGAGGCTGCTATGACCGAAGCGTATCCTTCACTCGCCCAGGTCCAACGCTTTACGATCCTGGCCACACTTCCAGAACTCACCCGCTACGAACTATTGACCCGTCAAGGAAAACAGGAGTCCTACCTTGTGCTGCTTCGCTTCATGGAGACTTATGTACGGCAGCGAAATGACGTGCCAGCCAACGATGATAAAACGATCGCCGACTACCAAAACCAACAATTGACGGATTATCCGCTCTACGAGTGGACCGCTCAGTTCGTCCGGCCTCATCTCACCCAAAAACAGGAGGCAGAAGGTTTCTTCGCCGGTCAGCTGTTTCGTGTTAGCCTCGATTACCTGATCAATAACCCTGAACAACTCACCATAAACAACTTGGAGCGTCTTGCGGTAATGTCCCTCACCGACGAACAACAGAGGTTAGATTTTGCCCGTAAAGTATTCCAACATGATCTGCCCCGTTTGCCTGCTGAGAAATCTGCCGTTTTCTCCCGTACTGAAAACCTACTTAACTTTCTAAAAACGGAACCGTCTAGGCAGGCTTTCAAAACTGAAATCACCGATGCCCTGTCTTTAGACTATCGCGTCCTCTGGTGGGAAAATGGGTTGCTAAAAGCACCGATAATCGGGGACCTCTTATCGTTTTTGCGTCGCAATGATCTCCCACTCAAACGTCTTGCGCGTTGGCGGTCAACCAATCGCTGTTCCACCGAGCAGATAGCGACACTTCTGGCAGACATCAGCGGTAATTTTCCCGACTGTAAAACCTCCGCCGACCTTTACCGTTTCTACGAACAATTGGCCCTACTCCCTGACCTCTTCCCCGAAGTCGAAGTCAACACCCTTATCTCTCCCCATAACGCGAACCTGCTCTATGTTCTTCGTTGGGCGCGGGGCGAAGATATCGCCTTCAGCTTTGATGAATTCAAAAATACGCTCGTCTATCTTCGTCCTGAGGATCAACTCACGTTCCTCCGCCGGATGTTTGGTGGTGTCGCTCGTAAAGAGATAATCTTAGCTCCTTCCCAACTACGAGAGGTGACCGCCATTGATCTTGATGTTTATCATCTTGCCGCCAAGCACCATCCGGATGACCACCTCGATATTTCTCTTCACGTAGTCATCGCCGCCCTGAATGCCTATGCCGAACACGGACGCTTCCTCCTCGAAGGAGAACTATTAAAGGTCGTACTACAAAACCTTTGGTTCGCCGGTGACCAGCGCCGCTTTACCATCGATCACCTCTTTGAACACTGCGCTGGCCGGATGGTACTGGAAAACAACCTCAGTGGTAACCGGCGAATTCAAAAGGAAGTGAACGGGGATAACAAGCCAGTACTCATCTTCCATTTTCCTTACGATGCAGACTTAGTCTTGGCCGTAAAGAAATTACCCGGTGCCCGCTACCTGGCCGATCGTAAGGTTTGGCAGCTGCCCTACAGCCAAGTGGCAGCTGCTACTAAATTTGCCCACGAGCATGGCTTCCGTCTTGAAACCGACGGAGATCGCTACGTTAACAACGCCCATCTCGCTACTTTCAAGCGGGAAAAAATACCGCCACCTGGAATACGCTACTGCGAGGGCCGTCAATCAAATAAGCCTGGAAACATCTCGGGTAAAACCTTCTGGTGGTGTCATAACAAACCTTGCCATCAGAACTGTCAGACAGTTCATGATGCCGCAAACTGGGAAAAATACACCCTATTAGACTTTTGCCTTCTCCTTGGCTTCAACCTCGATAGTACTAGCAAATACAGTAATGAAAGTATCCCTTACGGTAAATACCACCAGTTTGTAAGTGTAATCAACCGCTTCAGAATCTTACTCGATCACCTTTACTGCCGTTCCTGTGAGCATGTTCTTCAGCCCGTTGAAGATTCTCACTATGCCTTCTATCGAGTTGTTCGCTTTCGCTGCCGTAATACTGCTTGCACTGAAAATCACGAAGTCTATCTACACCACTGCTTTAACAAGAAGTGCAGCAGCATCATCGACAGTCGCGACACCAACAAGTGTAGCAACGGTTGGCATATTTGTACTAGTGATAAATGCGGTTGCTGCTGCTCTCACGGTAAAAACGTAGAACGCAAACAAAACCTGGAAAGGAACAATCAGCACCCGGGGAGTAAATTGTTAGCAGACATCGCCAACAAGGTTGGTCACCTTGAGCGAGGGACTCATTTTTGCTACGGTTGTGGTAACAAGATGAATAAGCTCGCGAATGAAATCTATAACTGTTCCGACTGCCTCATTACTTACGAAACCATTGGTAATCGCTTTGATCGGTCGAATATGGAATAGCGAAAGGTCAGGTTTGAGAATGCTGTAATTAAGATTGTTCAGTAAGGCTAGAGGCCAGACTTGCTAAAAAATTGAGACTGATCCTTTCCTCTTTATCAACTACCATCACCGGAGAGCTCCCAAACTTACTAACCGCCCCCGTAACCGCAATGACCTTCCCCTAAATTTCAGCCTTTGGGTCACCAGCGAAATTTTTCAGGTTCTTCTTCCGAATCATAACCAAAAAAATCTGATTCGGGTACTGCTTATCCAGATTGAACCAAAGATTACCCGCCTGACTATACCGGCTGCTTACCACTTTCCCGGCCACCGTGATCTTTTTCCCTTGACCCGTATACAACTTCGCCTGCACCGTATTGAAATGGCCCCGGGGTAGGGAAGGGGCATAGATCGGATCCACGTCGCCGGCGGCCACCGCCGGAATCCAGTACTTGGTATCCGCCTCCGCTTCCAGCTGCTCCTGCCCGGCGACCAGGTTAAAGAAGTCCAACCCCGTCAACGCTTCCACCTCGTCGATCGCAACCGCGTAGTGCTCGATAGGGTAGCGCAGCTTTTCGTTTGGCATCAGGAAGGCGATCGCTTTGCCCGCCTCCAGGTCGAGAATAACCTTATAGTACTGCTCCGGAATAGAAACCTTATTCACCCCCCGCTCAACCACCGGCAATCCATCCTTCAACACGCCGCCGGTAACCACATACAACTGCCGTCCACTCCGGTCTACGTATCCCCGCAAAAGCCCCTTCAGCTCCGCCCAGCCGTCACGGTTAAAATCGCCCAGCTGGGGCGACATGTTCGAGTAGAAGTAGCTCTCCGACAACGCCTTCTCCGACCACCGGAAATCCGCCGACGGAGCCAGGTGGCCACGGTCCCAACCAAAGCCGTCAAATTATAGGTGCTATCTGCCTGCAGGTATTTCAGAAAGTAGTCCGCCTCTACCGCTGAGCCGGTGGCCACCAACGTATCCTCCCTGAAGTCATTCGTCCGCGCTCCCCGACCGTCCGCTACCTCCGGTCGAATAATGTGTGCGACCCAACGCGCTTGCTCATACTCCTCCGCGTAGGAGAGCACCATCGCTGAGTGCCATATCTGCTTGCCGGCGGGCAGACCAACGCTCCGTAGGTCTCCCTGAATCTGCTCAAACTTCAAGGCTTCAATTTCTGTATCAAGCTGCTCCAGCTGCTGAAGCAGCAAAAGCTGCTTTTCCTTTTTAACAGCGAGACGGGCTTCCACGGTCTGGCCACTCACAACAAAGGAGCTGAGCACCAGGATAAGCAGTAATCTAAATTTCATCACAATCAGTAAGCTTTCATCCATCAACGCTTTTAAGCGGTCCCTGTTTCCCATACAGCACTTAGTTTTCTGGGCGCGGACGCAGGATGCAAGGAACGTTAACAAGCAGGGTAGGGGACTACCTCCTTGACCCTGATCCTCAACGCTACGCACCATCCGCCACCGCCGCCCGTCCAGCCTCCGGAATCCTCCGGCTGGCCGCCCGGCGGCGTCGAACCGTGCTGTATGGTGACACAACCCCAGCCAACGCTCTCTGACTCCCCTCTTTCGGAGGGGCCGGGGGAGGATAGCGGCTTGCCCCACTTTGCCCGCCGGCTCTCCCCTTCCTGAAACCTAGTCTCCATCTTCCGCGTCCCGGCGGACGCCAGGCGCGGCCACTACGAAGCTTCGTGGCCACCCCTGCCGTCCACCGCGCCGCTAACCTTGTTCTTTGTAAAGAGCTTGGTCTCGAGCTATGAGCAAAACCGGCGCACAAAGAGCGGCAGACCATTATAAAGGCACCAGCGATGAATCGGTCAGTCCCCGTTAACCAGGTCCGGCGCTGAAGGAGAAGTTGCTACCTTCCCAAACCCTAAGCTTAATCT
>Ga0209185_1002336_pt1 | contig 13240 bp, 9 predicted proteins | sample SidtaG_2_FD_187425 | JGI IMG/M metagenome (GOLD analysis project Ga0209185, IMG submission 187425) | Marine algal microbial communities from Sidmouth, United Kingdom - Sidmouth_Asex2 metaG (SPAdes) (version 2) | ecosystem: Host-associated > Algae > Red algae > Unclassified | place: Sidmouth... | reverse complement strand
GATTATTTTTTCGATATTTTTTCTTACAAAAACCGCACATAGCCTACGCTACGTAAGGATTTTTGTAGGTAAAAATAGCGGAAAAAGAAACCGTCAAAAAGTAAGGATATTTTTGTCCCACTACTTACTCATTGTTTTTTATCATGAAAAATCTCACTATACTTTTCGCTTTAATTTTTGCCCTTACTGCTCAAATTTCGTTCGCACATACGAGCGATGGCGTTAGCAAAATCCAAATTAAAGGTGTGCTTGTTGGCTGCGCCGAAACGGATACTATTTACCTATATCAATGGTATGGCATCAATATGCGCCAATTGCATACAACGACTTTGACGGAGAAAAAAGGGACTTATAATTTCACTTTCAAACTGGCGAATATTCCCGAAGGGTTTTATGCCATCGGTACCTCGCCCGAAAATACGAAGCCACTGATACTCGGCACAGAAAGTAAAATTACACTAAGAGGCAATTGCGAAACTATCAAGGGAATAGAAGTCATTGGTTCGTCGGCGAATACATATTATCAAGGATTGATGAAAGAAAACGGCAATATCAATAATGAGTTTATGCGCCTACTCAAACAAATGCGTGCCGCGATGCGAAGCCCTAAATTGAAAGTGCAAGTGGATAGCCAATTTGCCGTATTGGATGCACGTAGGATTGCGCTTTATGAAACCGCAAAAAAGACCTCATCTTTTATGGGCAAATCGCAAGCCTTAGTCACCTATCTAAGTTTCGTCAACAATAAAGGTGATTACAAAACCGAAGGCGAATACTTTGCAAATGAATACTTTAAATATGTCGATTTTTCGGATACCGCTTTGCAATACACCCCTGCCCTGCTCCAGCAAATGCAGTCTTATGCGAATACGATAGCTCAAGTTGGCTTCGACCCCACCAAGCAAAGTGAGTATGTAGATGGTATTCTGAATAAAACTGCCGCAAATCCTGCCGCTTATCAAGCAGCACTTTTGGGGACGATAATCGGTTACTCTAAGGCGAAAGATAAAACTAATTTCGTGAAATACGGCAAGCTATTTTTGGACAAATATCCGGATTACGACCCTACGTTTCGCCAAAATATACAGACTCAAATCAAGCGTTCGAGTAGCCTGATTACTGGTGCGGAAGCTCCCGAAATTAGTCAACAAACGCCAGATGGCGAAGTTGCTAAGTTGAGTGATTTGCGTGGAAAAGTCGTCTTGATTGATTTCTGGGCGAGTTGGTGCGGACCTTGTCGCAAAGCCAATCCTGCCGTCGTTGCGCTGTACGATAAGTATAAAGACGAAGGTTTTGAAGTCTTTGGTGTGAGTTTGGATAGCGATAAAAAGCGTTGGGTCGCCGCCATCAAAAAGGATAAATTGACGTGGACAAACGTCAGTGACCTCAAAAAATGGAAAAGCGGTGCCGCCGCCGACTATGGTGTGCGCTCGATTCCAACCACAATTTTGATTGATAAAGAAGGAAAAATATTAGCCAAAAACCTGAAGGGCGCAGCACTCGAAGCAAAGATAAAAGAAGCGTTGAAATAATGATTAATGATAATGATTTTTTTCACAGAGCGAAAAAAATCACCTTCCATCGTGCTGTCATTAGTTATTAATGCCAACTAAGAGTTAGGGGGAACGAAAAGTCATTTTTCTAATATGACAAAACCTTTGATTTTAAAGGGTTTTATCCATTTTAATGAAAAAATATAAAAAATCGCTTCGTAAAATTGGTTCTAATGATCAACGTTTTACGCATTACTAAAACGACTTTTCGTTCCCCCTGAACTAAGAGTTAAAACTAATTGATTATCAATTATATGTAAAATATTATAATCAATTTTTGATATTTTAAAAATATATGTATATTATTGTCTGTCAATTAAAAAGCATTTTTTTAATTAATTTGTTAAAAAAAATATTCTATTTAAATAAATTTAAAAATTACTGATAAGTGAAAGAAAATAAATAACTTGCCCCATTATGCTTGTTCTTTTCCCTTCTAAAAACACAAAAAATAGTTCCGTAGCTATGGCTATGCAACGATTTTTTGAATTCTTTAGAAGAAAAAATTACGGCGCATTATGGAACAATTTATTTAATTTCTTTTACTAATCAAAAATTTAGTAAAAATCCAACTCTTAGTTGGCATTACCAATCATTATACATTAATCATTATTTCACTATTTTTCCATTCTCAATTTCTCCATCCCATTCTACTTGATAAAAATATACGCCACTTGGCAAATTTGCTGTATTAATTGTTTGTCTTTCAACGGATTGTAGCGTCTGCTGTGTAATCAATTGTCCATTTGAATTATACAATCTAATGGTGGCTTGTTCCGCAGTTCCGGGGAATTCTATATTTAGATTATCCATAAAAGGATTTGGATATACGTGAATAGAAGTTTCGGTTGTCAAGTCGTCTGTATTGGTGATGCCGAGTGCGAGATTAACGGCAGCGAGTGCGTCGATTCTGCCGTAGCCGTAGGTGTTGTTGGGAACATTTGTGCCAGGTACGTCGCCGCAATTTTCATTCGTAAACTTCGCTACTGCCGATTGTTCGAGAATGTCCTCAATTTCATCGACTTGTCCGGCGAGTTCGGGCTTAGCGGAGATGAGCAAAGCGACCACACCTGCTACGTGCGGACCTGCCATACTCGTGCCGCTATATGCCGCATAGCCACCATTCAAAACGCTCGAACGCACGCCAGTTCCAGGTGCAGAAATATTGGGTTTTAGGCGTCCGCTGCCATCGACTGCTACTGGTCCGCGGCTGCTAAATCCAGCAATCGTATCGTTCTGACGAGTCGCGCCGACTGAAAAGCTGTTTTCGTATATCGCAGCAGGACTACTGACCGTACTGCACTGATTACCAGCGTTTCCAGCGGAAGTGACAATAACTATTCCAGCATTTTTTACATTATTGACGACCTGTTCCATGACCGCAAAATTGCTTGGATTGCAGCCTTCTATTTCAGGACAGCCCCATGAATTTGCGAATACGTGCGGTGCTTTTGTCGGGTCGGCATTTTCACCGTTCAAATCTGTTGGCGCGATAAACCACTCGAAACATTCAATATAAGTCGCGGGTGTTCCCCAACCTTCTTCCATGTTGCGACAAGCTATCCAACGCGCATTTGGCGCGACGCCAATTTGATTGCCAGCCTCGTCGTCGCCGACCATCGTACCCATTGTGTGTGTGCCGTGTGAGGAGTCGTCACAAGGAAAATCGACATCAAAACCGCAAGGATTACCCTCGTTGGTATTCGGATTTTCTTCGTGAATGGCATCGTGCCAGTTGTGATTGTGGTCTTCTATTGCGTCGTCATTCCAGCCGCGATATTTGGCTTGTAATGCCGGATGTGTCCAGTCGTAGCCCGTATCTTGTCCGCCTATCACAACGCCTTCGCCATGGTAGCCCAATGCCCACACATCATCGGCATTTATCATTTGCAAGCCCCATTCTGTTACATTATTTTTGGTGTTGCCTGCCTCATAATCCATCTCTACGGGGGCTTCCATTTTCACGCTTGGATTAGCAATAATCGACTGTACGTCAGTTCGTTGTGCTAAGGTCTGAACGAGTGCCAAATCGCCTTTCGCCCAGAGTGCATTGATGACCCAATAGGCGCGATATTCGGCTTGTTGGGCGTCCAATTCGGCGATAATTTCCGCTTGTGATGCCCGCGCCAATTCGCGTAAGCGCATGTATACGTATTGTCCTTTTTCGTTTTTTGTTTGTAATAATTTCGCGCCCGAAATATCGCTTTGCTCGTTCATATAAATAAGAAAATCGACCGTAGCACCGCTTTCTATGGTAGCCAAAATTTCAGCATCCACTTTACTGCGCCAATCCTCTTGGTTAGTCCATGACATTATGATTAAGGTGAGGCTTGCGAGTGTCAGTAAGAATAGTTTTTGTTGCATATTAAAATGATTATTTTGAATTGTATAAAATATAAGTTCAAGTTTTAGTAGGGGAAGAAGAAGAAAATAATCTACCCCAAATGAAGAAGTTATTTTTTTTATATGTTTGGCTAAATTTGACGCGCATAGCCGAGCTTTCAATATGTTCGCCAAATTAGATATTAAGCGTTTTTTGATTACGAGTTAATTAAAAATAAATTTATATTTATCTAAAATAAAATCATTTACAAAAATAAAAATAAATAAATTACTCGCGTTCGATTTATAACTTTGAATTTGGCGAACATATTGTCCTTTAGTTCACATTAAAAAAATGTTAAGATACAACAATATGTTTACATCTGCCGTTTATAATTTTGAATAAAGTGATTTTGATTTTTTGACAATTTAAAATACTAATAATCAACACTTTGTACTATTCAATATTAACTTATTCAACATTCAACATTAATACACTACGAGATGATCAACCACTTGTTTAGGGAAGAGGAAGAAAATAATCTACCCCAAATGGCTAAATTTGACGCGCATAGCCGAGCTACGCAAGGAGTATTTAGTGAAACATATGAGAAAAAGAACGATTCAGACGGGTAGATTATTTTTTTCGTCTTCCCTTAACACAAATCAAATTTTATGAAAAAGGCAATCATCTTTGGATTCGCAAGCCTCTGTTTATTGCTTGCAAATCAATCATTTGCACAGGAAACTTTTAGTGATTTTTTCAGTAAAATGGCTATCAAAGCCGCCCCACAATACGAAAAAGCTGACATTCAGTGGACAACAAGCACTAAACATGATTTCGGTACGATTACGCAAGGCGAAGCGGTGGTTTATGAGTTTCAATTTACCAATACCTCCGCCATTCCTATCAAGATTAGCAACGCCCATTCTTCGAGTGACTGTGTCGCTCCTATCTGGGAAAATAAAGCGATTCAACCCAATGAAATAGCTACTATCCGCATCCAATTCTGCGCTAATCAAGCTGGCAAATTCAACAAAATTATTAAGGTCTACATTCAAGACACCAAAGAAGCCGAAGCACTCTATATCGAAGGAAATATTGAGTGTGATTAAAGAGCATGTTTAAATTTTTTGGTTCTTTAACAAATCCAGTGGTAAGGGAAGACGAAAAAAATAATCTACCCGTCTGAATTGCTCTTTTTCTTATATGTTTCACTAAATCTTCCTTACGTAGCCTGGCTATGCGCGTCAAATTTAGCCAAACATATAAAAAAAATAACTTCTTCATTTGGGGTAGATTATTTTCTTCCTCTTCCCTAAGTATATTAGTTAGTGAAAGAGATTAAATAAATAAATTGTTTCACAATGCGCTGCAATTTTTTCTTTACACGAGCCAAATTTAATGCGAATAACGGGTTATTTGAAGAGAATTTGGTAAAGTATAAAGGAAAAAGAACAAGTCAAGATGTAATAGACTTTACTATTTTACATTTCACATTTCCAGCTCCTCACAAATCCGCTTCACCAAAGCCGGACCTTCGTATATCAAGCCCGTATAAATCTGCACGAGCGAAGCCCCTGCATTGAGTTTTTCCTGTGCATCTTTACCCGAAGCAATACCGCCCACCGCAATGATAGGAAATGCACCACCCGACTGTTCAGAAAGGTAACGAATGACCTCCGTAGCCCGACTTTTTAGCGGCTGACCACTCAGTCCGCCATTAGCAATTTGTTGTATCTTTTCTGAAGATTCCTGAAGTCCTTCGCGGCTGATAGTCGTATTGGTTGCTATCAATCCGGCGATGCCCGTTGATGCCATAATCTCTACAATATCATCAAGTTGTGAGTCGGTGAGGTCGGGTGCAATTTTGAGTAAAATGGGTTTGGGATTCGGCTTTGTTTGGTTCAAATCTTGCAAACGATTCAGAAGTTTTTGTAGCGGTTCTTTGTCTTGCAAATCACGCAAACCCGGCGTATTGGGCGAGCTGACATTGACTACAAAATAATCGACATATTGGTGCAATGCTTCAAAACAAATTACATAATCTTCTTCGGCTTCAGCGTTGGGTGTCGTTTTATTTTTCCCAATATTTCCGCCGATAATCAACCCTTCGGGACGCGGTTTTTTCAATCGCTCTACGGTCGCTGCTACGCCTTCATTATTGAAGCCCATTCGGTTAATCAAAGCTTCATCTTTTGGCAAACGAAACAATCGCGGACGTGGATTGCCGACTTGTGGTTTGGGCGTCACCGTACCGATTTCGATAAAGCCAAAACCCAAATGCGCCATTACACTCACATACTTACCGTCTTTGTCAAAACCAGCCGCCAAACCCACCGGATTCTTAAAAGTCAAACCAAATAAATCGCGTCGAAGTCGCTCGTTTTCATACGTATACATTTTTCTGACAAATGTTTTTCCGAGGGGAATCACCAATAATATACGAAACAAACGAATCGTAAAACCGTGTGCGGTTTCTGGTTTTAATAAAAAAAGAAGTGGCTTTAATAATTGGTACATAATTCGAGTTAAGAGCGTAGCACGGTGCTTCAAGCCCGTGCCTGTGTACTATCGAAAACACAGGCTTGAAGTGCCGTGCTACGGCTCTGGCTATTTATAATCTCCTGATTCGTAGAGGTCTATATAATGTTTTGCTTTATCGACGAGTGTGTTTGCTTTTACGTCGTCATCTACTTCGGTTTTAATATAATCGCTAATTAAATCGTTCAAACTTTCGACACGAAAATCAGAAAAGCGTCCTTTATCAGTTGTTGATTCGGTGGTTCTTTTGATTTGAATTTCGAGACAGTCGGGAAACAGTTCGTACACTCGCCTATTGGAGAGCGAGACGGCTTGCATGGGCGCGAGGTTTTGAAATTCAACAAAAAGCAATGCGCCTTTAAAGTCATTTTCGCTCGCTGCTGTGAGTAATTCGGCTTCTATTTCAGCGACTTTTCTACCCTTACATTTTTTAATATCGAAACGTAGCCATGTTCGTGTCGGAATTGGGTGAGTCTTTGGTTCAACGGTTTTGCCTTTTTCCAAATCGAATGTGCAAAATACTTTTTCGGAAATTTGTGAGACACTCGTGCGCTCCGTTGAGCCGCTATACCAAGCCGTTTCCAAGCCTTTCACTTTCTGAAAATTATGAATATGTCCGAGTGCTACATAGTCAAATTCATTGAGCATTTTGAGGCGTTCTTCAGGGAACACTTGTTGTCCATATTCGTCGGTCATATAGGCATCAAAAGCGGTGTGCAACATCATGATATTCAACTTGTTTTTGACGGGTGCTATTTTTTCGAGTTCAGTTTCGAGTACCTTTGAGTCATTGATATGCGGCAAGCCGTGTACGACCAGTTCGCCAAACTCATACGTCTCATATTCCTGTCCGAAAATAGCGTATACATTCGGTATCGTATTAAAGGCTTTCAGTATCGGCGCGGTGTAAATACTGCGTGGCGTCTCGTGATTTCCAGCGATGATAATGATAGGAATATTCGCATCTGACAAGCGTTTGAGTTGCTGCAAAGCTACTGTTATCGGGCGATTGGGCGGCGAAGGGCGATGGAAAAAGTCGCCCGCATGTACGACTATGTCCGGTTTGATTTCCAGTATTTTATCAATAATATAAATGAAAGATTCGTAAAAATCTTGTTCGCGGATATTGATACCATTCGAACCTGTTTTATCGAGTTCGTTATAGCCAAGATGGGTGTCGGAGAAATGTAAGATTTTCAACGGTATTGTTTTTTACCACTAAGGACACGAAAGGCACAAAATCATTTAGACGCAGTAGAAAATGAAGGACTTAGGTATCAAAAGATAATATTAGATTTACTCTTATAAGTAGTGAGAAAAAAATATCCTTACTTTTTGACGGTTTCTTTTTCCGCTATTTTTCCCTATAAAAATCCTTACGTAGGTGCGATTTTTGTAAGAAAAAATATCGAAAAAATAACCACGTCAAAATTGTAAGTGAAAGAAATTAAATAAATTGTTCAATAATGCGCCGTGATTTTTTCTTCTAAAGAATTCAAAAAATCGTTGCATAGCCATAGCTACGGAACTATTTTTTGTGTTTTTTAGAAGGGAAAAGAACAAGCATAATGGGGCAAGTTATTTATTTTCTTTCACTAAGCCTATTTTTGTCCCACTACTTAGACCTTCTGCGTTGTATTTACTTTAGTGCTTTTAGTGAACTTTGTCGTTATTTTTTCAAAAAACCAAATATGCGAAAAAAAAGTGGCTTGGTGTGCCTGTGTTTTGATTTTCTACGAAATAAAATTCATAAAAACCTGTCGAATACAGTCCGACAGATTCAAACCAAACATAAATCATCGACTCTCTACTGCATTTTTTAGGATATTTCGTAATTTGCCATCTTGAAAGTCAATAGTTGATAAAATGGGCATTCGATTTTAAAACTATGGACGACCGAACATCAACGAAGTATACTTAGGGAAGAGGAAGAAAATAATCTACCCCAAATGAAGCGGTTATTTTTTTTATATGTTTGGCTAAATTTGACGCGCATAGCTGGGCTACGAAGGAAAATTTAGTGAAACATATAAGAAAAAGAACAATTCAGACGGGTAGATTATTTTTTTCGTCTTCCCTTAGTGAAAGAAATTAAATAAGATGTCCCATAATGCGAAGTATTTTTTTTGTCTAAGGATTTTTTGAAAGCCGCACATAGCCTTAGCACAGCCTGTCCCGAACCCCGATTCGGGATAAGGATTTCAAAGGATTCTTAGACGGAAAAAAGACGAGTATAATGGCACATGTTATTTAATTTCTTTCACTAAGTACACTGTTTCACAAATTTATTTACTTTTTTGAGTATTTCTTTTAAAATGACTCTTCACCAAAAAATCCTTAAATACAGTGAGTATTCGCGTCATTTTTGATTCGATTCATTTCAAAATAAACGTCAAAAAATGTAAATAAATTTATAAAACAGTGTACTAAGTAACGGGTAAATAATAAAAAATGGCATCACTTTTACCAAAGACAACACCACTCACCCGACATCAGGCAGCTCATTTATTGAGGCGCACGACCTTTGGTGCGTCGCGCGAACAGATAGATGCGTTTACTGGCTTATTTGTAAATGAGGCGTTGAGCGAACTGCTACAAGGTTCGTCTGCGCCGTCTGTGCCGCCAATCCGTCCGGGCGAAAGTGTGTCGTGGGTGGTTGATTTTGATAATCCGCACAGTTCGTCGCAACAGCCAATTTTGCGGTTTTATTTGCGGCGATGGTGGGCATCAGAAATGGTGGCTTGCGATACGATTTTGGAAAAAATGACGCTTTTTTGGCACAGTCATTTTACCGTAAAAGACGATAAAGTGAGTTTTGCGACCCTATTATATCATCAAAATGAATTGTTTCGCAAATACGCGCTCGGAAATTTTCGACAATTAACCAAGAAAATGTGTACAGATACTGCCATGTCGTATTTTTTGGATAATTATGCGAATACCGCCGAACAACCTAACGAAAATCTCGGTCGCGAATTGCTCGAACTTTACACTATCGGTAAGGGCGCACAAGTCAGTCCGGGCGATTATACGACCTATACCGATACCGATATTATCCAAGCTTCAAAAGTGTTAACCGGACACATCATTGGCGAAATCACCAACAATAATCTCGACCCCGAAACCAATCTGCTTGCTACTCGCGTAGTGCCTGAATTGCACGATACTTCCGACAAATTATTTAGCGATAGATTTCAAAATACCATCATTGAGGGGCGCACGACGAAGCCCGGTATTCTTGAAGAATTGGATGAAATGCTGGATATGATATTTGCTCGGGAAGCGATGGCAAGAAATATAGTACGCAAACTATATCGTTATTTTTGTTATTATAAAATTACGGACGAAATAGAACAGGATATTATCGCACCGCTCGCACAAATCTTTATAAATAAAGACTTTGAAGTCTTGCCTGTGCTAGAAGAATTATTAGGGAGTGTACATTTTTATGACGAAGATGATACCATCGAATCGAATAATATTATTGGAGCAATTGTCAAATCACCTCTAGATATATCCATCGGAATAGCGCGATTTTTCGACTTCGACATACCTAATATGATGAGTCAAACGGCGAATTTTTACGAAGTCATGGAGTTTGTAGAAGGCTTTGCTTCTGCGAGTGGAATGCAGTTATTCAATCCGCCGGGTACTGCTGGCTGGCCCGCCTTTCATCAAGGTCCTGCTTTTCAGCGCAATTGGTTGAGTTCGGCTACAATGGTCAATCGGTATCACTTCGCAAAGGTCGTTTATCTTGATGGTATCGAGTTGCCAAATGGCACAATAAAGCGTGTAGATGTCGTTGCGTGGGTCGATGACACAGCGCATGTATCTGATGTTTTTGACCCCAATATAATTGTAGCGGAAATGACGGATTATATGTTTCCGACAGGTGCAGACGAGGAACGTCGAAACGCACTCAAACAATATCTGGTCGAAAATCTGGAAGACAGTTATTGGACAGAAGCATGGGCAGAGTATAAAGGTGGCGGCACAGACCAAGTAGTACGCACTCGCCTAAAGGCTCTATTTGCCGCACTTCTACAATCGCCCGAATATCAGCTTGGATAACGATTAATGATTAATGATTAATGATTAATATTTTAATATTCGCTACGCGAAAAAATAAGTAATTACGCTTGAATATTACGAATATAAAATTAATCATTAATCATTAATCATTATACATTACTTAACAAAATTATAAAAATAAACGTCTGGATAATCTTCATAAAAACCTTCGAGGATTACTTTGCCGTTTATACCGTCTAAAACTTTCATAAACGCTGTGAGATCTTTTACTCGCGCATCATTTACTTTGGTAACGATAAAATCCGGCTGCATGTTCGTGGAATCAATCGTACTACCGCGAATAATACTGGTCACACGCACGCCGTCCATACCGAGTTTGCGAATTTCATCTTTATTCAAATCACGCAAATCAAAACCCAGGCTGCTCGAAAGCAAGAGGTCATTTTTCGACATTAATGTGGGGTTGTTATTTCTATTTTTGAGAATAATACCTGCGGAACCTCGTTTGCCATTGCGGATATAATCGACATCTACTCTATCGCCGGGTCGAAACTGCGCGACTTGCTCTTGCAATTCGGGTGTCCTTTTTACCACATTGCCATTCACGGAGGTGATGACATCGCCCAAACGCAAGCCTGCATCTTCGGCAGCACTACCCGGATTTACACGAGAAAGGTAAACGCCATCTAATGTTTTGAGTTTGAGCGAACCAGCGATTTCTTCCGAAACATCTTGAATATTTACGCCTAAAAAGCCGCGTTGTACTGTACCATATTCACGGAGGTCATCCACTACTTTTTTTACCAAATTGGAAGGCACTGCAAAAGAATAACCTTCATAACGCCCTGAACGTGTGATAATTGCAGTATTTATACCAATAAGGTCACCTTTTGTATCTACGAGTGCGCCGCCGCTATTTCCGGGATTGACTGCGGCATCTGTTTGTATAAATGATTCGATGGAATATTGGTCGTCGAGAATATTAATATTACGTCCTTTCGCGCTAATAATTCCTGCCGTCACGGTAGATGTAAGGTTGAACGGATTGCCGACCGCGAGTACCCATTCGCCGATTTTTGCACCATCTGAATCCGCAAAATCAAGGTATGGCATATTCATTTCTTCCACCTTAATCAAGGCAAGGTCGGTAGAAGGGTCTGTGCCAATAATCTTGGCTTGGAGACTACGTTGCCCATCAAGCGATACCTCCAATACATTACCTTCTTCTATCACATGATTGTTGGTCACAATATAACCATCAGGCGAGATAATAACACCTGAACCCGAAGAAATCTCATTGGACGAACGTCCCCAAAAATCATCAAAAAGCTGTCCGGTAGCACCGGTTTGCAAGGCGCGGATGTGTACCACTGAGGGTGTTGCCTTCAATGCCCCCGTAATAAAATCGGTGGGCGCGGTGCTGATTTTATTCGCCTTTTTGGGTGCTGCGGTATTGATGGGTGCGACAAGATTGGCATACTGCGGCATAGCCGAAGGCACTTGCTCACGAACAATGATACTTGTCGGCTCGTCGTCATCCATACGTTCATGGATAAACACCGTAGCCAAGGAACTCAAAACAGCAACAAAAACTATCAGCAACAGATTTTTCATATTATAAATGGTTTGTAGTTGGGACATGAATTACACATTCTTTACAAAAACAATTCCAAAGCAAAACTTAGTATCAGGAACAAAATAAATGTATATTCTCGACTTGTTCTTTTTCCTTTATACTTCAACAAATTCTCCTTAAATAACTCATTATTCGCGTCAAATTTGGCTCGTCTAAAGAAAAAATAACGACGCGAAGAATGTACATTTATTTAATTCCTGATACTAAGTATCAGGAACAAAATAAATGTATATTCTCGACTTATTCTTTTTCCTTTATACTTCAACAAATTCTCCTTAAATAACTCGTTATTCGCGTCAAATTTGGCTCGTCTAAAGAAAAAATAACAGCGTGAAGATGTAGCGTATATTATCTTTTGAGTGTGTAAAACATTAGGGGAAATTATATATAAAAGGTGCAGCGCACCGTTCCCGTTTGTAGCAAGAAAGCTCCTCCCAAACTCATAAGGTGCGTTAGCACCGACTCCGTTTATACGCACTAACGGGATCGGTACATACCTCTAATGCTACGAACTTATGATACATTCAAACAAATTAAAGTTCTCCTAATATTTTACACACTCTTATCTTTTCATCCCTAATATACTCACCACTGGATTTGTCAAAGAACCAAATTTTTTACTTTGTTTTCGCAATTTATAAGAAGTTTCTCTAAAATAACAATAAAAACGCGAAATGTCCTATTTTGTTATCAAAAACTGAATGCTTTAACGTTTCTGTAAGTTTAAATTCAAATTTAAGACAAAATTAGGGTGACATATTAGACATATCAAGAGATAAAAAAACAATGCAATGGAACAAGTCAAATCAATTATTAAGATTCTTAATGGCTTTTTCATAAAAAATAAAAAACTTAAAAAGGTTCTTTGTGAAAGAAATTAAATAAATTGTTCCATAATGCGCCGTAATTTTTTCTTCTAAAGAATTCAAAAAATCGTTGCATAACCTATAGCTACGGAACTATTTTTTGTGTTTTTTAGAAGGGAAAAGAACAAGCATAATGGGGCAAGTTGTTTATTTTCTTTCACTTTGACAAATCCAGTGAAGTGAATGAAAATTTGGGCGTATCCCCCTCCTTATCAGTCGGGGGTCGGGCTATCCGGCACTCTCTCCACTCCGCTATCGCTACGTTACGTTCAAACAACACCTACTA
>Ga0209185_1002326_pt1 | contig 13301 bp, 7 predicted proteins | sample SidtaG_2_FD_187425 | JGI IMG/M metagenome (GOLD analysis project Ga0209185, IMG submission 187425) | Marine algal microbial communities from Sidmouth, United Kingdom - Sidmouth_Asex2 metaG (SPAdes) (version 2) | ecosystem: Host-associated > Algae > Red algae > Unclassified | place: Sidmouth... | reverse complement strand
GCTGTAGGAGTAGGACTCGAACCTACACGGAGAGCTTTATCGCTGAATCTCCACCTCCGAGACAAGGAGGCATGGCTGCCAAAATTTCATCACCCTACAGTGTTGTATGTTTTTAAAGAAGAAACATAAAAAAACTTAGACGTTCAACAGGTTTAGTAAAATCACTCGTCCCCCTGTCCCCTCGTCCCTTATTGTATTGCTGTAGGAGTAGGACTCGAACCTACACGGAGAGCTTTATCGCTGAATCTCCACCTCCGAGACAAGGAGGCATGGCTGCCAAAATTTCATCACCCTACAGTGTATATGTTAGTGTTAATCACTGATGCAAAGTTAAATCAAAACACCTATTCAATGCAAATTTTTCAATAAAATTCACAAAAGTTTATGATATTCATAATTTTGTCGCATTTTTGTTGAAGAATTGAAAAAATAGTCATCGTATGTCCAAGAAAAATTTGCAAATTGATAATTTAGATTTGAAGATTCTCGCTATCTTAGTTGAAGATGCCCGAATTCCTTATACAGAAATAGCCACCCGACTCTTCGTTTCTGGGGGAACAATCCACGTTCGGATGAATAAACTCGAAAAAATGGGTATCATCCACAGACATCAATTAGTCGTGAACTATGATCGTTTGGGTTATGATATTACCGCCTTTTTAGGTATTTACCTTACAAGGAGTTCTATGTATGAAGAAGTTTGTGCTGAACTGAGCGAGATACCAGAAATGATAGAATTGCACTATACTACAGGAAATTATAGTATGTTTGCCAAAATTGTGTGCAGAGATACATCGCATCTAAGAATTGTCTTACACGATAAAATTCAGGCAATAGATGGAATTCAACGAACAGAAACCTTAATTTCGTTGGAAGAAAGCGTCAATCGACCACTTAAACTAATAGAAGAAGATGAGTAAATTGTATATTGTTCCCACACCTATCGGTAATTTAGAGGATATCACGCTTCGGGCTTTAAGGATTTTAAAGACGGTGGAGGTCATTTTGGTGGAGGATACCCGAACAACCGCCAAATTGCTGAACAATTACAATATTGAAACGAGAATGCAGTCGTATCATATGCACAACGAGCATAGAAATACACCACAATTGATAACACAAATAGAATCGGGTATTTCAATGGCATTGGTGAGTGATGCGGGAACGCCTGGTATTTCTGATCCTGGTTTTTTATTAGTACGGGCTTGTGTGGAGGCTGGTGTGGCGGTGGAGTGTTTACCTGGAGCGACGGCTTTTGTGCCAGCTCTGGTCTGTTCTGGTTTGCCCTGTGATCGTTTTTGTTTCGAAGGATTTTTGCCCCGCAAAAAAGGACGGCAAACCCGACTCAAAATTTTAGCAGAAGAAACAAGAACAATCGTCTTATACGAATCTCCTTTTCGCTTGGTCAAAACCTTAACACAATTGATTGAACATGTAGGGGAGGAGCGAACCGTTTGTGTTTTCAGAGAATTGACAAAGAAATTTGAAGAACACGCTCATGGAACATTGGCAGAGGTTTTGGCGCATTTTCAAAAAAAGACCGTGAAAGGAGAAATCGTTATTGTTTTGGCTGGCGCATGAAGTAGGTGAACCATATTAGTTTTTTTGAGTCCATATAAGAAAATGCTAAACTGGAAATTGAGGTACTGTCCATCCAAAATAGCCCTGATAGAAGTGGTATCGTTTTTTGAATGGCAAGTGTAAGCAAGGCAAAACGATAGGAACGGATAGCAGGACTTTCTGTTACGACGAAGCTTTTACCTTTCGCTCCTTATTTAGGATTAGTGTATTAGTAGGTTCGAAAATTAGGAAATTAGGAAATTAGTCTCCACAGAAACCAATGGTCATTTGCTTATTGAGCGAAGTCGAAATGAAACGACTCAAACCACAAAAACCACAAAAACCACATAAACTAAAGAATGAACCCACTCGTTTTAATTTTACTTCCCTTAATAGGCGGCGTCTTGTCTTGGTTGGCATGGCCCGACTCTCCTTTGTTTTTTCTCATTTTTTTTGCGTGGGTGCCATTGTTATTTGTAGAAGACTATTTTAGTAAAAAATATGAAGCTCCTTCTAAACTGCGTTTATTTCCTTTAGCCTATTTATTTTTCTTCACTTGGAACATCTTGACAACTTGGTGGCTTTGGTATGCGTCCGAAGGTGGAGCGATTACCGCCATTGTGGTGAATTCTTTTTTGATGTGTATTCCTATTTTATTGTTTCACCAAAGTAAAAAGAAATTTGGCGCAAGAACGGGCTATTTTTCCTTGATTGTGTTTTGGTTAAGTTTTGAGCATTTACACATGGCATGGGAATTGGCTTGGCCTTGGCTGAATTTAGGAAATGTGTTTGCCTATTATCCTGCGTTTGTACAGTGGTACGCTTATACAGGAAGTTCAGGCGGAACGCTTTGGGTCTTGCTGTTCAATATTTTATTGTTTACGGAAGCAAAAAAGTGGGCGAATAACCCGCCAAACATACAAGGCTTTGGAGATGTGGTAGCGACTTTTGGACGATTGGTCGGAAAACCTGTTTTGTTGTTGTTAGTGCCTTTGGCGATTTCTTTGCTACTCTATAATGCTTATGAGGAAAAGGGCGAAGCGGTGGAGATGATTGTGGTACAGCCTAATTTTGATCCACATACAAAGTTCCAAAAAAACAAGCGAAGGGATTATATGAATATTTTCATGGAACTTTCACGAGAGCAATTGACCGATAGTACGACGTATATTGTATGGCCAGAAACGGCAATTCCCCATTACATTCATTTAGACAAGTGGGAATCTTATGAGTCGATAAAGTTGATTGAAAATATGTTGCGAGCGTATCCCAAAGTGAGTTTAGTCACAGGAGCTTCGACATTGCATAATTTTAAGGAAGGAGAGAAACTTTCAAAAACAGCACGAAAATATAGACGAAAAGAAGGCCATTATGATTCCTTTAATTCAGCCCTTCAATTCGGTCATTTAAAGGAAAAACAATTGTACCATAAATCAAAATTAGTGCCTGGTGCGGAACGAATGCCCTATGCGTATATTATGAAATACATCGAAAGGTTTATGGTTGATTTGGGCGGTATTGGGGGCAGTTTGGGCGTCCAAGAAGAAAGAGCAGTTTTCCAAAAAAATGATTTAAAAATCGCTCCCGTCATTTGTTATGAATCCGTATTTGGAGAATACCTTACGGACTTTATCAAGGAAGGCGCAAATTTTATTTTCATCGTAACAAATGACGCTTGGTGGCTAAATACAAAAGGACACCGCCATCATTTACACTATGCGTCCTTGCGAGCCATCGAAACCCGTCGGTCAATCGCTCGTTCTGCCAATACAGGTGTATCGTGTTTTATCGACCAAAGAGGCGACATTCATCAAGCGACAACATACGGTACACGCCTTTCGATTAAAGGCAAAATTCAAGCAAATGAGGAAATAACCTTTTTTGTACGTTGGGGCGATTTATTAAGCCGCATTTCATTGGCAGTCGCCATTTTCCTACTACTGAATTTAATTGTCAGTGCCTTTACCAATAACTTTCGGATGGCGAGTGTGAAACGGAAGGTGTAGTTTTTGTAGTTTGGTTTATGTGGAGATTGATTAACAAATTAACAAAAAAAAATCCGTGTAATCCAAATCTCTGAAAATCCGTGATTCAAAGCTGTGCTGTTTGGCTCATTTACAGAGACTAATTTCCTAATCTACTAATACACTAATTTCAGGGAAGGGGAACTTTTATAAGATTATGGTATATTTGTATAAAAAACACCGTTTATGTTCCCCAATCAACGACAAAAATTAATAGCTGATTTTGGCCCACCCCTTGTGGCAGGAAGCCAATCGAACACGCTGTGTTTATTAAGGTAGGGAAAATAGCCATTACAAACAAACAACTACATAAACCACAAAAACCAACAACCACAAAAACTAATATTCCTCATACATCAAAGTCTTAATATGCTTCACAGGCGCACTACCATAGCCCAAAAATTGAGTGTGAAAAAGCTTGATGTCGTATTTATCCTTTTTGTGTTTTTTCCATGCTTCTCTAAATTCGTAGATTTCCATTAAGCCTGTATAGTAGCTGCATAACTGGACTTGGGTAAGGCTGACTCGTCGCCATTTGCCTTGTGCTTCTGCCGATTCTTGGAAGGCTTCGTTGGTGAGTAGGTCGATGACATCTTTTTCTGTCATGCCTTGCGTGTGTACGCCGATGTCGATAAGGGCGTTGCAGATTTCTCTTAGATTCCATTTATAATACATTAGCCACATTTCGGGGGCGTTTTCACCGTATCCCTCTTCCAACATCATACGTTCCACGTAGCATGCCCAGCCTTCAATCATGGTGCCGTTGCCGAATAGACTTTTGATAAGGCTTGGGGCTTTATTGGCGTAGATAAGCTGGGTGTAATGTCCTGGTACGGCTTCGTGGATATTGAGGATTTGAAGGATATAGTGGTTGTATTCTTTGAGGTAACTTTCGGCTTCTTCGGGGCTGTAGTTGTCTAAGGGTGTGACGTTATAATAAGTCGGTCTGTTTTTTTCGTAAGGGCCTGGTGCGGAGATGGATGCGCCTGCAACTCCTCGCATATAAGCTGGTGTTTCTCGGACTTCTAACGGTTTTTTCGGGTCTAAATAGATAAGGTCTTTTTCTTTGACGAATGCTTCTAATTCGGGGATTTGTTGGCGGATGGCATCGACATATTCTTCTCGATTGACATGGTTTTGGGAAAGTTTGTCAATGAGTTGTTGGACATGAGAGAGTTCGACAGTTTTGAGGGATTCTTTAAAGTATTTTGGCCATAACTCTTGAGTGATTTGCTTCATTTTTATGTGAATTTCGGCTTTTTCTTTGATTCCTTTATCGTAAATCTGTTGCGAGGTATAATCCGTTTCAATGTCTAATTTGAATTTTTTATCATACAGTTTCTTGCCTAAAACAAAGCTTCTGCGCTTTTCGTTTTTTTCTAACTTGGGACGAAGATCATTGTCGAGCCAATTGATGAATTGATTGATTGAATTTAGCGCACTTTCATGGGCTTTTTGTAGTTTCCTTTTCGATATTCTTTTCTTAATTTTTTTATTGGAATAGGTTTCCATCAGTTGTGGAATGTCTTTTTCTAAGATGGATAAGCCGCCTTTGAGTTGTTGGATGGCTAAATTGGTGTGTTCAAGGGTTGGGTCTTTTAGGTTGTTTCGGGCAGCTTCATAGTAGGCTGGGATTTGTAAAAGCTTGCTATAGATGGCGTCTATTTGGTGTTTTAATCCCTGTTCGCTTTTGGTGATTTTGTGGAATTGTCCCATAATGTTGTAGCTGGTGGGATTCCATTCGTAGCCTTTATATTCTTGTAAATACCAGAGTTTTGACACTATAAGATTGTCTAATAAATAGTAATCTGTGCGGTTGGTAGGAGAGAGGTGTTTGGGATTGTATTGGTGGAGTTGGTTGGTGAGTTCTTGGTATTGTACCACCTTATTTTGATGGTTGACCTCATTGGGAATGGGGAGTTGGGCATCGTATTGGGATAAGCCTTGATAGCTGGCTGATGCAGGGTTGAGTTTCCAATATTTTTCTAAAAAAGTAGCCGTAAATTCTTCAAATATTTTATTCATGTTTTGGGCGTAGCTATTTGAAAAACATAGGATTAAACAACTTATAAACAATACTTTGTAATGTGTCATAATATGTAAGGTTTTGCTGTTAAAGTTACCATGATTTTCGGGTGTTTTATAGAGTTTTAGAGTAAATAACTTTTACTGTGTTTTTTCGTACACTTTGAGTAATTATGAGGGATTCTAAATATAGTAACATCTAAATAATAACCTCGACATTTTTTTGGAGCGAAAGGTCGAATACTTCGTCGTGACGCTCAGTCCTGCTATCCGTTCCTATCGTTTGGCCAGGCTGCGGGCAACCACAAGGGATTGCCCCTACAAGCCATTCAAAAAACGATACCACTGCTATCAGGGCTATTTTGCATGGTTTGTACCACTATCTACTCTTTCAAATGTCGATTTTATTTTTTAGCGTTCCGACAGTCTAAAAATAGACTCGATAGTAGCGGAATGGCATCTTTTAGTTTTTGTGGTTTAAGTAGTTTCTGTAGTTTTTGTGGTTATTTTACCTAATAAATACGTTGCTCCTTAGCCATATTAGCGGATAGCGAGACCATGCGTAGCGACGAAGCAATTGACCGTTCTCTCCATATTATAATTCCTCTTAATTATTTTTCTTTTTAGGGCTTGATACATATTTAAAAGTAGTTCGGTATCTTAGCAACATAATTAGTTCTGACTAATTGTAATGTGCCATGTATTTTTACTTATTGAGTTCTCCCCTCCACAGACTTGGCAGCTTTGGCTGCTATTTTTTTACAATAAATGCTTGATTTTCTTAATCATTTTTAGGAAAATCAACATGGCTTTTCTATACAAGCTTGTTTTGATGAAACTCAAGCTATAAAACTAACTTGTTAAAACACAGAAAGTAGTGCGAAGGTGAACTGGATTCAAAAAAATCAGGTGTATTTGCTATTGTTGGCGGTAGTCTTATTGGCTAGTTCATTTGCGCTTCAATATTATTCCAATAGCTTCAATCAATTGCCCACAATGGTGGATCAGTTGAAAGGGGAACTTATGGATGTAGAGAAGGAGTTTTATCGAGTCGTCAATAATTCTAAAACTACCAATATTTTTAATAAGGATCTGGGAGAAGAAGAATTGGCGGAGTTGGACAATTTGCCTTTTGTTTTGTTGGTGTACGATAAAGAACAACTGATTTTTTGGAATGGAAATATGGTTGATTTGTCTCAGGCAGCAGTCAATAGCTATCCAACAGGTGCGAACTATGCACAGTTGAAGAATGGCTATTATATGATTCTCAAAACCTACTATCAATCCACTGATAGAGGAAAGTTAGATGTCATTGGGTTGTACTTATTGAAGACGGAATATGGTATTCAAAATAAGTACTTAGTCAATGAAAAAAATCCGAAACTTTCTGTTTCTGATAACCTCAATTATAGTATATCTGCCCGTTTAGATGCGGTACAACTCAAGGGAACAAGCTCGTCTTTGTATGTGTATTTGGATGACCAAATGGTCTGGTCAAAAAGGCGGATTATCGCTTTTATTCTCCAATGTATTTGTATTGGATTGCTGTTGTTTTGGGCTTATTTATATGCGGTTAGCTTGGCAAGACGAGAACGGCAATGGGATGGTTTTTTTCTTTTGTCTATTGTGTTGTTGCTGATTAAAATTGCAACAGGTCTTTTTGATTTTCCCATTAATGTACGAAGTTTAAGTATTTTTCAGCCCGACAATTATCAAGGGCTGTGGTTTCATACACCAGGCGATCTGCTGATGGTGACCGCCTTTGCTTTCTTATTGGTTAGTTTCGTGCGTCGCCATATGGAGTTGGAGCTTCCAGAGGCGTTGGAGAACGTCAATCCTAAGTTTATTTTTGGTGGATTTTTGGTGCTTTATTTGTGCTTAACTTGGCTTGGTGGAAGCTTGATCCGCAACCTTATTTTATATGCTTATAGCACCTTCAATATTATTGAGATTCTTTATGTCGAAAATATTATTGGTCTATTGGCTTTGTTTTTTGTGATTTATGGCTTGTTTTTGTTGGGAAGCAAAATATCTTTGTGTTTGGGTAATTTGCCCTTAGATTGGAAAGAACGCTTGAGTGTCGGAGGATGGGTTGTTTGTTTTTGGGTATTGTTGCATTTAGTTATTCCCTTCCACTTGCTGTCTATTTTGCCGATGGTGATTGTGCTATTGTTTGCGTTATTTATGCCGTTGATTCGGGATAAGGAAATAGGGCTATTGACCGTACGATATTTGTTGTTTTGGATACTCACTTTTTCTTTGTTGGCAACGATTTTGGTGAATAGCGCAAAGGTCGAAAAAGAACAAAAACAATGCTTGGTACTTGCCAAAAATTTGGTGCGACAAGAAAACCCAACTACTGAGTTTTTGTTAAATGATATTGCGCTTAATATTATGAGCGACAACATCATTCCACAGTATTATACATTGCCTTATTTGCCCGAAAATGAGATTTTACAGAGAATTAAGAAGAACTATTTTGGAAAGTACTTCACGAAATATGACATAGATATTTATTTGTTTGGTCCCAATGGCGAATCTTTGAGGGGAATACAAGATATTGATATAGACTATTTCAATGAAAAGATTTACAACCACGGCGTGAAGACAGAAAATGACTATGTATACTTGATTGCGAATCCCGCAGGAAATTATAGCTATTTGTCGAAATTAAAGATTTTTACAGAAAATGGGGGAGGGTTTTTAATTACAGAAGTCTCTGAAAATGAACCACATAAAACAAATGTATATCCTGAATTAGTCATCCAAGATAAGTATCGTCCTGCCAGCCATGAGGAAGAAACTGACTATGCTGTTTATACCAATAAAAACGATTCTTTAGAGACCTTTGTGGGCGAATATCCTTATGCAACAGTGATTCCCAAAGTGTTTAGAATTTCAGAAGAATACAAACAAATTCGGGAAAATAACTATGTGCATTTAGTCTATAAGGGCGATAATAATAAAACGGCAATTGTTTCTAAAAGACAAAAAAGTTTATTGCAAAGTGTCTCTTTATTTTCCTATATTTTTAGCTTCCTTTTTATTGCCATTATTTTATACTTATTTATTCGCTCTTTATTATTTGAAAAAGGAGAGGATATGCTAATCCGAAAACTCCTTTATGCTTCTTTAAAACAACGAATCAATTCAGTGATGGTTCTCATCATCATTTTATCGTTTTTAGTCATTGGATTTATTACGATTGTTTACTTCTCCAATCGAAGTATTTCCAACCACAAAGATCGCTTAAATCAAAAACAAAAATCTATTTTAGGAGCCGTTGAGTACGAACTCAATAAACTAAATGGCGACAACGTAATTAGCAATAAATTACGCTTAGGCAAAATGATTGACGACGTTGCAGAAATACATGCAATGGACGTAAGTTTGTACGATTTGGATGGACAATTATTGGCGTCATCAGTGCCTGTTTTATTTGAGAACGGAATCATCTCTAAACAAATGAATGCAAAGGCGTTCAATTCCTTGAAATTAGGAGAACGACAAGTCGTCCATCCCGAAAGTATTGGCAAGCTCAGTTATATGACATCGTACACAGCCGTCCGAAGCAAAGAAGGACGAGTGCTGGCCTATATGAGCAATCCCTATTTTGCCAGAGAACGCAATTTAAAAATCGAAATTTCTAATTTCTTAGTTGCCTTGATTAATGTCTATGTTTTAATTCTATTGGCAACAAGTTTCTTAGCGATTCTCTTATCAAATTCATTGACCCGCTCTTTAGACATGATAGGGGAGAGCCTCAAAAAAGTGCGCTTAGGTGGCGACAACAAAAAATTAGATTGGCCTTATAGAGACGATGAAATTGGCGCATTGGTCAAACAATACAACCAAACGATAGAAGAGTTAGACGACAGCGCAAAATTATTGGCAAAGTCGGAACGAGAATATGCGTGGAAGCAGATGGCAAAACAAGTCGCCCACGAAATCAAAAATCCGTTAACACCAATGAAACTAAGCATCCAGCATTTACAGCGAGCGCATCGAGATGAAGACCCTCGTGCGGGTGCCATGACAGAAAGAGTTGCCAAAACATTGATTGAGCAAATAGACCATTTGGCTCGAATCGCTACAGAATTTTCTTCCTTCGCACAAATGCCTGAAGCCCAAGAAGAAACCGTCGAATTGACCGAAATGTTAGAAGGAATTTTAGAATTGTATGAAGGCAATGAACAAGGCGCAAGAGTCGTCAAAGTATTGCCCAAAGAATACGTTTGGGTCTATGCAGATCGCACCCAAATCAACCGAGTCTTCCACAATCTATTGCGTAATGCCCTACAAGCCATGCAAGGTTTAGACCGTCAAGCCGTCCTTATTATCGGCTTAAAAAAGGAAGACAATATGGCAAAAATGAGTTTTACTGACAATGGCAGTGGCATTCCAGACGAACAAAAAGAATTGGTCTTTGCCCCAAGTTTTACCACCAAAAACTCAGGCATGGGACTTGGATTAGCCATCTCCAAAAGCATCATCGAAAACACAGGCGGAAAAATTTGGTTTGACTCCACTGAAGGCGAAGGCACGACTTTCTACATCGACCTACCTATTCGAGAATAGTGGTTTTTGTGGTTTTTGTAGTTTTTGTGGTTTTTGTGGTTTGAGTGGTTTGCGTCGTTATACAATCTGTGTAATCCAAAGAATCCGATAAAATCCGTGATTCAAGGCTTTGCGGTTTGGAGTTTTTTATAGAGCCTAATTCCCAAATTCCCAAATACACTAATTCCTAAATCTCTAAAAGGAGAGAACAGTAAAATGCTCCGTCGTCACACATGGTCTCGCTATCCACTATTATGGCTTATCACTGGTCATCGAGCAGAGTCAAGATGGAACGACATAAACTAAAAAAACCACAAAAACTACATAAACCCCCAAAGCCATACCGCTACTATCGAGTCTATTTTGCACTGTTTCAACGATATATGAATATTGAAATATATTTTTTGATTTAAAATTTGTCATATAAGTGACTATTTTAAAATATTTTTTAAGTATTTTGAAATTTATTTAAAATTCATTGTAAATCAAGGCTTTATAAATAGATGTTTTTTTGGTAGAATACTTCTTAAAAGTATAATCATAGAGTTGGCTTTAATTTATGCATATTGTTAAAATTGTATCTGTTTTTGAATCTCACATAATTTATATATCTACTTTTTAATATGTTGGAATTGGTATAAATTTTGGTGTTACTTTTGATATAAAATGTGCCAAAACTAATAGATAGGATTCCGTATTATATGCTTAATTTTAGCCAAATAACAGATTTTTTCGTTCCAACAACAATTGATAAGAATGATTTGCTCTTAAATAGAAAAGCAAAAATTTTGGTTAATTTATGTTTGGCATTTATTGTTGTTTCGATTTTGCTCAAATCCATTGTCCTTTTAGAAATCTCTTATACAGACTTACCTTTTTTGTTAGGTTCTTTTTGTCTTTTCTTAATTTTATTAACTTTTAAGAAAACAGGCTCTTTTTTAATTTGTGGAAACTTAATGTGTTTGACAACCGCATTGGCATTGGGTAGGCAAGCACTCAAAACAGGCGGTGTTGCATCGCCCGACTATATTAGTCTTGTAGTAGTGCCGTTATTTGCATTTTTAGTAATAGGCAAAAAATCAGGCTTTTGGTGGGGGATTACCATTTTTATGTATGGAGTAACCTTGTACTATTTAGGCATTCAAGGAATTATTCCGAATAGAGAGTCTATTGTTTTAGGACTTGATTTCTTTTTTATAGCCCAAGTTGGTGTAATGATAGTCGTCATTAGCATTACCTATCTCGCCCACGAAGGGCAGCAAATGCTCATCAAGGAATTAGAACAAAAAAATGAAACTTTACAAACCCAACAAATCACGATAACAGAACAAAAAGAACAACTGCGGCAAGCCAAAGAATTGGAACGAGTCAAAGCGGCTTTATTAGAATCCAATAAGTCCTTAGAAAGTTTTGCCTCAGTGGTTTCACACGATTTAAAACAGCCCTTAATTAACATCAAAAGCTTTTCAGAAATTCTCAGAGATTGCTTAGAACAAGAGCAGCATTTAGATGGAATGGTCAAAGAAAGTTTAGAGTATATTTTGCAGAATGCCGAAAGTATGCTACAACTCATTCAAGACTTATTAAAGTACGCTCGGTTTTCACAAGAAGGCAACTTTCAGTTAGAAACCACAGATGTAAACAAAGTCATAGAGCAAATAAGAAAATACCTTCATCTACAAATACAAGAAGCCACCGCAACGATTGAAACGCAAAACCTTCCCATCATTCAAGCTGTTCCATCTTTACTAATACAAGTCTTTCAAAACCTCATTTGTAATGCCATTAAATTTAGAAAAAAAGAAGAGGGATTACACATCACTATCAAAGCCGTAGAACAAGAAAATGACTATCTCTTTTCTGTCACAGACAACGGCATCGGTATCGAAAAAATGTTCTCCGAAAAAATATTTCAACCCTTCAAAAAATTACACAGCAAATACGAATATCCAGGCTCAGGTATTGGACTTTCCAACTGTGAAAAAATCATACAAAAACACGAAGGCAGAATTTGGGTAGAATCCGAATTCGGCAAAGGCACAACCTTTTTCTTCACCATCACCAAAAAACCTTTCACCTACGAAATTTTTGAAGAACCAGCCGTTCCTCTGCCCCCCGTGATTCCCTTTGGAAATGCTGTTGTTGTTTAGTTTTCTTTTTAGTGCTTGGTTCTTGGTGCTTAGTTCTTAGTTGTGGGTGAGCATGTTTTTTTGGAGACTGATTCAATGATTTCCTGATTACTGATAAACTAATAAATGCGTTCAGACAATCCAAAATAGCCCTGATAGCAGTGGTATGGTGGCTGTAGGGGCAATCCCTTGTGGTTGCCCGGCTCGCAGAAAGGCAGCCACCATAAGAACGGATAGCAGGACTAAACGAAACGACGAAGCACCAAACCCTTCGCTCCAAAAAAAAAACAAAAATCAATAACACCTATATTTTTCATTCACACCCCAATAACAGTAAAAGGCATTTAACGGAAAAAGGTATTTGAACCAAGCACCAAGCACCAAGAACTAAGAACCAAAACTAGGCAAAGAGCGACTCAAACAAACTCCCCACCGTATTCACCTCCACAACCTCCAAACCAAATTTCTTCTTTTTCAACCCCTTGATATTGCCCGACACAAAAATCTTTTTAAAACCCAATTTATCTGCCTCAAAAATACGCTGCTCAATGCGATTGACCGTGCGCACCTCACCCGACAAACCGACCTCTCCAGCAAAACAATAACTCGACGGAATCGCCTCGTCTTGATACGACGACAACAACGCAGCCACAATCGACAAATCAATCGCAGGATCTTCCACCTTCAAACCGCCCGCAATGTTGATGAAAATATCCTTGTCGCCCAACCGAAAGCCACAACGCTTTTCCAAAACCGCCAACAACATGTGTAAACGCCGCAAATCAAAACCCGTCGTAGAGCGTTGAGGCGTTCCGTACACCGCCTTGCTCACCAACGCCTGCGACTCAATCAACAAAGGACGCAAACCCTCCATCGTCGCCGCAATCGAAATGCCACTTAGCTCCCGATCATTTTGCGTAATCAACAATTCCGAAGGATTGCTCACCTGTCGCAAACCCTCCTGCTGCATCTCATAAATGCCAATCTCCGCCGTCGAACCAAAACG
>Ga0209185_1002321_pt1 | contig 13330 bp, 4 predicted proteins | sample SidtaG_2_FD_187425 | JGI IMG/M metagenome (GOLD analysis project Ga0209185, IMG submission 187425) | Marine algal microbial communities from Sidmouth, United Kingdom - Sidmouth_Asex2 metaG (SPAdes) (version 2) | ecosystem: Host-associated > Algae > Red algae > Unclassified | place: Sidmouth... | reverse complement strand
TCAATTGCTTCAAGGAAAAGAATATGTGTGGACAGTCAAAGTTTATGATAATGAAGACTTTCTTATACCTACTACCCAAGAATATCAGATCCATCAGTTCTCTTTAGAAAATGGACAAAACTATCGTTAGGGTTGTCCGCTTGAGCTAAATGACTCAAAGTTGATATCAAAAATTTATTATGAGGCGGATAATACATGGGAATTAGTAATAGAAGACCCAAAGTCTAATTTCGATGAAATCAAAAATGATTATTCTAACGAAATGACTATAGCGAACCTTACTGTCGATTTACCTGCAATCTTGCATCCGACTGTCGTGTCTTCATCAACTGGTAATGTGAAAGATACATATGTCAATAATGGACAAATAACAATTAGAATTATTGATTTAGATGAATCAACTTCATCAGTAGACTTGATCTTAAGCAAGCACTTTCAGTCCATAGAAAAATCATGTACTGCAGAGACGACCTTAGTTGTTGATTTAAATGGCTCGCAAGAAAAGGACGGACTATGTACTATTGAAATTACTGAATTCAGCCATCTAGATGATTCGAAAAATTGGCAATTTGTGACAAGACCCAATCAGCAGATTAATGGAGCCAAAAATTATTTTACAACCAACTTTAGATTGAAGGTTGAAGAAAAGCCGAATGATCCAGATTTATTTATAAGAAATCATAGAGTTTATTTAAGTGTTATTAGCACTTCTGGTCCTGAACTGACATTTCCTACAATAACTGAAAAAGGAGGTGTACTGAAATATGCAATTGCTCCAGACTGGGGTTCCCGTCCACAAAGTCAAATCGGCGAGGAATATATCTCGTTTTCTGTTAAGGCTTGCGCTTATGTAGATTATCAACATGCAAATGGAACTAGTGTCTGTACAATCAGTGAATGTGTAACGATCGATCATGTAGGGAGTAATGTGGATAGTGATCTTCCTGAGTTGACTAAGTTTGAGATGATGAAGGACTTTCCAGTCTTAGAGCGAGATAACAGTGCAGTGCTGGTCGAAATAAACTTAGATGATAACCTAGAATTATTCCCAAAGGACTTATACGATATCCGTTCAATAGATTACAAATTGTTGCCAAGGGAGAATGCACCTGCTTTAGAGTTGTTTGATATAAAAGATGACAATTTGGATATTCATAGCTTTCAGATATTAGCACCAGATAATGTGAGTTTGGAGGACGTTGTTTTTGATGATTATGAATACGATATCCTATTTACCTACGAAATACTAAAACGAGAAGGAGCAGAATTAGTGCGAGTTGATATAAAAGAAGAAACCTTACCATTGACATTCCCAATAGAGGGGACACCAGAGTTACCCATGCTTACTAAATTCAAGTCAATGCAGGATTTTCCTATTCTGGAATCAGATAAATCCATTCTTGTTAAGCTGGAGATAGAGGACAATGCATTAGAATTTCCCGACTATGATATTGAATATGGAGAAGTGATTTTTAAGTCAATGGAAGAGTCAGTTACCCTTGAAGTTATTGAACGAGATGACAATAGTCATACTTACAAATTACTTCCTAAGGATCCAGTCACTTTAGAGCCTATGGATATTACTGTTGTAGAGCTTGACATTAATGCAATAGATATCACAACAAGTTTTGACTACAAGATACTTACAGGCGAGGACCCTGGTGCGCTCCTTGTTGTGGAATTAGACACAAGTATCGTCTTGCCCTTTATTCCGATAACGCCTCCTTGTGATTTGCAGATAACTAATTTCACACTTAAAACAAATACCTATCCATTTATAACGGGTAATCAAAATATTACTGAAGGAGAGAGTATTGAAGATGCATTCTTGCTTGATTTTTCTATTGATACTCGTGAGCAACCTAATAGAACTGATTTATTCCAACAGAATCATAGAATTGATTATACAATTAATAGTTCATCTATCCCTATAGTTATAGATGCAATTACAGAAAATGGTAGGGTCCAGAAATATGCAATTGTCCCAGACTGGGGTGATATTCCTGCTGAAGAAAGAACAATTGATGCTATCTCATTTGATATTGACGCCTGTCTCAGTATTGACTTTAATGATGATATTGGGAATTCAGATTGCACACAAGTAAGATGTTTGCATATTTTGAATGTGGGAGAAGACTTGCAGTCGAATACAGAGTGCAACTTAATTATAGAGGAGTTCTCTGTATCAACTGAATTCGAAGAAGGAGATTTAAATTTTTTACAATTCCCAGAACCACAATCTGAGTTTTTCTTCCACACTTTCAATAGAGATTTAACTTATGACAACAGTGATCCGGATTATGTGACGAAGATCTATGATGTAGTTTTTGAGACTATTGAGTCTAATATTCCTATGGTCTATACCTCAATTAATAATTCTACAACGGAATATGCTACGATTCCGTTGTGGGAAGAATCTTTTGATGTTGTAACAAAACAAGATATTTCCTACAAGGCTTACGCCTGTTTTTCTGCAGACCTTATTTATAAGGAAGGGACTGATGAAGAAGAGTATGTTTGTCCAGTAGATTCTTGTATGATTATTGAATTTATTGGAAGCAATGTATCAAATGACGAATCGGTTGGTGATTCAGATTGTAGTCTTGAAATACAAGAGTTTTCTGTTTCAACAGAGTTTGAAGAGGGAGATTTAAATTTTTTACAATTTGCTGATCCACAATCTGAATTCTTCTTTCACACTTTTAATCGTCAATTGACTTATGATGAAAGTGATCCGGATTATATGACGAAGATCTATGATGTAGTTTTTGAGACTATCGAGTCGAATATTCCTATGGTCTATACCTCAATTAATAATTCTACAACGGAATATGCTACGATTCCATTATGGGAAGAGTCATTTGATGTTGTAACAAAACAGGATATTTCCTACAAGGCTTACGCTTGTTTTTCTGCAGACCTTATTTATAAGGAAGGGACTGATGAAGAGGAGTATGTATGTCCAATAGATTCTTGCATGATTATTGAGTTTGTTGGCAGCAATCTATCAAATGATGAATCGGATAGTGATTCAGATTGTAATTTACTTGTAGACTTCACCATTGAAAAAGACCAAGTTGGCCTACACATATTTAACTCAACTATAGCAAATGAGGACCCAACTTATGCATACGATTACTCATGGGAATTTTCTGACGGAGAGACAACTGGTGGAGAATCAACAACACATAATTTCTTAGAACCCCTTGAGCAAAATGCCACACTGACAGTTATTGGCCCTGATCAATTTGGGAATCCTTGTGAAGTAGAAATTACCAAGAGTTTAAATATCAGACCTGGTTGTGACTATTTAGCATGTAGTCCATCTTGTGGAACCTTACTCAATACTTCTCTTAAAGTAAATGATAAAATAAAACTCTGTGGTGACTTAGAAGTACAACTTACTAGCATTACAGGGACTGCTTCTAATGCTTCCGGATCAGGTATAGTCCGAATACCTTGGCTGCTTTCAGATCTTGAGGTCGAATTTTCTGGTATAAAAGTGAATAGCAATTATGAATTATGTGATGGAGAGATTTTGGCCAAAGAATATGATACAGCTCCAACCTTGCCCCAAGATCTTGCAACTAATGTAGCCTTGGGTATTTTAGATGGGCCAATAACTGCTGTAGATAATTATATGGATGGCCTCGATATCAAGCAAATACCAGAAGACGCAGTCATAGATGCAGCTGAAGATCAAATTACTCCAATAAGAGTTCCATTAGGCTTTAATCGTTTTGATCCAAATACTGATGATGGGAATAAAACAAATTATTCCTTGGCTATTTCAGAGTTCAAGTTTACACCTGGCCAGAATTATATGCAAGCCTATGCAGCCGTTGAGCTAAATGATGAAGATATTACCTTCAATGGAAGACTATATTTTAAATCAAACAACTTCTTCTTTAATGCTTCAGGTCCTATACTCAGCACAGGTAATACGCCAGATCTTGGGTTCGAAATATTACGTCCCACAAAACTTCAATATGGCACCAACAACGGTGACCCTATTCACTTAATATTCAACGATGACTCACAAGAAGATAGTTGGGGAGGAACGAGTTTAAAGTTGACTTCAGAATGTAATCAACCTTATAGATTTTGTTTAAAGGCTGATATTGATATCGAAATGCCAAATTCCTGGTTTGAGCCATTAGACTACGATCCTAATAACCCTACTAAAGTCAAGGCTAATTCCAAAATTGAGTTCTGTGATTTTAAGAATATAATTATACAATTAGATCTTCCTAAATGCAATATTCCAGGCACAAATGGGATGGAGCTGGAAGTACAAGATCTGACCTGGGATCATAGTCTGACCAGAAATGCAGATAATTTTTCTTTTCCATCGAATTATAATCAAGAAGCTATTCCACTTGCTATTGAAGAGTTTAAGGGTTTTTACTTAAAATCTGCAAACATATTATTACCAGAAGATTTATCATCCTATGAAAATAATGATCGACTATCAATTGAGTTTAATGATTGGATTTTTCATAAAGGTTATGGTGTAACAGGAAAAATTGAGGCAAGTAATATTATTAACTTCCCATCTATGAATGTAGCAGACTTGGGTGCTAGCATAGATGAATTCAAACTTGAAATTCTTCATAGTCAAATCGTAGAAGGTTACCTGAAAGGAGAGATTACCTTGCCGATATGCGATGAAGATGATCCTTCTACCGGTTTGCCAACCAGTAAGCTTGAATATAGAGCTTTATATGGGAGTTATCCACCAAATACAATTGATGAAGGTTTGCTTTTTCAAATAAATCCGCAAGAAACTTTTGACTGTCCCTTCTTTGCAAATGGAGAATTGACGTTATTGCCGAATTCAAATATCTATGTCGGTTTTACGTCAGAAGCAAAGACTTGTGTATTAACTCTCAATGGAAGTTTAGGCTTTCCCGATAAAGAATTAGGTCCTGTTACACTAAAAATGGGAGTTGACTACGAAGGAATTAATCTTAATTACACAAAGCCAAGAGGGGGAGAAGGATACATACTTTTCGATCATGGGGTCTGGTCTTTTGCGAGCCCACAAAAAGATATTAATAAGTTTAAATTCACGATAGAGAATTTTGAAGCTGTGAGTGCCACTGCTGATTTTGCTTCAGGGGAATTGTATGTTGGAGGCCTTGGTTTTGATGCAAAAATTAACATCGGTGATAAAATCGGAGGTAATGTAGGACTTAATTTTCTTGGGGCAATAAGAAAAGAACCAGGTCAAAGATTAAAAGCACAATTTAAAACTGTACAATTAAGTGAAGTTGGCATAAAGGCCAATCTTTCGGCAGTAAGTATAGAAGGAAATCTTGAATTCATTAATAATTCAATAGACGGTAAAGCTGTAAAAGGTGATGTGTCTGCAGAATTTAAAATGGCGAATGTTGGTATAAGTGCCTCGGCACTATTTGGTAATACATTTGTAATAGATCCAGTTAATGGGTTTAAATACTGGAAGGTAGAAGCTGCGGCACGATTGAAAATTCCGCTATTCCCAGGTTTCGAAATTGCAGGGTTTGGTGCAGGAGCATATAAAAATATGCTAGCCACTGGACTTGATAATGCTTCAGTCCCTGCAAGTGCTGATACTGTTTTTCCTGGTGTTACTTTTTCGCCTCAAGAAGGAGGTTATGGCTTTGGAATTAATATAGATGCTGCAACGACGCCAAAAGAAGAAAGTGCAAATGCTACTTTAGGATTTACAGCGGATTTCTCATCGAGTGGCGGTATTCAAAACCTTGGGATCAATGGTCAACTATATTCAGGTTGTACAATTCAAGAAAGAAAAAGGAATCCCTCAACAGATAAAGCTATTCTTGCGGGAAATATTAGCGGAAATTACAATTTCCCCAATAAGATATTTCATTTGAACTCCACTTTAGCTTTACGTGCTGGATCAATACTATCTGGTAATGCATTCATAACAATCCATTCAGATGGCGATTCAGGTGAATTTTATTTTCATGCAGGAAAACCTGACCAGCCTAATCATATAAATGTAAATCTGTTAGGTGCAAGCTTTACAACCAAAAACTATTTCATGTTTGGGAATTCTAATATTTATGGTCCCTCTCAACCTTTAATAATTCCGGCTGATTTTATGGATCTAGGTAGTCAAAATGCTCAAGCTATTGCTGATTTAGCAGCATTGTTCAACGAGGCAAACACAGCAGCTGGAGTGACTACAAATTACTTTATGGCTGAAACAGTAGATGGCTTAGTTAGAATCGGTGGTCCAGGTTCTGTTCATAGTTCTCCTCCAAATTATTTGAGTGGAGATAATATTAGTTTAGGTAAGGGATTTGCCTTTGGGATAGGTTTAAATGTTCAGGCTGATGGAAATTTTTTATTTGGGGCAGCAGATTATTATTTAACAGCTGGAGCAGAATTTAATTTGAGTTTACTAAATTATGGTCAAGATGCGACTTGTTTAGATTATGGACCACCAATAGGAATAAATGGCTACTACATGAATACAAATTTAGCAGCTTATTTCTATGCTCAAGTTTCAGCTAATGAACAAAGTTTTTTAGAGTTGGGAGCTGCAGTACAAATAACTGCAAAAATGCCAAATCCATGGGGCATAAAAGGCACATTAAGTGGTGTACTTAAATTAGGCGGCATAGGGTTTCGAACTAATCTTGACATAGAAGCTGGCGAATTAAATTGCAACCCAGCTGCGCCTAATCTTGATCAAACATTTGATCAAGAATATGTGCAAGAAACTTTTGAAGATGATATTGTTAGAAGGATTCTTTTAACCGATGGACAAGACTTTGACCCAAGAGAGCAAATAACATTAGAAACGAATTATCCAATATTTGAACAAATCTCGCTACCGGAAAGACAAGAAGATGGATCAATTATAACTAGGGTTTTCGAGCCAACTGTGGAGACAAAATTATGGATCGTTATCAATGGGGCTGATAATGAAACCATTCGTGGTAGAGCACCAACAACAGGTGGTCCACGTGAAGGCTTAACATATAGGCAAAATTCTTTTGGTCAGTACGAGTGGTATGATAACCAAAAGGAGTTTAATGGAAGGTTATTCAATACTTTATGGTATGACACTGTTTACCAAATTCAAGTTATTGAGGATCTTCTCGAAATAATGCCTGATGGTTCAAAAGTTTCAGCAAGAGATAGGAACGGCAATAGAGTTGGATATAAAGTAACGACGCTTACAATTAATACTATAAGTCCCCCGCCGCCGCGTGAACCCCAAAAAGGAGAAGTGGCAGTAATTATTCCAGAAGTACAGTTTAGTGGGTCTTCACAGACAGATGACAATGAAGATGATTCGGAACCGAACGATTCCACACCTAAAGAAGATATAATAGGAAGAATAAAGTTAAATAAACTAATAAATCAACCTGGATTAAGAAAATAAATGAAAGAGATAATATCAATATTATTAACTTTTATTGCCGTTGCGGTCAGTGGGCAAGAAAATATATCTGGAAATGACTCTAATGATTTATTCTTTGGCCTAATACAATATAAAAATGAAGTAGTAAGGTTAAGATTTTTTATAGACGAACCAAGTTTAGCGCTAATTGGGTTTAATAAAGGTTATCGCATTGAGAAATCTGTAGATGGAGGAGAATACTTTGAACTATCCGAAAGTCCTCTTTTAATGTGGAATAATGATGAGCTGAACCAATATCAAAATTTGACATTAAAAGACCCCTATTGGGTAGAACTATCGCATCAATTAGCATCTGGGGAGTTTGGTGATATTAAAAATAAGAATTCTGCTTCTGTATTAGAATCAGGTCTTTCAACATTTAATGAACAGTATAGAAATCTAAATGACCAAATAGGTTTTGCCTACCTAGGAACATTGATGGATTTTGATGCTGCTTTGGCACTTGGGATTGGCTTTGTAGATAAAGATGTTGAAGCAAACCGGATTTATAAGTATAGAATTCGACCAAACTTTGATATATCGCCTCTTACTGTTGAACCTTTAGAACTTTCAGTTAAAACTGAACTAATTAATAATAGTAGGGAATTGAAAAAGATAAGTGTCTTCGAAAAAGATGAAATTATTGATATCAATTTTCCTGAGGACAGTATATATTTTACATATTTCATTGACAGATCAATCGATAGTATTACTTATACAAGAGAAAAAAATATCCCATCGATGCAAATTAGTGCTACAGAAACATTCGACGACAATATATTTTGATACAGCGATGATTCATTGACTAACTATGTCAAATATTACTTTAAAATATATGGTAAAGATCAATTTGGTGATGAACATTTGGTTGGTGTTTGCTCAGGAACTCCTAAAGACCTAACGCCACCTAGATCACCATATCTAATTTCTGTATTACATACAGAACCAGAAAAGGCTTTAGTATCATGGGAGATTGAAGAAACTGAACCTTTAAAAGGATTTAGAATTGGTAGAAGTGATAAGGATAATGAGGCCTTTCATCAGATCCATGATGATATTATACCTCCCGATTGGCGATCATTTACTGATAACTATTTTATAAAAGACACTAATAATTATTACATCATTGAAGCAATTGACACCGCTGGGAATATCAGTAAATCAAATATTGCTTTCCTTTCAATAATAGACAGTGTTCCTCCAGCTATTCCAATAGCTATAAATGGAGTAATGGATTCTTTAGGAATTGTTACTCTTGAAATGGAATCTCAGACAGAAAGGGATTTTATGGGATATAGAGTATATAAGGCTAATGCCGAAGATCATGAGTTTTCAGTTGTTCAGGAAACATATAATGATACTATTGTCTCTATAGCTCGTAAGCCCATAATTATTGATACAAGTACGCTTGAGTCTTTGACTCCATATGTCTACTATCATGTAACAGCTCTTGACTATCACTATAATGAGTCCAAGTTCTCAGAGATGATCAAAGTACCAAGACCAGACAAGTACCCCCCAGTTCCGCCATTGATTTCAGACTATGAAATTACTGATGATGGAATTAGGTTCACTTTTATTGCAAGTACAAGCGTGGATGTAGCTATGAATACACTGTATGTAAACGATCCGAGTAGTGAAGAATGGCAAGCTATACATACATTCAATAGTGATACATCTTATCTCTATGTACCTGAAGAAAACATTAACGGAATGGTAGAGTATGCTGCCAATGCAGAGGACCTCAGTGGTTTAGTCTCAGACTATGGCAATGTCCTTAAAATCAGATCGGTCGTAAAGCCAAAAGCCTTACAGTTAGACTTGACTTGTACTTATTACTCTCAAGCAGAATTATGCCTTTTAGAGTGGCAAGTATTAGATACAGATGCTGCAACCGATTTGTATCACTCTGTCAGTTTCGCCAATGATATAGAAAAGAAATCGCTTGGTCGATCAAGATATAGTGATGGTAGTTTATTCTTAGCATCTACTGTGCCATCTAAGATTGCTATTACTTCGCGGTCGCAAGTCAAAGAATACTTGCCTTATATAGCAGAAGGATGCTCTGTAAGCTCTGAAGATATTTCAAAAAATGAACTCCAATTAAAACTTACTAGATATGAGTAGAAATCAAAAGATAAAGTACATACTATATTATAATTCAATTTACTTTTCTAAGTATTTGCTACTTCTTGTGTTTAGTTATTGTGCATCACAAGCAATAAGCCAAAACTCCTTACAATATTGTAGCGAGGATGTTTTAGTAGTATGCCCAGATGGTATGTTTGATCCTATGCCTCCAGCTTGTGGAATACCGGCAAACCCTATTCTAAGGAATAATTTAGGAAATGGTATAAACTATAATCCAGCCACACAATCATTTCAATACACAGATAGTCAAGGAATTCTGCAAAATAGGGATATTTTTATTGAAAAATCAGGCTTGATTAGAACCTTCATTGCCAGAGTTCCTGATTTAAATAGGAATGGAGTTCAACGAAGCTATAGGTCTGGAGAATTACGCTGGAGATATTTTAGAAAGAGATATTATTATAATGTGAGTATCCGTTCACGACAGAACATAAATACAGCTAACCAAAATTTCAATAATAGTTGCTGGGAAGAATTACTAAGTGGTGAATTATGGCAAAAGTTTGATGATATAATAAACAGGAATGAGGTAGGTTTTATCTCTTGGGTAAAGTCAGCAGAAAGACCAGGAACTCCTATACCATTAAATAGAATAATGTTACCTACTGGAGTAGGTGCTTTTCAAGCTCCTGCAGTAAATGGATGTATAAGTATTAGTTATAATGCCCCTTTGCCACTTAATGGTCAGCTAAATGAAGTTAATACTGTTGGAGCCATCGTAAGATTAATTAATAACTTCCCAGCTATAGCCAATCCTATTATTTCTCCATATGTAATTACTTTAGGAAACTTTATTCAATGGGTTCCAGGTCCAACTGCTACTGGGGTAGCACCTGGACTTACGACATTCAGCGAGTTGAATGTTCCTCAAATAATTGGTACAGATTTAAATGCAAGGTCACCAGATAACATTTGTTTGTATGGTACAGAGATGCCAGTTTTAGGTGTTGATTATAATTAATTATCATTAGATAGTTGTAATGGCAAGAAATCATAGAAATATTATAAGTTTATTTTTTCTCTTCGTGACATTCCATATGAGTGCACAAGTCAATCTAGAATTTGTAGGTCTTACAAATAGTTTAGTGCCATCTTGGTATGACTTGCAAACAAATAATTCCTCAAGCAAAATCATTAATTCTTATTTCTCCATTACAGCAAAGTCAGAAGGCATTCTCCTCTATGAATCCAGAACCAAGAATGTCACACTATCACAAGGTGTTTCTATCTGGAATAAAGGCTTATTAGAGCCTGTACAAGAATCTATTAATAATCTTAATCAATTATCTGAGGGTAAAAAAGTTTTTTTGGAGCTTATTCTAATTAATGTACAAACAGGCAACATAGAAGGTCGGACTTCTAAGACGTTTAAGTGGAAGCCAAATAATAAAGTTGATGATAATTCAGATTCACAATTTTCTTTAAAAGAAAAATTTCAAGTACAAGGCTCTATAGGTATTACGGCTCAGACTGCTAATAGAATGGGAGTAGGCAGCACCGTTCCCAATAATTATCTAAGAGCAGACGGGAGAACCAGTCTTGCATTCTCTGGAATACCTGTAGACTTAGGCTTTCTTGTAACCACTGAGCAGTCTGGCTTTAAGCAAAGTATGAATAGGGCATCTGCTAGTCTCAATGTGCCTTTATTAAAACAAAATCTGAAGTCTGAAATAGACAATCGTATAGAAGCCGCGGGAGAAGAAGGTGCTCCCTCTGAAGCAGAAGTAGAAGCTTTCAAAAGTGAGATGGTTATGAAGGAGTATCCTGATTACGCTTCATTGGTTGCTCAGTTTGAGAGAGATGAAGGAGTTGTACTTGCTACAAGACTTCAAAGAGCAATAGATCTAGGGCAACTTTCTAAGTCAAAATCAACCAGATCAAAAGTCAGACAATATAAAAGATTGAGTGAGAAGAAAAATCTATCATCTGAAGATAATTTGGAAAGAATAAAATTGCAGCAACTGATAATGCGGTTTGCGACGATGCAAAAGGAATTAGAAGAATTAGAGGCCGATTTTGGAAAGGAACTAAGAAAGCTTAAGGAAGATTACCTAAGGTACACTGAAGCGGAAAACTACTATGCTAGTCTCACTGTAGATGACTATAAGAAGAATACGAAGTCTTTCAATGTCTTCAGTATGCTGAATAAGACACAGCGTATGCTCAATATGCTGCAAGGTGCCACCATAGGCGTGAGTTACCCTAATTTCTCAAGATATACCTTGAATGGTTTGTCCATTAATGGTATCCATTTAGAATTGACACCAGGTAAATTTTATCTAGCGACCAGCTATGGACGATCTGCACGACAAACTTACGATAGGAATTTCGCTGTTCCGACCTTGACTCTGAATCAAAGAGCTTTTGGTATTAAGACAGGCTATGGTCAGAGGGGAGAGACCTATTTACATCTGTCCTACACGAATTTGACTGATAGGGATGATCCATTGGCGGATGAGTCAGCTACAAGACCAGAATCCAATAGCTTGTTTGGACTTGAGGGAGGTGTTAGTTTTCTTGATAATAAACTGTCACTAGAAGGAGAATGGGCCGGCTCATTATTTACAGAAGATATGAACGCGGATGTGCTTTCGCAAGACTTCAGTACTGAGGTGCCTTTAGAGATGCTACATAATAAAGCCAATAGTACTAGTTCTTTTGACCAAGCTTATAGATTAGGAGCACAATGGCAATTAGATAAATTGGGTTTGGATTTAGGTGGTGAGTATGAGCGATTAGGCAGTGACTTCCGCTCTTTGGGTGCTCCCACGTTACTGGCAAATCTAGTAAGATGGAATGCTGATTTACGTAAGGGCTTGTTTGATAATAAAGTTCAGTTGATGGTTTATGGTCAGAGGGATAATAATAATTTGGACCCGAGCTTGTCTACAGTTATTTCCTCTACTGAGTCCTTTGGTGGTAATGTTATGATAGCCATTCCTAAGTTTCCTCAAGTTTCTGCTTCCTATGCACCCTTCGCTCAACGTAATGAAATCGTCGGTACTCAAGAAGTGCAGCAGTCTGACACCAAGGTGACCAATGTTACAATAAGCTACCCTTACAGTTTGTTTGATGGATTGAAAATGAATACACAACTTTCCTATGCTGACCAGACCTTAACATCTAATTTCGCCAATAGTAATTTTAAGAATACTAGTTATGGCTTCAATCAGAACATCAATTTTAAAGAACTAGGTTTCAATATGGCAGTGAATTATGCCCCTGACCAGAAGTTGGGAGAAACGCCACAAGACCTAACGACATATAATTTTAATGGAACCTACAGTGAAGAAAAATTCAGATCAAGCCTCAGCTACCAATTGCTAAAAATTACAAACAAAGAAACCAAATATGGATTTCTAGCTTCAGTAGGTTATAATGTAACTGAAGCTATAACTTTTGACTTGAGAGCTCAAAGAAATATTTATGATTCATTTGTGGATAGTCCATCATTTACAGACTATGCTGTTAATGCTGGGCTGAGGGTAAATTTTGGATATGATGGCTCTGAATCAGTGGAGCAATTAGATAGAACAACAAGTATAGACGCTGAGAATGAGGAACCTCCAACTAGCCTCTTAAGAAATTTAGAAAATGAAGAAATAGTTGATTCTGATGCTACTGAAACAAGTTCTAAAGAATTAAATCAACCAGATAAGGAAGATATAAAGACGGCGGAAGCGCCTACTAAGGCCAGTAGCAGCCCTGATGATCTTAAAGATGACATTCTAGAAGGCTTTGTTATTAAAACAGAAAACA
>Ga0209185_1002318_pt1 | contig 13335 bp, 7 predicted proteins | sample SidtaG_2_FD_187425 | JGI IMG/M metagenome (GOLD analysis project Ga0209185, IMG submission 187425) | Marine algal microbial communities from Sidmouth, United Kingdom - Sidmouth_Asex2 metaG (SPAdes) (version 2) | ecosystem: Host-associated > Algae > Red algae > Unclassified | place: Sidmouth... | reverse complement strand
CATGGAATTTTGTATTTTTTCGATAATCGAGCCTCATTTTGAGCTGCATACCCTACGGTACGGAGCGAAAAATAGGAGAAGAGTATCGGAAAAAGACAATGTTAGCTGCATACAAAATATTTCTAAATAAAGTCTATTATAAAATAGAAAAATAAATATTCGTATTATTTTAACACAGCGATTAAAATCGCCTGCACGATTTTCGCGTTCCATTCATTAGTTCTAATGATAAATTTTGTTCTAAATAATCAAACAATTGAAACAGACGTGCCGTCAGGTACGGCCCTTTTGGATTTTATTCGTAAGCATAAACACTTAAAAGGTAGCAAGTTAGTCTGTAAAGAAGGCGAGTGTGGGGCGTGTTCCGTCTTGATTGGCGAACGGAAAGTGGAGGGCATATTTTATCAATCTATGACCTCCTGCATCACGCCACTCGTGAATGTGCAAGGTAAACACGTCGTAACGATTGAAGGCTTAAATATGAGCGAACTTACACCCGTACAGCAAGCGATGGTTGAAGGTTATGGGACGCAATGTGGTTTCTGTACGCCGGGATTTGTGGTGTCGTTAACCGGATATTTAATCTCTAACCAAACGATTGATACACAAGGGATTATAGCCGCGATAGATGGGAATATTTGCCGTTGCACAGGCTACAAAGGCATCGAACGGGCAGCTAAGCTCATCATTAAACAAGTGAAGAACGATATGCCCAAACTAAGCATTTCTGCATTAGTTGACCACAAATATATCCCCGCATATTTCGCGGATATTCCCAAGCGATTAGCCACTATTCAGCCCACAAATGGACAATATAAAGGCAGCATAAAACTCGGCGGCGGTACGGATTTATACGTCCAACGCCCCCATGATATGTACGAAACCCAAGCCCTGCCCGTCTATGACCGACCTTCGATGAAACAAATCGAAATTGCGGACGGTGTATGTACTTTCGGTGCTTCGCTAACGATGGGCGATTTGTACCGTTCCGAAGCGTTCAACCGCGCATTGCCCGATTCCGATTACATTTTCAAACTACTTTCTTCTACCCAAATTCGCAATATGGCAACCATCGGCGGCAACCTCGTCAATGCGTCTCCGATTGGCGATTTCACGATTCTTTTATTGGCATTGGATAGTCAGATTATATTAGAAAAAAAGGGTAAAAGAAGGCGTTTACCGTTGAAAGAATTTTATAAAGGCTACAAAAATATTGACCTGAAAGAAGGCGAAGTACTCGAACAAGTCCAATTCAACATTCCTGATAATTCTTCTAAATTTCACTTTGAAAAAGTCAGCCAGAGAAAATATTTTGACATCGCCAGCATCAATTTAGCGTCTAAATTTGATATAAAAGACGACCTCATTCAAACGGCGCATTTAGCCGTAGGCGGTGTCGGACCCATCCCAACTTACCTACACAAAACCGCCGCATTTCTACAAGGAAAACCCATTGACGAAACCATTATTCGTGAAGCGATTGTTTTGTTAAATGAAGAAATTTCCCCCATTAGCGATGCGCGAGGTTCTGCGGAATACAAGCGATTGTTAGCGCGACAGCTTTTTATTGCTCAATTTATGGCGATGAAAGAGGACACATTAGTGTTGGAAGAAATGATTGCGTAACACAACATTCCTGTCTGTTCTTCACAGGCACAGACAGACAGGAATATCTGTGTTACGTTACACTACATAAAAATATGATTGCAAGCAAAATAGCAAAGAAAGAAAAGAAATCATTCAACATAGACGCACCTTTACATGTAACAGGCAAGACGCAATATCTGGATGATTTGCCCGAACTCGCGGGGACATTATATGCCAAAGTCTATTATTCAAAAATCGCACATGGATTGATTGAGGGTGTGGATATATCGAAGGCAATGACAATGCCCGGCGTCGTGCGTATCATTTCTTATAAAGACATTCCTGGCGAAAATCAGATTGGCGGTATCATCCCTGACGAGCCACTTTTGGCAGAGGGTGAAGTGCATTTTATCGGAATGCCCGTCTTGTTAATTGTCGCGGAAACGGAAATTACAGCTCATAAAGCCTGTCAAGCAATCGAGGTGCAAATCACTGAAAAAGAGGTCATTACCGACCCGATAGTGGCGTATGAACGCAAGCATTTTTTGAGCGCACCTAAGACTTTTGAGTTGGGCGATACCAAGTCGGCTTTTGCCAAATGCACACATATTTTTGAGGGAACAGCCGAGTCGGGCGGACAAGAACACGTCTATCTCGAACCACAGGGCGCATATGCGATTCCCAATGGAGATAAGAGCATAAAAATTTACAGTTCGACGCAAGGACCGACTGCCGTACAACGCACCGTAGCGAAAGTTTTGGGCGTTTCGATGAACCAAATTGAGGTCGATGTCAACCGTATCGGCGGCGGTTTTGGCGGTAAAGAGGACCAAGCCTCCCCGTGGGCGGCGATGGTCGCACTCGGCACATATCTCACCAATCGCCCCGTAAAATACATCTTGGAACGCGGCGAAGACCTCCAAATGACAGGTAAAAGAAATCCTTATAAAAGTCGCTACAAAATAGGCTTGGACGAAAATTATAAGATATTAGCCTTTGAAGGTCAATACTTTCAAAATGGCGGTGCGGCTGCCGACCTCTCACCCGCGATTCTTGACCGTACGCTTTTTCATGCCACCAACAGCTATTTTGTACCGAATGTAAAAACGGACGCCTACTCCTGCCGCACCAATTTGCCGCCCAATACCGCCTTCCGAGGGTTTGGCGGACCGCAGGGGATGTTTGTCATTGAATCTGCCATTCATCATGCTGCCCGAATGTTGGGTATTGCGCCGCACATCATACAGGAAATCAATTTATTAGAAGAAGGTGCTGAATTTTCTTTTGGGCAAAAAACAGAAGATTGTGAGGCGCGAAATTGTTGGTCGCAAGCGAAAAAACGATACGATTTTGAGCAGCTTCAAGCTGAAGTTGAGCAATTCAATTCTTCAAATAAATATATTAAAAAAGGACTCGCCTTGATGCCCGTTTGTTTTGGCATTTCATTTACCAATACGATGATGAACAACGCACGCGCACTCGTGCATGTGTATAGCGACGCGAGTGTAGGCGTGAGTACGGGTGCGATTGAGATGGGGCAAGGCGTGAGTTCGAAAATGATACAGGTCGCGGCAGGTAGTTTCGGGATTGAGGAGTCGCAAATTAAATTGGAAACGACCAACACAACAAGGGTCGCCAATACCTCGCCATCGGCAGCCAGCGCAACAGCCGATTTGAACGGAAAAGCCCTGCAAAATGCCTGTAATCAAATCATCGAAAGATTGAAAAATTTCTTAGTCGATTATTGGAAAATAGAAAGTACGGAGACAATTATTTTTAAAGAAAATAAAATACATTCTACTGACAATCAACACAGTATAAAATGGGTAGCCCTCATTCAATTGGCTTTTCAAAAACGTATTAATCTAAGCGCGAAAGGACATTACGCCACGCCAAGAATTAATTTTGACCCCAAAACATCGAAAGGTCATCCTTTTGCGTATCATGTGTATGGGACGGCGATTGTCCGAAGTATGGTGGATTGTATTCGTGGTAATTACGAGTTTGATTCGGTGCAAATTGTACATGATTTTGGTACGAGTATGAATCGCGCCGTGGACTTGGGACAAATCGAAGGCGGCTTGGTACAAGGTATGGGTTGGATGACGATGGAAGAGTTGATTTATGATGAAAAAGGCGTCTTAAAATCCTCTAATTTAGCGAATTACAAAATCCCCGATATTTATTCTGTACCGAAGGAAATCGCCATACATTTTCTCGAAACGCAAGGTAGTGACTTAGCGATTTTAAAGTCAAAAGCTGTCGGCGAACCGCCTTTGATGTACGGCATCGGTGCGTATTTTTCATTGTCCAATGCCATATTAGCGTTTAATCCTAATGCAAATATTACGTATTCTGCACCCATGACAACGGAGAAAGTCTTAATGAGTTTGTACAGCGCAGATAGGACACAGGTCTAGGGAAGCAAAGGAATAAGATTCGGTGTTGGATTTTGCAAGGGTACGAGTGAAGTAGGAGGTTAATATCGTACTCGAAAAAATTTTACTCAAAGTGAAAGAAATTAAATAAATTGTTCCATAATGCGCCGTAATTTTTTCTTCCAAGGTCGCACTGAAATATAGCCATTTTATAATTAATTAAAATTATTTTGTAATTTATTTATTATTAAAAATGAATTATTTATGAATATTTTTTATTGTAAAATAATTTAAAAATATCCTTATTTCAGTAGAACCTTCTAAAGAATTCAAAAAATCGTTGCATAGCCATAGCTACGGAACTATTTTTTGTGTTTTTAGAAGGGAAAAGAACAAGCATAATGGGGCAAGTTATTTATTTTCTTTCACTTAGAAAGATTTAGTGAAACATATAAGAAAAAGAACAATTCAGACGGGTAGATTATTTTTTTCGTCTTCCCTTAACTCATTCAAAAATGAAAACTTGGTCATTCATACTATCCAATTTACGGAAAAATATCGTCACTGTATTACTCTATGTAGCGGATAGTCGTGGCAGTTCGCCGGGACGTAAAGGCTTTGTAATGGCGGTGAACGAACAAGGCATTTTTGAGGGAACGATAGGCGGGGGTATGATGGAAATTAAAATGATAGAACTCGCAAAAAACCTATTAAAAAAAGGGGAGGGGAGAGGCATTATCAAAGAGCAATTTCACGATAAAAAACACATGCGCAATCAATCCGGTTTGATTTGTTCGGGGATGCAAACGGTGGTTTGTATGCCACTGACTGCGAACGATATTGATACGATTTTTGCCATTATAAATACAAAAAAAACACTTTTCATTCGTTTGAATGGTCAATTAGGGTTGGGGTTAAGTGCTGAAAATGTAGAGAGAATCACCCTCAACGCAGACCAGGATTTTGATGTCGTCATTAAAATAAATCCGCCTAAAACCGTTCATATTTTTGGGGCGGGTCATGTGGGTTTGGCTTTGGCAAGGCAAATGTCTATCTTGGATTATCGGGTCGTACAATACGATGACCGCCCGGACTTAGTGACGCTCTCCACAAATGATTATGCCAACGAAATTAAAGTGATTGATTATGAAAATGTAAAACAAAAAATGGACGCTACACCGCAAGATGCGGTCGTTGTCGTGAGTTTTTCTTATCGAAGTGATAAATTGATAATCAAGCAATTATACGACCAAACGTTTGCTTATATCGGCATGATGGGCAGCGATCATAAAATTGCTACATTGAAAAACGAACTGGCACAAGAAGGAATTTTGGAGGGAGATTTAGCGCATGTTTTTACACCAATCGGCTTGAATGTATATAGTAAAACCGCCGCCGAAATCGCCGTCAGCATCGCCGGACAAATTATTTTAGAAACAAATAAAACACTGCCGACAGGAAGAAAATACGGCGAAAAATGAACTACGAAACGTACTTACAAAAATAAATGACTACTAAGTAATCATTCAAGTTAATACTGTCGGGCAATTTGGCGAAATTTATTCGATTACTTCATTGAAGAACATCCGCCGTAACTATGGCTATGCCAAATAAGGGAAGAGGAAGAACAATTCAGACGGGTAGATTATTTTCTTCCTCTTCCCTAACTTATTGATCGCTTGTAATGAGATATTTCCGAGACGCTTTCACAAACAAAACTCGCCTTGCATTTCCAAAAATGCAAGGCGAGTTTTTATTATTTCAATGACGCGAGCTGGAAGCTCGCGCTACGTTACTTCTTCTTCCATCCATCTCGCAAAGTGACGGTGCGATTAAACACCACCTTATCTGCCGAAGAATCAGGATCCACACAAAAATATCCTTTGCGCATAAACTGAAATTTATCTCCCGCTTTCGCGCTTGCCAAACTCGGTTCAGCTTTCGCCGTAATAGAGGTCAGTGAATTAGGATTTAGAAACTCCGTAAACGATTTATCCTTGTGACCATCGGGCGATTCATCCGAAAAAAGGCGGTCGTACAGGCGCACCTCCACGTCTATCGCATCCGGCGCAGACACCCAATGCAAAACGCCTTTCGCCTTGATGCCACTCGTATCTTGTCCGCTACGCGAATCGGGATAATATTCGCAGTGAATCTCCATAATTTCGCCATTTTCGTCCTTTACAAAATCATTGCAAGTGATGATATACGCACCTTTCAGACGGACAGTTTTGCCCGGTCCGAGTCGAAAAAACTTCTTGGGTGCATCTTCCATAAAGTCATCGCGTTCGATATACAACTCGCGGCTAAATGGCAGCTTACGCGACCCATCTTCTTCCCGTTCGGGATTATTGATGACTTCCATTTCGTCCGTTTTTCCTTCCGGGTAGTTGGTGATAATGACCTTTACAGGGTCTAAAACCGTCATCACACGCGGCGTGATTTTATTCAAATCCTCTCGCACACAAAATTCCAAGAGCGACAAATCAATCACATTCTCTCGCTTGGCGATGCCTACGCGCGTTGCAAAATTTCGAATCGCGGCAGCTGTATAACCGCGTCGGCGCATCCCCGAAATCGTGGGCATACGCGGGTCGTCCCAGTCGGTGACGATACCATCCTCGACGAGTTGTAACAACTTGCGTTTACTCATCACGGTATAGTTCAGATTGAGTCGTGCAAACTCAATTTGCTGCGGATGATACAAGTCCAAAGCCTCCAACAACCAATCATATAAAGGGCGATGCACCTCAAACTCCAGCGTACAAATCGAGTGCGTAATCCCCTCTATCGAATCCGAATACCCATGTGCAAAATCGTACATCGGGTAGATATTCCACTCATGCCCCGTGCGGTGGTGATGTGCTTTTTTGATGCGATAAATCACCGGGTCGCGCATGTGCATATTCGGGTGCGCCATGTCGATTTTGGCACGTAAAGCCTTCGAGCCTTCGTCAAATTCACCTGCCTTCATACGTGCAAATAAATCCAGATTTTCCTCCACACTCCGCTCACGAAAAGGGCTGGCTTTTCCCGGCACAGTGGGCGTACCTTTGATGGCTGCCATCTCCTCTGCCGTCGAGTCATCTACGTAGGCTTTATCGTCTTTGATAAGGCGCACGGCGTAGTCGTACAGCGTCTCAAAATAGTCAGAAGTGAAGCGCGTTTCGCCCGCCCATTCAAAGCCCAACCACTCAATATCTTCCTGTATCGCATCCACATATCGTTGGTCTTCTTTGGTCGGATTGGTATCGTCAAATCGCAGATTGGTCTTGCCACCATACTGTCCGGCAAGCATAAAATTCAAACAGATCGACTTGGCATGTCCAATATGCAAAAAACCATTCGGCTCCGGCGGAAAACGGGTATGCACCCGCTTGTCATTCTTGCCTTCCGCCAAGTCTTTTTCTATGATTTGCTCGATGAAGTTGAGGCTCTTTTTTTCTTCTGTAGTATCCATTTCTTGATGCGATAATTTTTTTCTGTAAAATCGTGGAATAGCATAACGAATGAATGAGCTAATACGTTCATTTTTATGCTGATTTGGTGGGCAAATGTACGAAAAATATTTGTGGAATACCGTAGCGTAATGCCTCCGGCTTGCGCTGCGTTAGTTTAGTATATTTTAATGGCGAACTAAAAAACCGATTTTCGCATTGCATGGTGTCGTACATTTCAGTATCTTTACAATATGAAAATCGCCAGTTTAGACAATGAAGTACATTTTAAAAATGTTTTTACAGATGTAGAAATTTTCACTGCATTTGTAAAAGACGTATTGGGGATTGATATTATAATTGACAAGGTGGAAACTGAAAAAGTACTGCCCAGCAAAGTGAGTGCCGTCAAATTCAGAATGGATTTATTTGCCGAAGATAAAACTAACCGCACCGTCGTCGAAATCCAAAAAGTAGATTACGACTACGCTTACGACCGTTTTTCTCATTATTTTCATGCAAATTTGGTGGATTTACAAAAAAGTAGTCAGGATTATTCTTATGAAAAAGACGTGTATGTGATTGTGGTTGTGACTTCTGCCTACAAAATCAAAAACAAAAACGGCAAACTTCTCAAAGATGATGTACTGATTACTGATACCAATCCAAGAACCCTCAAAGGCGACAAACGCTACATGCACGACCATAAAATGGTGATGCTCAATGCTATTCATGCCAATGACGATACCCCGAAATCGATAAAAGACTGGCTCGACCTCATCGTAGAATCTATGAAAGAAGAGCAAGACCTTAGTAAAATAAACACCGATAAGCCCGCCATCAACAAAGCCGTCAATCGCGCCACAGTGGACGACCTCACCCCAGAAGAACGCGCCGAATCTAAAATTCAATATATGAGAAAACGGATGGTGGCTTTGAGAGAATACGAAGCGGTTCAAGATACAAAAGCCGCCGCAGTGCTTGGATTTCATAAAAATGGAGTGGCAATTCCTATTATTGCTAAGTCCTTGGATATGACGGAGACGGAAGTGGAGGCAATTATTGAGGAAGCAGGAAGTAAAGACTAAGCCATTTTCATGCTGATTCGGTGGGCAAATGTACGAAAAATATTTATGGAAAATGTACCGACGACTTTAGCCGTCGAATGTATTTGCTGCTGACGGCTGAAGTCGTCAGTACAGGAGCATTACGCTACGTGTTACAAATCTTCTAAAATACGACTTACAATTCCATAATTCCTTTTAAATTCAGCGTAAGAAGGATGTGCAGTTGTCAATTCCTCCCACATTTTAGCACATTTTTGATAATATGGCTTTGCTTTGTTATTGTCATTGATTTTATCCTTATAAAATTGACCTAATTTATAATAAGCAATTGCCAATCCATTTTTAAAGGACACATTCGAGGGATAGTCTTCATAGAGTTGTTTACCAAGTTCACTTCGTAATTCAAAAAATTCCAAAGCCTTGTTCAAATTTCCCAATGAAGTATGCGTATCACCGAGTTTAGAGTAAGAAATTGCCAAGCTATTTTTAAAGGACACATTCGAGGGATAGGCTTCATAGAGTTGTTTACCAAGTTCACTTCGTAATTCAAAAAATTCCAAAGCCTTGTTCAAATTTCCCAATGTACTATGCGTTTCACCGAGTTTAGAGTAAGAAATTGCCAAGCCATTTTTAAAGGACACATTCGAGGGATAGGCTTCATAGAGTTGTTTTTCTAACTCATTATACTGTTCAAAAAATTCCAAAGCCTTGTTCAAATTTCCCAATGAAGTATGCGTATCACCGAGTTTAGAGTAAGAAATTGCCAATCCATTTTTAAAGGAGACATTGGAGGGGTAGGCTTCATAGAGTTGTTTACCAAGTTCACTTCGTAATTCAAAAAATTCCAAAGCCTTGTTCAAATTTCCCAATGTACTATGCGTTTCACCGAGTTTAGAGTAAGAAATTGCCAATCCATTTTTAAAGGACACATTCGAGGGATAGGCTTCATAGAGTTGTTTACCAAGTTCACTTCGTAATTCAAAAAATTCCAAAGCCTTGTTCAAATTTCCCAATGAAGTATGCGTATCACCGAGTTTAGAGTAAGAAATTGCCAAGCTATTTTTAAAGGACACATTCGAGGGATAGGCTTCATAGAGTTGTTTTCCAAGTTCACTTCGTAATTCAAAAAATTCCAAAGCCTTGTTCAAATTTCCCAATGAAGTATGCGTAGAACCGAGTTTAGAGTAAGAAATTGCCAAGTTATTTTTTGCATCAGCATCATTACTATCTTTATCTAATAAACCTTGTACTATCTTGCGATATTTTTCAAAAAATTCCAACGCCTCATTTAATCTGCCTAAATCCTTGTATCTGTCGCCTATTCGTTGCAAAATAAGGGCGTGTTGTTCGGAGTTTTTTTCTACCTTTTCTAAGGCTTTTTCATAATATTGAAGTGCTTGTGTCAGTTCTCCGGCAGTTTTATATAAATCACCTTGTTCTATATAAATATAATTTTTCTCAAAAACATCTTCCTCAATATTCTGCACCTTCTGCCAAGTCTGTACTGCATTCAGATAATGCCCTACATCTTGTTGTATTTGAGCGACTTGTTTGTAGGTGGTTTTGATGGTAGAGATGTCCGTGGTGGTCAGGAGTAGCTTGTTTAGTCGTTCAAGTTCTTGTAGTTTTTCTTCTTGGGTATTGCCGCCGAGTGTGCTGATACGCACGCTACGTGTGGAGGTATCGGGTGTATGCAGGTCGGTATTTGGTGCTTCGTGTTGCTTGTGAAGGTCAAGGATAAAAGCACGGAACGACCACATATCGGGCATACGCTGCATGAGTCGCGGTACATTGGGTGCTTCTGCGGAATCAAACATAAAAACGATGAGGGCGGTGGGTTGGAGGGCGAGGCGGTCACGGGTTCGGTTGAGTCCGTTGGTGATACCTGTGCGGCGTTGTTGTTCGTCGGCTTGGTCACTGTCTTTGAGGGCTTGCTCGAAGTTTTCTACCAATAAAAAACCGCTACCGAGTTCGTCATAAGCATTGACGATGGCTCTGAAATCGTGCTTTTCGACATCCATGCTACGGATAGGGCGGTCAGGGTAGCGTGTCTGCAAATCTTCACGGATTTGACGCACAAAACCGTAATAATTGTGATTGACTACGATGAAGCGGAAGGCAGGTGTACGTAGCAATTTGAAGAGAAAAGGCGTGTCCTCTGCGTAGTTATTGTTTGATGACATAGTACTGGTAGAGTTCAGAGGCTTCTACGAGGGGATTGACTCGCTTGTAAGTGCCGTCGTTGTATTCCATGATGATACGATTTTCCAAGAGGTCTTGCCACTCTTCGCCAAAGGGTGTGCCGATGCCTTTGTCGTTGTTTTCCTTCAATGCTTTGAGGTGGCTGAGGTCTTCTTTGGAAATGTACTGCGAGGACTGGGCAGCGAGTTTTGTGATGGCTTTATTCATGGCAATTTCATCAATAAAACCTTTTTTATCATCAGCATATATATTGGCGTATTGAAGTATGCGTAATAATTCGCGTGGCGAACCACCGCTGTACATAATAGCTTTTTGTACAGTTTCAACTTTATCGAAAAGGGAAATATCAATGCGTTTGTACACAAACTCTTCAAAACGTTGGATAGCCTCTTGTACCAAATTACCGTTTCGCCCTTTTACCTTTACAAAAGGAAATGAAACGATGGTACTAAAGGCTTCGAGTTTGCGTTGCAACTGCATAAGTTCTATGGGCAGCGTAAAAATTGTATTGGTTTTAACTTGTCGCATACGCCCTGCCTCGTTGTCCACGATTTCCATTCTTTCCTTTTTGGTGGCAACTTTTTCCAAGCCATCCACGACAAACAGCAATTCTTGTGCGACTTTTTGTTGGCGTAGTACGTCATTAACGTGATTAAAGAAATCATTAATTTTGAGTACGAAATCAGAGAAATTATTTTTCAGCACCGTTCGGATTTTATCGGCATTGTCTCTCGTACCCAGTAAGCCGGTTTTAACCTTCGCCATAATGCCGAGGAAACTCATCAAACTTGGCGTTCCTGCTTTGATTTCCAATTCAAATCCTTCACTTTGACGAATCAAATGGTTGACTTCATTGATGCGTTGGCTAAACCAGAATTGCATGGATTCTATAATGGCATTATTGACCTCCACCTTGCGGTCTTGCAATTCTTCAAACAAACGTTCCAGTTGAAAAACAAGAATATCCATATATTCCATGTCGTTAATATCAAGCCCGACATCAAGGCTACAAAAGACACAGAAAAAGGCTTTTTCGCTATTGAGTTTTTCGATAATTTTTAGCAATTCGGAGGTTTTGCCTGACCCACGCATTCCTGCTAAAAAGAGCAATGTTTTATTGTCGGCATTTACCTTATAATTATAGGTGAAATCTTCAGGACTGATATTCAATGCTTTATACACAGCTTTTTCCTCAAATTCTCCGCGTACATCCGAAAAGTCCACGAAAAATTCATGGTTTGGGTGCATCGGAATTTCAAACTGCACCACGCTATCCACCTCCACCAATCGTGTAGCTTTGCTGTATAAGTTCGCCCTTTCTGTTAGTGATATGTTCATGCTTCGTTTAAAATAAAGATAAAGATACAAGAAAAAGTTTAAATCGCGGTAATTGCACCAACTCTAATCTACACACAATACGCGACACAGGCTGGAAGCACCATGTTACGAAGTCAATTCAAAATCAAGCCCCAACTTCTCCTCTCCATTCACAATAATCACCAAACGATGTGTTCCGGCGTAATGCTTGCGTGTCGTCAGGTTGTGAAAATTTTGTTTGCGTGTAAAGGCGTGTTTGCCTGCAAGAAACGCTTTCTCAGAGACTTGGAATACCTTTCGAGATTGACTGCCATTCGATTTGACGAAATAAATGCCGTATTCGATGCGCACCACACGCGGTTTATCGACTTGCAATTGGAAGGAAAAATGAAAATGCTCACCTATCGTCAGTGTATTTTTTGTAAAGGATAAATCGGAGATTTCAAGTCCTGTGGCATCGGCAAGACCGAAGAGGGCGAGGGCGCGTTTGTCGCCGCGTTTGAGGAGGGTACGGACGCCGTGTTTGACAATCCATTGGGTGTGCGGATGCTCGGTTTTGAGCCAACGCTCGGCGGTATCAAGCGCGATTTCGGGATTGTCTTTGATGATGTCGTTGAGGTTGTTAGCAACGCTTTTGCGGACGTATAATGCGCTGTCGGCTTTGAGTTTTTCGAGTATCGGAAGTATCGGCGTAGGGTCTTTTTTGAATGCTTTCAATGCCATGCCCCACGGCAGTCGCGGACGACAGCCTTCACTCGCCAAACGCCGTATATGTTCGTTTGGATGGTCTGTCCAGGCAAGCATTTGGTGCATCATTTTGGGGTATCTTTCGATGAATGGACGTACCGCAAATTCGGAGCTGCTGTATGGCGTGAAATGCGCTAATGCCTTTACAGAAGTCGCGTAATCTTCGAGTCCGTATTGTTCTACAAAATCAGGAAATATCAAACCTAATAGACCATCTTTTATCTTCGGGGCGACTTTGTAAAGCACCTTGATTTGAGCGCGATAATCGCCTGGAATGGTCACCTGCATGACTTGCGTGATGTGGCGCATCCGTTGTTTGAGTTCGCATTCGTTCCAGTCTGTATCAAAAATACGTTGCTCGAAATCCGATGTATCAAAACCTTTGCTTACCGTCGCGATTGCGCTTGCCAATTCTTGTACAAAAGCTTGATTGTAGAAGGCTTTTAGTGTGAATTTTTCGCTCATTTTTGGTAAGGGAAGAGGAAGAAAATAATCTACCCCAAATGAAGAAGTTATTTTTTTTATATGTTTGGCTAAATTTGACGCGCATAGCCGAGCTACGTAAGTGAAAGAAATTAAATAAATTGTTCCATAATGCGC
>Ga0209185_1002316_pt1 | contig 13336 bp, 10 predicted proteins | sample SidtaG_2_FD_187425 | JGI IMG/M metagenome (GOLD analysis project Ga0209185, IMG submission 187425) | Marine algal microbial communities from Sidmouth, United Kingdom - Sidmouth_Asex2 metaG (SPAdes) (version 2) | ecosystem: Host-associated > Algae > Red algae > Unclassified | place: Sidmouth... | reverse complement strand
TGGACTTTACATGGTTTAAGAAAAAATTATGAACAGCAAGTTAAACCGAAAAAACTTATATGGACTTATATAACTTATATGGTTTAAAAAGAAGTCATGAATAGGGATACCCAAAAATTCTACGACAGAATTTCCCCCTTATATCCACTCATAGACTTCTTTCTAAAACCCCAAAAAAACGCCCTCACCCACTACCTCAACGAGCAAAAAGACGGCAAACTCTTAGAAATTGGCGTAGGCAATGGCAGCAACCTCCTACACCTAAAAAAACACGAAATCACAGGCATTGACTTCTCCGAAGAAATGCTAAAACTTGCCCGAAAAAGACTCCCAAACCCCAAAATAAGCCTACAAAAAATGGACGGCGAAAACCTCACATTTGCCCCAAATACCTTCGACTACATCATCATCAGCCACGTCCTTTCCGTCACCCAAGACCCCGACAAAATGCTCAACGAAGTACACCGAGTCCTCCGACCCAAAGGCAAAATCTGCATCCTCAACCACTTCACCCCAAACAATTATTTAAAAAATATCGACAAAAGTTTCAGCTACTTCTCCCAATTCTTAAAATTCAAATCTAACTTTACACCCGAAAACATAAATCTCAGTAAATTCACACCCATCCAAGAAAAAAACTTAGGCTTTATGAACTACTACAAACTCATCATTATGGAAAAATAAAACATCAGTTATAATATTTTAAAAATAAGGAGCGAAAGGTTTGTCTTTCATCGCAACGGAAAGTCCTGCTATCCGTTCTTATAGCAAAAACAACAACGAAAATGTACGGAACTACAAAAACTACTTAAACCACAAAAACCACTTAAACTACTTTGCTATACCACTCCTATCAGGGCTATTTTAAAAGGACAGAACGTCTATTGGATAGAGATAGAGACCATGCAAAATAGACCTGATAGTAGCGTTATGGAAAACAGCGTTGGCATGTATAAAAAAGGCTTTTCCATAGTAGTGGATAGCAGGCCTGAACGTTACGACGAAGCAATCTACCGTTCTCTCCTTATTTAGTTTATGTTGTTTTAGTAGTTTATGTGGTTTTTGTAGTTGTTATAATTCACAGTTGAGCACCACAGCAAAAAAATTACAGCACCTATTCATTGAGTAAAGTCGAAATGGCCGCAAATAAAAACATGCCCATCCACCACTAAGAACAAAGCACCAAGAACCAAGAACTACAAAAAATGAAACCCCACCCAATCGCCCTACTATCCCTACTCCTAAGCCTATATATTTACCTTGTCTATCGCACCGACGCCACCAACATCAACCAAATCCTCAATACAGAAAGCATACAAACCATCCAAATCATCCGAACCCAAAGCATGCCTTTGCCCTCATGGATAATTTACAGCCTACCCGAAGGACTTTGGTTATTCGCCACAACACTCTACTCGAAAAAACTCTATTTTGACTGGAACAAGCATAAAATCTCCTTAGTCTACTTTCCTATACTATTTGCCTTTACAGTAGAATTTTTTCAAGCGACACACATTACCAATGGCAGTTTTGACCTCATGGATTTACTGGTATCCCTATTTTGTTGGAGCATCGCCCTAATTCTCCCAACACCCTATAACTCCCTAAATGTTTTTAAACAATACCATTATCGAACCATTATTGTGATATTCTGTTATGCTATCGTATATTTATCGGACGTAACAAATATCTAAAACCCATGTTCACCAAACTAGCTTATAGAAATCTATTTCGCAACAAACGAAGAACGCTCATAACTGCTGCTTCCGTCTTTTTTGCCGTGTTTTTCGCCCTTTTGATGCGTTCCCTGCAATTTGGCGTATATGACAATATGGTTAAAAATGTCGTAGGCTTTTTTACAGGATATGCACAAGTACACCAAGATGGTTATTGGGTCGAAAAATCATTGGACAACAGCTTAGAAGACACGCCAATACTCCGAGAAAAAGTACTGCAAGGCGATAACATCACAGGAATTGTACCTCGCTTAGAATCCTTTGCCCTCGCTTCTGTCAATGAACTCACTAAAGGCGTCCTCGTCACAGGAGTTGATCCCATAGCGGAAAGAAACATCATCAACATAGAAGAAAAACTAATCGAAGGAGACTATTTTACAGGAGCAGCCGAAGACGCCATCATCGTCTCACAAGGACTCGCCAAATTCTTGAAATTAGGCATTAACGACACCATTGTGTTATTGGGACAAGGCTATCAAGGCATTAGCGCATCAGGAAAATACCATATCAAAGGCATCTTAAAATTTGGCTCTCCCGACCTAAATTCCAACTTAGTTTTTTTACCCCTACAGACATGCCAAAAATTATATGGCGCAGAAAATCGGCTCACTTCCTACATTCTCCTATCAGATAAGCCCAAGAATATAGAATCAGCCGTCGCAAGTTTAGACAAAAAGTTAGGCGAAGAATACGAGGTTATGAGCTGGAAAGACATGCTGCCCGAACTCATACAACTCATAGAAGCCGACAATGCAGGCGGTTTCATCATCCTAAGCATCCTTTACATCATCATCGGCTTCGGCATGTTCGGCACAATTTTGATGATGACCACTGAGCGTCTATACGAATTTGGCGTACTCCTATCCATCGGACTCAAACGCTGGAAACTCATCATTATCATGCTCATAGAATCTGTTTTTGTCTCCTTTTTGGGTGTCATCGGCGGCATACTTTTTGGGATACCCGTTCTTACCTATTTCTACTATAACCCCATTCATTTAGGGAAAGACCTCTCCGAATTTTCCGAAAAATATGATATAGAACCTGTCCTCAACTTCTCCCTTGATCCCGAAATATTTTGGGTACAAGGACTCTACGTCTTAGCCATCTCCATCATCATCAACATTTACCCAATCCAAAAAATACTAAAACTAAAAGTCGTCGAAGCGTTAAGAGGGTAATTGGTGTAATAGGAAATTAGGCGGTACAAAAGTGTAATGGTATATTAGGAAATTAGGATTTAACCACACAGCACCAAGGACACCTCAACCACAAAAACTACAAAAACCACAAAAACTAAAAAGGAATGTTAATAAAAGTAGCATGGAGAAATATATGGCGGAACAAACTGAGAAGCACCACCGTCATGATAGCAATCGCCTTAGGAATTTGGGCAGGAATCTTTGCATCCTCCCTCGCCAATGGTGTTAACAAACAACGCTTGGGTAACGTCATAAACTCTCAAGTATCCCACATACAAATCCATGCAAAAGGTTTTAGTGATAATTTTGAGATTAGCAAAAGAGTAGAGGGAGGTACTGCTATCATTGAACAAATTAAAGCCGATGCCAATGTCAAAGCCATTGCGCCCCGAAGTTTGCTAACAGGTATGGTTGCTTCCGCAGCCACAGGACAAGGGATTATGATAAAAGGCGTTAATCCAGAAAAGGAACAAGCCGTCTTTAAGCTAAAAGACAACCTCATAGAAGGCACTTACTTTGAAGGTACAAAGCGAAATCCCCTGCTTATTGGAAAAACATTAGCCAAGAAACTTAATGTGAAAATACGTTCAAAAGTAATATTGACTTTTCAAAGTGTAGAGAAAGAAATCGTATCAGCGTCTTTTAGAGTCGTAGGCATTTATGAGACAGCAGATGCCCGAAATGATGAATTATCCGTTTATGTACAAAAAAAAGACCTTGATAAATTAGCAGGTTTGCCACCAGACTCTTTTCACGAAACCGCTATTTTACTCAAAGACGATAAGCAATTAGAAGCCACAACAGAACACCTTCAAGGACAGCATCCCGACGTCCTTATCCAAAATTGGAAGCAACTCATTCCAGGACTTGCTGCTGCCGACATCATCGCCGAACGCATGAACTACCTCTTACTACTTATCCTTTTAGCGGCCCTTTCCTTTGGGATTGTCAATACTATGTTAATGGCTGTTTTAGAACGAGTCAGAGAATTTGGTATGTTGATGGCAGTAGGAATGAACAAAACCAAAGTATTTACCATGATTATGTTTGAAACCGTCTTTTTGATGCTTACAGGAACACCCATAGGCATTTTGTTGGCGTGGGGAACGGTCAAATATCTAAGTGTAAATGGCTTGGATTTGTCGGCTTATTCAGAAGGTTTTCAAAATGTTGGAATCAAACCCATTATCTATCCTTTTTTGACTCCTGATTATTATCCTAAAGTGATTATTTTAGTCATTATAGCAGCCTTTTTAGCTGCAATCTATCCCGCCCTAAAAGCAATTCGCCTTAATCCAGCCGAAGCTATAAGAAAAATATAAATATATAATTTATTATATTTTATTGTGTTGTAAGTTTTTTCATGAAATTTATACTCTAAACGGTCGGCTATTTTACAAAAAATACAATCATTTACTGCTTTTAACAGTCAAGATGGGAAAACCTATCCCATTTTGGGAACTTTTTTCGTTTTTTATACGTACTATGTAATATATTTATAATATGATAGTTGTTGAATTAAAATATTTTATATAATAAGATACTTCTTTATGTGTATGTTGAGGCTATTTAGGATACTTAACTCACACTTTCTTTAACCAAATTATAGTAACCTATGGAGATACTCACATTATGGAAGTGGATACTAGGACTTATACTCGTTATTTGGCTGTTTTTATATCTCAAGTATTATCCTTCCTATGTACATAGTAAAGAAAATACCTCAACAGTTTCGCTTTTTTGGGGCTTGTTGAAAATCATTTATTGGGGACATTATGAAGGAATTTTATTGACTCGGAATCGGCGACTTTTATATGTTAGTGAAGAAGAGCAAGGGGGCGAAAAAGTAATTTTCCCGTTTTTGGGGGATAGGGTGGAGGCTCGCTTTAAACTGGGAACGGAACTACTGCGTTGGAATGATTTAGCCAAGACGCTGACTAAGGATGGATTACGGGTGCAAATTTGTATTGCCATTCGTTGGAAAATTTCTTCGATTTCCGATTACTATTTTAAAATTAATCGAGATCATTTAGAGAATAAAGTCAAAAAGAAAAGTTTGTCTAATAAAGACCTGAAAATGATGGCTGACCGTTGGCTCAAAATGGAAATTGAGGGGACTTTAAGACGGTTGGTTAGGGAATTGAATGTGTCACAGTTGATTTCTTTTACATCAAGTGCTATGGAAGTCGATGTAAATAAAATCAATTATCGCAAAGACTTTATTGCAAAGGATAGCCTTAAAGTTGCTTTGAAATCAGAATTTATCTCAAGCCTTCAAACTTATGGAATTGAAATTGAAAATGTCGAGATACAAGACATTCAGTTTGAAGGAGAAATACAAAATGCGTTTAACCAACTCAAAAAGGCAGCATTTGCCGAAAGGGAAAACGAATACAAAGGAAGGGCGGAACTCGCTAAACTCAAACCACTACTCGAAGCAATGGGAAAAGATGCCATTGTCCTAATTGAAGCAATGAAAAACATGAAAGGCGGCATGTTTATGGGCGGGATGCCTATGTTGCAAGGATTGATGCAAGAATTTTCAGGAAATCCCAATGCTTCTCATCTCAAAAGTTTGCCACACAATCCAGAGGTTGTTCCTCTAAATGGAGAAGTCGCACCAGAGCAATTAACCACTTCTGAACAACGCCGTCAAAATTTATTGAATGGAGGAATGCGGAAACAATAAAAAATATTATCTGGAGGAGAATTACCGTAGATAAAGAGATAGAAAACGGACGTTCGTTTCTTTATATAAGTGTAGTTTTCTTATTATATAGTGACGTTTTGGTCGAAAGGCTGAAACGTCATTTTTTTTGTATCTTTGTATTGCTAAACCATCACATTTTCAAATGGTCTAAGCTTGGAATAAAACCCTTGAAAAGTGTACAAGCCTTTCAAAATAGCCCCGATAGTAGCGGTTGGATGCGGTATTGGCTGCCTTTTTCGGTTCATATGTGCAAATGAAAGGCATTTTAGAAATGCCTTCCAATACCGTACAGTACGTGAAAAAATGAAAGGCATCTTGGAGATGCCATCCATTAGCGGATAGCGGGACTTAGCGCAACGATGAAAGACAAACCATTCGCTCCTGATTAAAAAAGATAACAAAGAAAAATGAAGAAATATTTATTGCTGCTGACCTTTGGTCTTTTATTTTTTGCCGATAGTGCGTTTGCTCAAAAAGAAATTAACTGGAATTTTTTGGCGGATTATGACTTTGAATTGCGCTATAATGATGAAACAGAACTGTATTTTAGATTTCCTTTGTTCAGTGAAAAAGTGAAAAAAATAGCGGGCGAAGAAGTTGAAATTTCGGGTTATATGATTCCTGTTGATGTTGAAGCAAATTATTATGTGATTTCTGCATTTCCGTTTGCCAACTGCTTTTTTTGTGGAGGCGCAGGACCAGAATCCGTCATCGAATTAGAGATGAAACCTGGACATCGACGCTACAAAACAGACGAAAAAGTCACGATGAAAGGCAAGTTTAAGCTCAATTCTGTGGATATTTATCAGTTGAGTTATATTTTAGAAGAGGCAGAGGAAGTAAAATGAAACAGTTTGCACAAATAATCTTTTTACTGATTTTTACCCTAAACTTAAATGCACAAGATTGGGAGAAGCGACACAGATTTGCTAAATCCTATTTTGGTGTTAGTAACTTCATTGTGCCCAATTTGGAGCATGGAAATTTTGTGGATACTAATGGAGATATTAAGCAATTTGAGCGAAGTGGATTTCTGTCGCCTGCCATCAATATTGGAGCGACTCACTTTTGGGGATACGCAGACATTTATGTCTCCATTAATACTTCGGATATTAAATTTGGGAAGGATGACTTAGAAAATGACTTGCGTTTAGGGACTTTTACGGGACTAAAAGTATATCCCTTTCCCTCACAAAAAAATACGATTAGACCCTATGTGGGCTATAAGTTTTCGCCATTCAGATATAAGCAAACAGACATAATAAACGAGAGCTATAAATTTACTCAAGTTAAATCTGTATTTGATGTTGGTTTGGGTATTCAGTTGCCCAATTTTTACTTTACCGTAGAATATAGTAGAGTGGCGAATGCTTCATTTGATACTTATCTATCAAGAAATACTACAAGTAAAGATCAATTTCCTTCACAGTTATTTCAGATAGGCATAAACTATACGCTTGAAACTACACGCAATACAGACATAGAAGGCATCAGAATTTCCAATGAGCTCTTTGCAAACTCTAACAAATATGGTTTGTTTTTGGCTGTGGGTCCTTCCTCTGCTTTTCCCTTAAAACCCTCAGATTATATTACGGATTTACACCCATTTTTAGATGATAATTCATTCCCAAATATATTTCCTGATTTTGGTATAGGATACCATTTTACCAAAACGGATGTCATTACCGCACTATCTTTTAGACCGATGAGCCAAAGCAGAAATGCCTATGGATTTGATCAAAAAATAACTCGTAATAGCATCATCTTAGAGACTTATAAATACATTGCAGACTATCACGGGTTTGTTCCGTATGTAGGCGTCGGTTGTAGCTATGAAAATACCACCTTATCAGAAACCGACAATGGCAATCCAATCACTCAATTAACAAAAAATCAGTTTTCCCCTGCCCTTGTTTTTGGTTGGGATATTAGACCAAATGCCAAAGGGGATGTGTGGATATTGAGAACCAATTTGAGATATTTTCCATTCTTAGAGATTGAACATCAGGAAAAGCGTTTGAGTTTACAACACTTAGAGTTCAATTTTATTCAACTTGTATTGTATCCACAAAAATTAAAAATGAATAAGAAACGATAATGGCTCATCGGTGAATTTGAATTATACCTTGAAATGGTGTATCTTTGTTGCATCTACAATTTTTTTAAAATTAGATACCTTCACCTCTCCACTCTAATTTTTCATCCCTTATATTTATTAATATTCTTGTAAATCAATGTATTATATGTTGATAATATCTCTATTTGTCTAACCCACATAGATATTTGTCAAACATATAGATGTTTTTTTTGGAGACAACGGTGGATTCCTTCGTAGTAAAGCATGGGCCTGCTATCCGCTATTATAGCTTACCTGAACCACAAATCACAGGAGAACCGAACCACAGCACTAAGAACCAAGCACTACGGCACTAAAAGTAAGCTATACCGCTACTATCAGGTCTATTTTACATGGACAGTCCCACAGACTCCAAACGTTGATGATTTAAAATAACTAATTATGAAATCCAATGTTTACTATGGCATCATATGTTTTATGATGTTTTGGGGGGTAAGTGTATCTGCACAAAACACTCCCGTAAATTTTTCCAACCAAACCAACCTTTTAACCACCTCTAACAATAGTGGTGTAGCGATGGGTGTTGTCGATTTGAATGGCGATGGCAAAGACGATATTTTGCGCTACAACCAAGCCAACTTCCTACAAGTGGAATACCAAAATAATCCCAATCAAACTTTTGGACATGCCAATGTCGGAAGTGTAAGTGGTGGTTTAGAATGGAGCACTTGTGTGGCAGATGTCGATCACAACGGCTTCAATGATATTTTGGTGGGTGGAGCATACGACAACCTAAAACTCCTATACAACAATGGGGGAGGCAACAACTACAATACCCAAATCATACCAAGTTCCAATATCTTCGTACAAGGCAGTAATTTTGCGGATATTGACAATGATGGCTGGGCTGATATTTTTGCATGCCATGATGATGCCGAAAGCCGAAAATACCGCAACAACCAAAATGGCACTTTTACTTTCACCCCTTCGATGATTAATACAACGACAGTTCCATTTAGCGATAATTCTGGCAACTATGCGAGTATGTGGACGGATTATGACAATGACGATGATTTAGATTTGTATATATCTAAATGCAGAAGTGGCGCAAATAATCCAAACGATCCAAGACGAATCAATATGCTTTTCCAAAATGATGGAAACAATAATTTTACGGAAGTAGCAGACCAAGCAGGACTCAAAATTGGCGCACAATCTTGGGTTGCTGATTTTGCCGATATTGATAATGATGGAGATTTAGATGTCTTTGTTGCCAACCATTTTGATGACTGTCAATTATTGGTGAATAATGGTAATGGTACGTTTACAGATGTAACCGCCTCAAGTGGATTTTTACCAGCATTAGCCGCAGACAACGTGTTTGCCATTCAATCAATTTTTAGAGATTTTAACAATGATGGTTTCGTTGATTTGATTTTTTCAGGAACACAACACCATTTATTTTATAATGATGGAGATGGCACCTTTACACAAGCGCCGAATCCATTTGGCAACAATCAAATAGAATCGCTTGCTATCGGAGATTTGAACCACGATGGATTTTTAGATGTCTATGCAGGCTATGCAGAATTATTCACAACGCCAAGTAATATTGCAGATCGCTTGTACCTTAATAACGGAAATCAAAATAATTTCTTTAGTGTACAATTAGAAGGAACACAAAGTAACATCAATGGTATTGGAGCGAGAGTCGAAATTTATGGTGCGTGGGGAAAACAAATTAGAGAAGTGCGTTCTGGTGAAGGCTATGGTATTATGAATTCCTTTACACAGCATTTTGGCTTAGGAAGCGCAACACAAATAGATAAAGTCGTGGTAAGATGGCCGTCTGGCATCATCCAAGAAATTGACAATCCTGCTGCCAATCAATTTTTACAAATTGTAGAAGAAATAGATGTAAACTGTGAAGGAATGGCATGCGACGACAACGATCCACAAACCATCAATGATATGTTGGATGTAAATTGTGGTTGTGTCGGAACAGCTTGTTTCAACATGGCGTGTGATGACAATGATCCACAAACCATCAATGATGTTTTAGACGCAAATTGCAACTGTGCAGGAACGCCAACGAATGTAGGCAATACGTTAAGTCTCCAAGTAAAAACATACTTACAAGGCGCACTCATCAACAGCCCTGTCAATAACGAAATGCGTCATGACTTGCAACAACAAAGTATGATTCCACTATCAGAACCTTACAGTACTCTACCCAACTTAACGCATTACGGAAACGGTGGAGGCGAAACCACAACGAATGCAGTTTTGAACAACAGTGACGTTGTCGATTGGTTGATGCTTGAATTGAGAGATGCGAATGATCCCTCGCAAATTGTTGCTACCCAAGCCGTTTTGTTGAGAAAAGATGGTATTGTGATTGATGCACAAGGCGGTGCAAATATCCAATTTACGGGTATGAACGATACAGACTATTACGTAGCGCTTCGCCACCGAAACCATTTGGGAGCAATGACCGCACAACCACAGTCTTTGTCTTCAACGCCTTATATAGATTTCAGTAGTCAAAGTACCAATCTTTGGGGAACGGATGCGATGGTGATTATGGATAGTGGCAATCGTGGACTATGGGCAGGAAATTGTAATACAGATGCTACGATAATTTTTCAAGGAAACAATACGGATACCAATGATCCATTTTTTACTGTTTTACAGGATGGTGGTAATACCTCTGGTACGAATTTTATTTCACAAGGATATTCTACGAGTGATGTAAATTTGGATGGAAATATTATCTATCAAGGTTTTGAGAATGATCCTAATTATATTTTCTTTAATATTTTCTCTGTTCCTGACAATGGTTCTTTATTGACGAACTATATTTTGGAGGAGCAGCTACCTTAGTAGTTTATGTGGTTTTTGTAGTTTATGTCGTTTTTGTGGTTGTATTAACCATATTATCTTGACTTGCTCGATGACCAAATGACCCAAATTTATATGAATTTTTGGTGCTGTTGTGTTGTAGTTTTCTTGAACTATGGCGCAACAGCATTATTTTTTTCGTAAACTTGCCTTAATTTGTCTGTATAGTTTTTTAAATTTTCGACATCATAATCTGTTGCCCATCTGTATTTATCCAGTCGATGTAATATGTTTGATTTTCTTATTGTCGTCTTGATTTCAACATATTTTTTTTCATCTATTCCCATTCCATTTAGAAAGGAGTTGAATTCTTCTTTGTCTGCTTCGCCTTCTATCAGTATGATTCCAAATTCATTGTATGGAATAATGTCTATGGCTGCTGTACCCCAATCGAGTAAATACATGGAGGAGTCGTTTACAATTATATTTCTTGGGCTTAAATCTCCGTGAATGAGTCCAACTTTGTATTCTTTGTCTTTCATCGAAGTCAAGGCTTTTTTGATCTGGTCGTGTTCTTCCAAACTAAATACGTTATTCAAAAGAAGGGTATCTTTTGGATTTAATTGATTTATATTGTACTCCAATTTTTGTGAAATTCAGCCGCTTTTAAGGCTGGAATGTCAATGTCTTTTATTTCAAGAGCTTGTTGGGATTTTCAGATTTAACAGGAATGCCTGCCAGTCAAATGCGTCTTTTTCACCTGAATTTTGCCTTTTTTTCAGCGCCCAAAGCCTATTATTTCTGATATTGAGACATATTGTTCTCCTAAATCTTTCTTTAATATTTTGGCTATGATTTCTTTCACTTTTTTTCTTTGGGTTGTTTTTTTATATCAAAATTTATTGTTACAATGCATTTATATCGGTAAATGAATCCCATCTTAGAGATGGAATACATTAGCTAACCTGTTTTGAATGGTTTACTAATTTAATTAAGGCTTACTTATAGGTTGTTTCTTGTACTAAAATTCATTTAAAATGTATCTATATCGTTCAGACCATTCAAAATAGCCTCGATAGTAGCGTTATAGCTAACGAAGTGCCGTGGTTCTCAGTTCTGTCGAATCTCATTAAGTCATACTAGGTTTTTGCTCATAAAGTCGTGCTAATAAAGGCACTTGATTAATATCAAAAAAACATATTATCTTAGTATCATTAAGTCATACTAATCAAGGCATCATAAATTTGATTATTTTATCACTAAAAAAACTACAAATTATGAGTAAGCCTCTTTCTTTACAAGAAAAAAAGTTCATTGAAAAAGAACTGCAAAAGGGAACAAAAAGTTCTCAAATTGCAGAAAAATTAGGCATATCTATCTGGACAGTCCGTAAATGGGTACAACGACTAAAAAAAAGCAGCCATTACAAGTTGTTCAAGGTCGCCCAGCTAAGGGTGCTCTAAGCAGCTATTCTTCCAAGATAGTAAAGCAAATTCATCGTTTACGAGAATATTATCCAGGATGGGGAGCAGCAGATATTCTTTATGAATTACAACAAAAACAAGGTTATGCTCAAGGAGAACTACCTAGTATAGCCACTGTTAATCGTTATTTCAAACAGGTCGGTTTAATTAAACCTCGTTTGAGTGTAAGCATTCTTCCTGAGTTGATTCAGCCGCCCAAGCCTTATCACTATCACGATAGATGGGAAATGGATGCACAAGGACCTGTTGCTGTAGATGGTCTTGGCTATATAGCCATGATTAATATTAAAGAAACGAAATCTAAAGCTCATATTATGGCTTTTCCTATTATTGTAGATAGTAAATACCATCAACCAAAGACAATCCATTATCAATGGGCTTTAAGGTATTCCTTTATAGAATGGGGACTTCCAAAGGTAATTCAAGTGGATAAGGATAGCGTATTCTATCCTAATGCCACTAAATCAGCTTTCCCAACCCTATTCCATTTATGGTTATTAGCCTTAGGGGTACAACTAGATTTTATCAAGTACCCTCCACCCATCAAAAATGCGATGGTAGAACGATCACATCAAACTATGGAACGACAAACATTACAAGGACAAAGCTACCAATGTTGGAAAAATCTCTTTAAATTTTGTAATGAAAGGCGAAGATTGAAAAACCAAATCCAAACCAATCCTCATTCCAAAAAAATACCAGCTCATCCTAATGCAAAGAAGAATTCAAGATGCTATACTGTTGCCAATGAAGCACAGATAATCAACATAAAAAGAGTTTACCAATATTTGGCGAAATGTAGATGGTATCGCACTGTTAGCAAATATAAAACTTTTAGTTTAGGTGGACAGGCATATTACCTTAAAAAAGCTATACCACAAGCTCAAATCAGTATTCGATTCTGCAATAGAGCTAAAAAATTGATATGCCAAGATGCCAATGAACAAATTATTCAAAAAGTCTCTCTGAAGAATTTTTCCTCTGAAAAATTGATGGGTAATACTGCAGAAGGACTTATCAAAATGAAACGTAAAATTGACTTTTATAGGAATTGTCCTATTTAAGTTCAAGCCTTTTTATTTTTCAAAGTTAGCACGAGTTTATGATATTGTTCTAGTATGACTTAATGATTTCAAAACCTAGTATGACTTAATGAGATTCAACAGTTCTTAGTGCTGTGGTTCGGTTCTGCTGTGATTTATGTTTTTTGTTAGCTATAGTAGCGTATAGCGAGACCCTGTGTGACGACGAAGCTCTTTACCTTTCGCTCCTAATTTAGTTTTAAT
>Ga0209185_1002305_pt1 | contig 13409 bp, 9 predicted proteins | sample SidtaG_2_FD_187425 | JGI IMG/M metagenome (GOLD analysis project Ga0209185, IMG submission 187425) | Marine algal microbial communities from Sidmouth, United Kingdom - Sidmouth_Asex2 metaG (SPAdes) (version 2) | ecosystem: Host-associated > Algae > Red algae > Unclassified | place: Sidmouth... | reverse complement strand
AGAAGGCCCTGCATCAAAGCGATACCCTTCTTGTCTAAAGGCAGTTAGTTTTCCACCTGGATATTCGTTGGCTTCAAAAACGGTGACTTGATCGCCTTTCACTGCCAATCGAATTGCTGTAGCAATACCTGCAATACCTGCGCCTATAATAATGGTTTTCAAGATTGAATTTTGTTTTGTTATTGGTCAACATTTTGAAGGAGAGAAAGGTTTATGCTTCGTCGTGATGCATGGGCCCGCTGTCCGTTCTTATGGTGGCTTGCCGCAAAGATGTAAGGCATCTTAAAGATGCCTTACATCTAATGCCCCTACTCTGCCACCATACCACTACCATCGGGTCTATTTTGCATGGTTACAACGAAATAGTTCTGAAAATATTGAACGATGGCGAAGAATATGTATAACAAATACTTAAAAAATATTTCTTTTAACTATTGGAATTTTTTAATGCAACAAATTGTTATTTTTGGTGTTTATATTAGAGTTTTTTTGAAACAAAAAAACAAGCTAATTTTCAAAACAATTGAGATATGTTAGCGTAAATATAAGAAACAAAAAGGATTTGAAATGGCAAGTAGATGTAACTAATTATTTCATAATCAATTGCTTATATAGTCTTTTAAATTTTAAACAGATTTGCATACTTAACACAATTTCAGATATGCACAATATCGAACCACATTACAATTGGCGAGACCATTATATTGCATCGGAAGATGAACGTTCTCCTTTTTATGGAAGGATGTATAGTGAATTTGAGTATTCCACTAAAATTTACAACTATTTTATCCATCCTCAATGGGACGACATCGGCTCTCCTACCCTATTTGTCAAACTGCTTTTTGCTGAGTACAATCTCGGCTTTGGCGTTATTGAAATATTGGGTGAATGGAATGATTGTTTATATAATGACGTTTCCTTCTTAAAGCAAAACCTTATTGACCCACTAATTAAAAAGGGGATTAATAAGTTTATTTTAATTGGTGAAAATCTACTCAATTTTCATTTTTCGGATGACTGTTACTATGAAGAATGGTATGAGGATATAACTGATGATGGTGGGTGGATTGTTGCCATTAATTTCAGGCAACATGTTTTGGATGAAATGAATAAAATTGGGCTAACAAATTATATTCATTATGGTGGCGTATATAATGACCTGATTTGGCGTCCTTTAAAACCTCAACATTTTTGTTTGGGCATTGAACAATCGCTTTTGCACCAACTGCCTGGTTATCGAAAAGACTGGTGAGTTTAGTTTTTGTGGTTTAAGTAGTTTTTGTGGTTATGAAACTACTAAATTCTATTATTGCCTTGTGTGATTATTGAGTTTTTTTCTGTGCTGTTCCTTTTAATGCAAAGGTGCAAAGGTCACGCAAGGTTCGCAATGAAGTAGAACGATATATAGCAATCTTATCTAAAAATAGAAAAAGTGTATTTCACGCAAAGGTCGCAGAGTTTTCGTAAAGGTCGCAAAGAGGTTGGTTTCTGTGAACTGTTTGCGCTTCTTTGCGTAAAAAAAGCTTTGCGCTCTTTGCGTGAAACAAAATTCTTGAACCGAATTAGGGTTGCTATATCATGATAAAAATCGTGTTGGGCAAAAAAATGGGTTTAAGTCGTTTTAGTAGTTTTTTATCCAACTACAAAAACCACTTAAACCACAAAAACCAAAAAGTTACTCACTCATTTGGATGTGTTCTTCTTCTAAAAGCTCAAAACGCTTGAATTTCAGCATTAATTGAGCAACAGTAATGACATCTCTTTGGCAATATTCTTTGATTCCTTCTAAATCATCATCCTTCCAGTACATGCCTGCTACTTGATTTGCTTCTAAAAACTCTTCGGGATGCTCTATTTTTAGGGATTTTGCTAAAAGCCGTAAAGAGGTGTAATTTTTGTAGTCACCAAAACGCCAAATTTGGAAGGTATCTACCACATGAGGCTGGCTTGATTTGTTGCCAGAATAGTTAAATTTGTGGGGCAAAATGAAGTCGTTGATTAGCATACGACGACAAAGGAAGGGAATGTCAAAATCCTTTATATTGTGTCCACAAAAAACGTACTTTCGTTGGTTAAAATACGTAACAATGAGTTCTCTAAAGTCTTCTATTACTTGTTTTTCGTCATGTCCATAAAAGGACTTCATTCTCAAATGAAAACGATTGTCCTCCATTCGGAGATATGCTAAAGAAATACAAGAAATTTTTGCAAATTCTGCATATAAACCTGCTTTTTTTTCAAAAGCTTCTGCTGGTTCTAATTCTTCTCTAAAATACTTTGACTTGCGCTCCCATAGTTTCTTATAATCTTCATCTAACTCATCAAATGATTTTACAATTGGCACTGTTTGAATGTCTATAAATAATAAATTCTCTAACCTTGTGTACTGTAACATAATCTATCGCTTTATTTTTGATATTTTTATCCAAAAAACAACTACTTTTTTGTTTAGGAATGCTATAAAAATAAATTTTCATTTTTAGCTGGGTCGCCAGTCCGATGCGATATTTTCCGATATATTTCGTTAAAAAGCCTCGTCGTAGCCGTGCTACGCCTAGGTTTTTCGCCTTATCTATCAAAAAAGCTCTTTCCTAAAATTTGTACCTTCATTTCTATAACATTCCAAAGATAAAAATTTTTGAATAGCCATAAGAATCTTTTGTCAATTTAGTTTCAAGGAATCGAAAAAAAATAAATGTTTATTTTTAATGGATATATTTCGTTGAAAAACTTACCCTTTCTAAAAATTAAGTCAAAAAAACCTCACAGGATTTTCACAAATACCACAAAGAAATTGCTCTCTGTTGAGCACTTTCTGTTAAGAATCTTTATTTTTATCTCTAAAATAATTCTGTATCTATAGCTTTTCTGTAGTGGCTTAAAACAGATACTTGCTGTTGAAACAGTGCAAAATAGACCTGATAGGAGCGGTAGGTCGAAAGCGTAGCCGACCTTTAGCGGATAGCAGGACCAGACGTAACGACGGAGGGTTTCGCCGTTCTCTCCAAAATACATATATAAAATAAGGACTTTTTTAGCAAAAGTTATCCACACGTAAATGTGGATAAGTCCATAAACTTTGTAAAAAAAAGCTCTAAAATTCTCTATAGTGCTTTTATTAAGATGTGTAATTGATTGTTTTAAAGGCTACAAAACACTAAAACATATTTATCCACATTTTTTAGCAAGTTATCCACATTTATACTATTTTGTGGATAAATAGGGGTACATTGTCTATAAGTTTTGTAAGTGACTGATAATCAGCGACTAAACTGTTTGTATCTTATCATGCGTATTTCCAAAAAAAGTCTGGAGTATATGCTATATTTGGTAGCCCTAAAACAATTGCCTAATACTTGCTTATGTCTGATAAAAAATTTACTCAAGATAGAATAAACGCAATAGGGCGTAAAAATCGCCGTGCCAACGATTTATCTAACTATGTTTTTGATAAACTTCAACCACAAGCTACTGATATAGAAAAAGCTGTGTTGGGAGGGATGCTGCTTGATAAAGATGCAGTTACAATAGTAATTGACATTCTCAAACCCCGAAGTTTTTATTTAGAACCACACCAAAAGATTTTTCGGTGTATACAGGATTTATTTAACAACTCTAAACCAATTGACTTGCTTACAGTTACGGATCAATTGCGTAAAAGTGGAACTTTATCAGAAGTAGGTGGGCCATTTTTCATCAGCCAATTGACAAATCAGGTGGGTTCTACCGTAAATGTGGAGCATCATGCACGTATTGTGGCAGAAAAATATATTTTACGGGAGCTAATTCGTACTTCTAATGAGGTCATCAAAGATGCTTATGAAGATACAACAGATGTTTTTCAGCTATTGGATAAAACAGAACAAAATATTTTTGAAATTACTGACCAAAATGTAAGTCGAAGCTTTGAAAAGATGGGGTCTTTGGTGAATAGAGCCATCAAAAATATTGAGGATATAGGTAAAAGGAAAAAAGGTATTGTTGGTGTTCCTTCTGGTTTTGCAGCTTTAGACAAAATTACATCAGGTTGGCAAAAAACGGATCTAATCATCATTGCTGCCCGTCCTGCGATGGGTAAAACGGCTTTTACGTTGGCTTTGGGGCGTAATGCGGCAGTTGATTATAATATGCCTGTTGCTGTTTTCTCTCTGGAGATGTCTGCCCTTCAATTGGTCAATCGTTTGATGTCTGGTGAATCAGAATTGCCCGCAGAAACACTTAAAAAGGGAAAACTCGCCGAACATGAGTGGCAACAATTGAATACAAAGGTAGAAAATCTATCTGCTGCGCCTATTTTCATTGACGATACGCCTGGTATCAATATTTTTGAGTTGCGGGCAAAATGTCGTCGTTTGAAGATGCAATACGATATTCAGATGATTATCATTGACTATTTGCAGTTGATGTCGGGTTCTGCCGAAAAGAAAAATACGAATCGTGAGCAAGAAATTAGTGCGATTTCTCGTGCGTTAAAGGGAATTGCGAAGGAGTTGAATGTCCCTGTAATTGCGCTCTCACAGTTGAGTCGTGCAGTGGAAACCAGAGGTGGTGATAAAAAACCAATGTTGTCGGATTTGAGGGAGTCAGGAGCGATTGAGCAAGATGCCGATATGGTAATGTTCTTATATCGTCCTGAGTATTATGGTTTTGACCAAGATGAGCAGGGCAATCCGACGCAAGGTATAGCGGAGGTCATTATCGCTAAACATAGAAATGGTGCGTTGGGTACAATCAAGACTCGTTTTGTGAGTAATTTTGCGAAGTTTGTGGAGTTTGATGGTTTTCAAATGGTGGATGGTTATATTGCAGTAAATGATATAATTACGAAGGATTCTAAGATGAATGAGGAGGAAAAGGCGTCGGCTTCGTATCAAAAACAGTCTCCTCAGATGAATAAGGCGGCTGATCCGTCTCCTCAAAATTATTCTGCACCGAAGCCACCTGAGCCGCCTATGCCTGATGATGGTGATGCGGAGATTCCGTTTTAATTTGATTTAAACCATATAAGTTTGCAACCATATAAGTTATTTTAGTTCATATAAGTTTGCAGCCATATAAGTTATTTTAGCTCATTTTCTGTTTTCTTATGAAGCTGCTTTTTTTATTCAGGAAGATTTCTATATAATTCATTAACATAGGTTTTTTGTCCTTCATAATAAAGGTTGATAACATTAAAATTAATGAGCAAGCCTTCTGGAATTTTTAAAAGTTTCATATAGGTTAGTAACTGGGCTTCATGTACTGGCTGAATTTGCTCAACAGACTTTAATTCAACAACTAAAGTATTTTCAACAAACAAATCACATCTTAATTCTGCTTTACCTTCTACGCCTTTGTAGAATAATGGTATTTGCATTTCTGACTTGAACTGAATTTTTCTAAGAGTTAATTCATGTTTTAGAAATTTATGATACACACTTTCCAAAAGTCCTGGTCCCAATGCTTTGTGTACTTCTATTGCTGCGCCATTTACTTCATAGACTAAGTTCTTTAATAATGTTTTTGTAATCTGCATTTTACGACACTTTATCTATACAACGTAAAAAACAAAAAATGCAAGTAGCAAAAAACTTACATGGACTCAAAAAAACCTATATCACTTATATGGTTTAAAACATACCCTCCCGACGAATGCGCCCTGTCAATATTTTCTTATAGCGATTGGGTAGGAATCTGGTGAGAAAATCTATCATACCTGAGTTCTCCCCATAGACAATGCGTTGTTTTTTCTTTTTGATGCACTGTACGATATAATTTGCCATATCTGAAGCGGGCGTGACCAACAGTTTATTAAATTCTTGGCTTATTTTTTCGTGTTCTGTTTGTGAGATATTTTTATCAGATTTGCGAGAATTGTTGCTGATGGCGGTGTTGATACCGCCTGGATGAACGCAGTGGATAGTGACGTGTGGATATTCCAACATGGCTTCTTGCATCAAGGATTCTGTGTAACCTCGAATCCCAAATTTTGCGGCACAATACGCTGCTTGATAGGGAATCCCTGCCAATCCAAAAATGCTGGAAATATTGACCAATGCGGCTTCGTTTTGTTTTTTGAGTAGGGGTAAGAAATATTTAGAACCGTAGATCATTCCCCAAAAATTGATGCCCATCAACCATTCAAAATCTTCCATTGGTAAGTCTTCGCCTGTCACTTTTCCGAGTGCGACGCCTGCATTATTAATCATTATATCGGCTCGTCCAAATTCTGCGTTTATCTTTTCTGAGAAGTGTAGCATAGCATCTCTATTTGCGACATCGAAGGGCATTTGTATCACCTTTTGTCCTGTGTTATTGGCGACTTTTCTGATGGTTTCCGCCAAGCTTTCTACCTTATAATCGTTTAGGACTAAATGACAGCCTTCTTGTATAAATGCTTCTGCCAATGCCCGTCCAATTCCTGAACCTGCTCCCGTTATCACGACGACTTTGTCTTGTAAGTTATTCATAATTTATTTTTTTGGCGAGAACAGTTTTCTTTAAATTCTAAATCACAATCTAAGCTTTTTTGAAGAGAACAATTTTCTTTAAATTCTAAGTCCTATTTTTTTGGAGAGAACGGTTTGTTGCTCCGTCGTGACGCACGGTCCCGCTGTTCGTTCTTATGGCAAGTAAACAAACGATTCTGAACCGCCACAACCACAAAAACTACAAAAACCAGTTAAACCACAAAAACTACTTGCCATACCACTGCCATCGGGTCTATTTTGGATGGTCTGTACCGCTATCCAAAAAAACTTAAATGGACTTCTATCACGCTACAATATCTTATATCTTTCCAATTTACAAAAGATAATTTCCGCAACTAATCTGTGCTAAAATATAAAAATATATTCTATTTGTGGTAAATTAGGGGATATTATGCATACAAATCTACCATATCAATATGATGTTGCTATTATTGGGGCGGGCTTTGCGGGTGTTGGCTTGGCGATTCGGCTCAAAATGAATGGGCGTCATAACTTTATCATTTTTGAACGAGCGGACACTGTTGGAGGAACTTGGCGAGACAACACTTATCCTGGTTGTGGCTGTGATGTTCCTTCCCTACTCTACTCTTATTCTTTCGATTTAAATCCAAAATGGAGTCGGGCTTTTTCTAAGCAACCCGAAATTTTGGAATACCTTACTCAGTGTAAAGACAAACATGAGGTAGAGCAACATATTCGGTATCAAACAGAAATTATTGAAACCGTTTTTAAGGAGGAACAAGGTTTTTGGACACTAAAAGATCGAGATGGCAATGTATTTACGGCTCGAACTATTGTGTCGGCCATTGGTCCTTTGAACGTTCCCAATATTCCGAAAATACGGGGGCTTGACGATTTTCAAGGTGTGCAGTTTCATTCTTCTAAATGGCGGCATGACCTTGATTTGAAGGGTAAACATGTGGGCGTGATTGGTACGGGAGCGAGTGCCGTTCAATTTGTGCCTGAAGTGGCGAAAGAAGCGAAAAGTTTAGCAGTCTTTCAGCGAACTGCTCCGTGGATTTCGCCAAAACACGATTGGGCTGTATCAAAATTTGCCCAAACACTATTTAAGTACATTCCATTTTATCAACTATTTTGGCGCACACTTCTTTATTGGGTCATTGAATTTAGGGGTTTGGCTTTCTTTGGTAATAAAATACTTCATTCTCTTATTCATTCTCAGGCTACTCGTCATATCAAAAATAGTATTGCTAATCCTGAACTAAGAAAAGCGGTAACACCTAATTATAAAATTGGGTGTAAACGAATTTTATTATCAGATGAGTATTATCCTGCTTTAACGCAAGACCATGTTTCATTGGTGACGAACCCGATTGAGACGATACAGTCGAATGGGGTGCGAACGAAGGATGGAAAGGAACATCCGATTGATGTCCTTATCTTTGGAACGGGTTTTCTTGTCGCTGACTTTATAAGAGCGTTGCAAGTTTTTGGGCGGAATGGGCGGAGTTTGTTTGGAGAGTGGCAAAAGACTTATGCGAAGGCTTATTATGGTATTACGGCGTCGGGCTTTCCTAATTTGCTGTTTTTGGTAGGGCCGCATACGGGCTTGGGACATAGTTCGATTATCCATATGATTGAGTCCCAAATCAATTATATTTTGGATTATTTGGACTTGTTGGATAAGGAGGGAAAGGATGTGTATTTGGATGTTAAGGCGGAGGTGGAACAGGCATTTTTTGAGGAACATGATAAGGCTTTGCAAGATACGGTTTGGGCGAGTGGTTGTCAAAGTTGGTATCAAAATAAGGATGGTAAAAACACGACTTTGTGGAAGGGTTTGACGTGTTCGTATCGTTGGGAAACGAAGCGGGTGAACCCTTTGGATTATGAGGTGGTGAAAGTGGGAGAACCATATAAGATATAAAAGTATATTTTAGTTCATTTAAGTTTTTTGGGATAGTGGTTCTGTCTGTGCAACATAGACCCGATGGTAGTGGTATGGCAAGTAGTTTTTGTGGTTTAAGTGGTTTTTGTAGTTTTTGTGGTTGTGGCGGTTCAGAATCGTTTGTTTACTTGCCATAGGAACGGACAGCGGGACCGTGCGTCACGACGGAGGATTTTTACCGTTCTCTCCTAAAAAAATAGATTTTAGAAATTGGGATTTTGAATTTAAATAAAAACCGTTCTCTCCTAAAAAATTAGATTTTAGAAATTGGGATTTTGAATTTAACGTAAGATTATGAGTTTAGAAATATTGGAAATGAAGGCGAAAAAGAAGACGGGGTTTCCACCTTTGTTGTTTGTGCATGGGATGTGTCATGCGGCTTGGTGTTGGCAGGAAAATTTTATGCCGTATTTTGTGGAAAGGGGATTTGATTCGTATGCGGTGAGTTTGCGAGGTCACGGAAAGTCGGATTCGGATAAGCCTTTGCACAAATTGTCGATTGCGGACTATGTGGTGGATGTGCAAAAGGTGGTGAACCATATTGGGGAAATGCCGATTTTGGTGGGGCATTCGATGGGCGGATTTATTACGCAGCATTACTTGGTGAATAAGGCTGTGAAAGCGGCAATTTTGCTGACGCCGACGCCACACAATGGGGTGAAGTATGCGAATAAACGACCTGAGATGTATCACCGCATTTCTAAATTCGTGCTTTCTTGGAAAAAGAGTTTTAGGTTTACGCTGAATACGTTGCCTAAAGCTCGACGGGCGATGTATTCTAAGGATTTGCCGAAGGATTTGTTGCAAAAATATTTTGAGCGTTTAGATGATGAATCTATCACTGCTTTTTTTGATATGTATGAGGAACACATTCCAATCAATTATCACACAAAAGTGCCGATGTTGGTCGTGGCTGCGGATAAGGATCGGTTGTTGTCGGTAAAGTGTATTGAGGCGACGGCAAAATATTATAACGCCGATTTTGTTTTGGCGAAAAATACGGCGCATAATGTGATGCTCGATACTCGTTGGGAATGGGTGGCGAATCGGGTGTTTGAGTGGGTTTCGGTGAATGTTGGTGTGACTGCTTCTCGCTAGCCTTTTGAATCACGGATTTTTTTGGATTTATCGGATTGCTTGGATTTTTTATTTTTGCACCTTCGGTACTTTGTGGATTTTATTTTTTATAAATCCTCTTCTATCGAAACTTGTAAACGATACATTTTCTGGTAAAATTCGTTGGTTTTTAAAAGGTTTTCTGGTGTGTCAAAGGCATCTAATTTTCCTTTATTCATGACGATTATTTTGTCGGCATGTTGAATGGAGGTAATTCGATGGGCGATGACGATGCTTGTTTTGCTTTGCATTTCATGTTGTAAGGCTGTTTGAATGTCGTGTTCTGTTTCTGTATCTACTGCGGAAGTGGCGTCGTCTAAAATTAAAATATCGGGCTTTTCTAAAATGGTTCGGGCAAGGGCGACTCTTTGTTTTTGACCGCCTGATAAAGATACGCCTTTTTCGCCCACAAAGGTTTCGTAGGCTTTTGGAAAAACGTGCATAACCTTGTGAATGCTTGCAGTTTTGGCTGCTTCAATAATTTCTTCTTCTTCGGCTGCTTCTTTGGTATAGGCAATGTTTCCTTTAATGGTATTGGAGAAAAGGAAGGAACGTTGTAGCGCAACGCCTAAACGATTTCGCAAATCTGATTTACCGTATTTTTCTAAGGGTTGTTCATCTAAAAATATGGTTCCTGTGGTGGGTTCATAAAAACGTATAAGTAGTTTGATAAGCGTAGATTTCCCAGAACCAGTCGGTCCAACCACGGCGATTTTTTCTCCTGCTTTTATGTGGAAAGAAATATCTTTTAAAACTTCTTCGCCTTCGGGATACGCAAAACTTATTTTATCAAAAACAAGATCGCCTTTTAAGGAACTGTCTAATTCGATAGTTCCTTCGTAATTTTCTGTATCAGCCTCTAAGATATTTTCGATACGTTCTATGGCGACGATGAACATGCCGAGTTCAGAAACCAATCGCCCTAAACGCTGCATAGGCCACGTAACCATGGCGGCATAAGTATAAAAACTAATCATCTCTCCTATCGAAATGACGCCATTCAAAGCATAATAACCGCCAAACATAATGGATAGGGCAACTTGTGCATAGACAATAAAATCGGAAAAAGGCCAATAATGAGCGTGTAATCTGGTTTGTTGGATGCCTATTTCTTTGGTGATGGCATTTTGTTTTTCAAACTTTTCGATTTCGACATCTTGTTGGGCAAATGCTTTGACGACTCGAATCCCTGAGAGGTTTTCGGAAATGATAGAGGTTAATTTGTCGGACGCTTCTTCGTGTTTGCTCCAGACTTGTTTTTCTTTTTTGAAGAACCACCAAGAACTGATAAAAATAATGGGTAATAAACAAATTGACCAAAGGGCATAAGATAGATTTACCATCGCCATAAAGCAAAATGCCATTGAGAAAACAGAAAGCAATTTAATGACGTCAAATACTTGATTCATCATAAATTTGTAGACAGTACTTACATCTCCTGTACATCGTTGAATCAACTCTCCTGTTTTGTTGGTATCGTGGTAGCTTAGTGGCAGTAGCTGTATGTGTTGAAATAGTCTATCTCTTAGTTTTTTGGTTGCTCCTTCTGTTGCAGAGGATTTGAGAACGCCTCCACCAAAAGAAGTTAATCCCCGTAAAAAAGACACGACTAAGTAGATGAGACTTAAACAAACTAAAATCCAGATTAGGGTATTGCTATCAAAAGAAGGTAATAATCCATAAATCAATGAAGCTGCTTGGTCTGCTCCTTCTTCGGGCAAAACAGTTCCTTTGTTGATGTAGTAAGTCATTGAGTCAATGGTTACTTGCAACACTTTTGGCTCAAATAAACGAATCAATGTTGATAACATCAATAGTAAGGAGGCTAAGACATAATGTCCTTTCCACTCGTCTAATAATTTGAATAGTTTTTTTAGTGTTTTCATTGAACCATATAAGTTTTATAAGATTTTTTTAAGACATATAAGTTTCACCTCTTTCCTTGTAAGCTTTGTGTTGTCCTTTTCCCTTAACCAATTTTTGCTTGAATTAATTCCATCTTATATAAAAAAACCGCAATAATCTGTAATAGACTATTGCGGTTTTTTGTGCGGTTGCTAAAATTTTACTTAGCTTTCTTTATCGCTTACGAATCCTTTTGCTTGTCCTTTCCAATCGTCTCTTTTGACACGACCTGGAAAAAATTCAATAGCCTCGTTTACTAAATCATCGTCTTCTTCGGTAAAGTTAGCGATTTGTTTGAAAGTGTAGATACCTAAAGCGTTTAGTTTGGCTTCGATGAAAGGCCCGATACCTTTGATGTCTTGTAGGTTATCTTTGTGGGCAGCATCAGCACGACCAATGCGATTGAAGTCGATTTTTTGCGCTTTTTCTCGAATACGGTTAAGGACTTCATCTTTCTTAGCATCTCCAGTAGAAACGGGCGCAGCAGCTACTACAGGTGCAGGTTTTGTTTTGAGTGCCTCTATTTCTTTTTGTAATGCAGCGATTTGTGTGTTACAACTTTCGTGTTCTTTTTGTAAAGTAGCGAGTTTTTCATTACAAGCAGCATGCTCTTTTTCTAAAGCAGTAACCTTGTCTCCACAATCACTGTGTTCAGTAACAAGTGCATCATATTTTGCCTTGTAGTCATCACCAGAAGTTTGTGTTTTCAAAAGATTAACTTGTTTGATTAAGTCACCATTGGTTAGTTGTAGCCCTTCGTATGAACCTTTGCTCTTGTTGTACTCTACTTGTAATGCCGCCAGTTTATTGTTGAGTTTCTCTAATTCGGCTTGGTTGTCATTACCTTTTGCTGCTTGTTTGAGTGCAACTATTTCTTCTTGAGCTTTTTCAAGATTTTGAGCGAGTTGATTTTTTTGTCTGTTTACACCATCAACACTTTTGTTGAGTTTGTTGAACTCTAACTCCAATGCATCATTTCTATCTCTTAAAACTTTGAGTTTGCCTTCGTACTCTTTTACCACTTTTTCGTCCATCACCTGCACAATTTTAGGTGCTACTTCTTTTTTAGGTGCATTGTCTTCCTTGTTAGGCTCTTCCTTCTTAGACTCTTCTTTTCTCGGCTCTTCTTTTCTTGGCTTCTCTCGTTTTGGTGCAGCTTTATTCGCTTCCAAAGCAGCATTCAATTTATCAAGCAAAGCAGCTTTTTCTTTTTCTAGCTCATCATTAGACGCCATCAAATCTTTAATCGTCGCATCTTTACTATTTGTACGCACTTTAAGATCATCAAAACGGTCTCTTGCTTGTTTTAAATCTTTAGAAAGTCCAGCTTGCGCCGCCAACTCACTTTTAGATTTAGAAAGTGCATTTCGAGATTGCTCTAATTTTTTCTCTAATTCAAAGTATTTTTTTTGTGATTTTTCTCTATCATCGCCCAAAGCTTTGTTGCGCTTCTCTAAATCACTTGAATAGGTATTGGCCTCCTTATGTTTTAGTTCTAATTGAGAATAATCTCTTGCTTTTAAATCGTATTTCCCTTCCCACTCTTTGACGAGGTTTCCACCGCCTTTACTTAACAACCGCCCCAGCAAAAAAGCAATTATTGCTGCAACAATCATCGCAAGCAAAATAAAAAATCCGTCACTCATCATATTCTTTATATTTGTAGTTTAGTAAATTTTTTTTGTAATGTTTTGTCATTACTTTTTTAAGATGTGTTACCAAAAACAGTGAACAATATCACTTTATCTCCTCTATTGTTACGCCTGTTTCTACATTAGTTTAGTCTAATCTCCACACGACGGTTTTTAGCCTTTCCGTCAGGAGTATTGTTTGTTGCAATTGGCGCAGATTCGCCTTTAGAAGTGGTTGAGATTTGAGCGCCATTGATGCCATTTTGGTTCATATACTTTTTGATACGCTCTGCTCTACTCTGTCCAATCTCCACATTTTTATTTGCAGCACCATCCGTATCTGTATGTCCTGTTAAAGTAATTTTGGCATTAGGCTTA
>Ga0209185_1002301_pt1 | contig 13436 bp, 11 predicted proteins | sample SidtaG_2_FD_187425 | JGI IMG/M metagenome (GOLD analysis project Ga0209185, IMG submission 187425) | Marine algal microbial communities from Sidmouth, United Kingdom - Sidmouth_Asex2 metaG (SPAdes) (version 2) | ecosystem: Host-associated > Algae > Red algae > Unclassified | place: Sidmouth... | reverse complement strand
ACACCATCTTTCCAATGCCGAACAGGACTTACCGTAAATAAAATTTTTATGGCAGGATTTTGTTTTTTTAAGACAATGATTGCCCGTTCCAAATAAGCACAAATTTCAGAAAGATTTAATAATTTTCTATTAAATTCTTGAGCAGGGATTTTGTGACAATTAGCGACTATTGTATGTGTTTTTTTATATTCATAAACAAAAGCCGTACCTAGTGTAATAATGATGCAATCTAATTTTTTGAAAAGGGTACTTCCTGTTGCAAAAGCTGAATTTATAGCAGACAAGCAATGAGTGCGAGAAGTATGAGAAAATTGGGTATGATGAAAAAGACTCAACCATTTTTCCTCAAAAAATAAAAGATCATCTTCTGTAAAAATTTCTTGTTGATCCATCAATTCCAATGCTTGTGTAATGGATGCAGGATTAAAGAGAATCCCAAAAGGATTGATTAACGAAACAAACTTATATTTTTGTAAGCGATGGCCTATGTTTTCACTAAAGCAAGAACCCATCAATAAAATATTCTGTTGGTGATTCAGTAGAAATTTACCTTTTGGCAAAGTCCATTCTGTACGAAAAGAAGTTGGCATAATATTATGTATTTAAGCAATTGCATTTATATCTATTTGTCGACTTTGTTATATGGATATAAATTTTGATTTATAATCTAAAAAATATAATGAGGTGATAATAAAAGTTAAAATAAGTGGATAAAAGGACTATTTCAGAGTATAGTAAACAAATTATGCACATACACCAAATAAATTAGCAACATGATAAGTGGCATTTGGGCAAATTTTGATACTTTAGCGACCTGTTTAGACTAACAGATGCTACAAAACTCCCTGCGCCTAAAAAAACCAGATATAAATCATAAAAAATACGATTGTTATAAGGTGCAATTTAGATTTTTTTTGTATCATACTAAACCAACCAATTTAAAAAACATAGAGCAGGTATTTGCAGGCTCAATAGAGGAAATTATAAAATGGGACTATTTGATTTTTTGACACACGAAATAGCCATTGACTTAGGCACGGCAAATGTCTTGGTCATTTTTAAAGACAAGATCATCGTGGACGAACCTTCTATCGTGGCAATAGATCGTACAACCAACAAAGTCATTGCTGTGGGTAGAAAAGCGATGCAAATGCACGAAAAAACCCACGACAATATCAGAACAATTCGTCCACTTAAAGATGGGGTTATTGCCGACTTTGAATCTGCTGAGGTCATGATGCGGGAAATGATTAAGATGATTTATCCCAACAAAAGATGGTTTACCCCTTCTTATCGTATGGTTATCTGTATTCCTTCGGGTATTACAGAAGTAGAAAAAAGAGCTGTATTCAATTCTGCGGAAAGAGCAGGGTCAAAAGAAACTTATCTAATTCATGAACCAATGGCCGCTGCCTTAGGAATTGGCATTGACGTAAGTGAGCCTGTTGGTAATATGATTATTGATATTGGAGGAGGAACGACAGAAATTGCGGTGATGGCACTGATGGGCATCGTTTGTGATGAATCCATCCGAGTGGCAGGAGATGACTTTACCTTAGACATCGTTGATTACATGCGTCGCCAGCACAATATATTGATAGGGGAACGGACTGCCGAAAACATCAAAATCGCCATAGGTTCTGCCTTAATCGAATTAGATGACGCACCAGAAGACTATGCCGTTAATGGTCGAGATTTGATGACGGGCGTACCCAAGCAAATAATGATTGGCTATTCGGAAATATCACACTGTTTGGACAAATCCGTTTCTAAAATCGAAGAAGCTGTTTTGAGAGCCTTAGAGTCCACACCACCAGAATTAGCCGCCGACATCTACAAGACAGGAATTTACCTAACAGGTGGAGGTGCTTTATTGCGAGGTTTGGATGTACGTATTGCCGCAAAAACAAAACTACCCGTTCATATTGCTGAAGACCCATTAAGAGCCGTCGTTAGAGGAACAGGAATTGCGTTGAAAAAACCCGAAGTCTATCCTTTCTTAATGAAAAAATAATTATTTCTAAAATGGCTGTTTTCTGCCTTAGAAATATTATCTTTAGTCATATTTAAGGTGCAAGTTGAAAAGTGTTGTATTTTCCTCTTCTCAATCAATAATTGTCTTTTTAAACTACACTACAACCTCAAAACATACTATAATTTTGTCTGCTAAACAAGTTAAACACGTCGCTATTGCTGGTAATATAGGGGCTGGAAAAACAACACTGGCTACTAAATTAGCCGAACACTTCAACTGGCAAGTTCACTATGAAGATGTAGAAAATAATCCTTACCTCGCAGATTTTTACAAGGATATGCTTCGTTGGTCTTTCAATCTCCAAATTTATTTTCTCAATAGCCGTTTCAATCAACTTATTGAGATTCGCAAAGGAGAACAAACAGTGGTACAAGATCGAACAATTTATGAAGATGCTCGTATTTTTGCTCCCAATCTCCACCACATGGGCTTAATGACTGAACGAGATTTTAACAATTATAAGAGCCTATTCAATACCATTTGTTCCCAAGTATCGCCACCCGATTTGTTAATTTATCTCAAAGCAAGTTTACCTGTATTGGTAGAGCAAATTCAAAAAAGAGGACGAGGTTATGAAGAGAATCTCCGCTTAGACTACTTAAAACGCCTAAACAATTACTATGAAGAATGGATCAGTGACTATAAAGATGGTCCACTCCTTATCATCAATGTGGACGAGATCAATTTTGCTGATAAACCCGAAGATTTGGGACAGGTCATTAATCGTATTGATGCAGAGTTGAATGGGTTGTTTTAACGAGTGCTGTGGTTCTTGGTGCTTAGTGCTGTGGTTTTATTTCGACTCCACGCAATGACCAAGTGCCGTAGTATTGTGGTTTAAAGAACAAATAACCCATAGCACTAAGAACAACAGTACCAAGAACTAAGCACTAAAAAATAGGAGCGAACTGTCAGGAGCTTCGTCGTGACGCTCAGTCCTGCTATCCGTTCCTATCGTTTTGCTATGCTTATATTTGCCCTACAAAAACGATACCACTACTATCAGGGCTATTTTTCATGGTTGGGATGTCGGTTTAACGGTTTTTAGGTTCGGTTGTAAGTGGTGCTGTCTATCCAAAATAGACTCGATAGTAGCGGTAGGGCGGAATTAGATGCAAGGCATCTTCAAGATGCCTTACATCTCTCCGACCTTTAGCGGATAGCGAGACCATGCTTTACGACGAAGCAAACCACCGTTCTCTCCAAAAAAAAATAAAAAAAGAGATGTAGTGGTTCAAATCATAAATCCTTGATAGTCCAAGTCTTTTCTTTCTTGGCGACTTAACTATCAGATACTTATGAATTAAACCAGTAGAAAAATAATCATTGAACAAAGCATAAAGTCAGACACATGCGAAACCAAATTATTTTTCACTCAAAATCACAAAATGCTTCAGAAAACGAGAGGTATTGTCCTAAGTTCCGTTAAATTTTCGGAAACGAGTATCATTTGCAAAGTGTTTACGGAAGAAATGGGGCTTCGTTCTTATATTGTAAGCGGTGTAAGGGCGCACAAATCGACGCACAAACCTGCTTTGTTGCAGCCTTTGAGCCTATTAGAGATGGTTGCCTATGAGAGCAACAAAAAAAAGGTACATCGCCTTAAAGAATTTAAACTTGCCAAAGTCTTTCAAGAACTCCCTTTTGATATTATCAAAAGCACTGTAGGTTTATTTACCACAGAAATATTGGCAAAAACCTTAGAGCGAGAAGAAGAAGCGAATCCCATACTTTTTCAATTTGCGTATGACAGCATTTGTTTTTTGGAGGACACAACTGAAAACTTGGGAAATTTTCCGATATATTTCTTACTGGAATTGAGTCGTTATTTGGGAATTTATCCCGACAACAACTACACCGAAGAGCGCAAGGGATTTGATATGAAAGAGGGGTATTTTACCGACGAGCCAATTCCTTTTTTGGAATCTCCCGAAGAACATGCAACCTTGAGCAAGGAATTCTCGTTAATATTGGGGCAACCAAGAGAAGTGGTTTTGAAGCATCCCTTGTCGTTACCAAATAGGAGGGGATTGCTGAATTTTTTGTTACGATATTATGTACATCATATACCGTCTTTTGGGGAAGTGCAGTCAATCAGTATTTTGCAAGAAATCTTGTCTTAAAATTTTTCTAAAAAAAACATTTTTTGTTTGGAAGTTTTAAAATTAAAAGACTATCTTTGCAATCTCATTTTGGTGAGGTGGGTGAGTGGCTGAAACCACCAGTTTGCTAAACTGACGTACCCGTAAAGGGTACCGCGGGTTCGAATCCCGCCCTCACCGCTAAACAAATTAAACAAGATGTAGGAAGGACAATCCTGTAACGTTCGTTCTACAAATTGGGGGGGCTTGCCCTCTTCGGGGTGTAGCGCAGTCCGGTTAGCGCACCTGCTTTGGGAGCAGGGGGTCGCAGGTTCGAATCCTGCTACCCCGACTTAAAAGAGAGTTATGATTCTAATGTCATAGCTCTTTTTTTGTTGACTAAGGTGAAGGAATGGTTTTTATCTGCTACAACATAGGTACAACAAATCAAGATTTCCTTATCACTATTCAACCCTATCTTTTGGCTTCTCACTCACAAAATCGGAAAGTTTTACCTTCACCAAGATAAATAAGATAACCGTCATTTGAAAGGATAAAATGGCTTGTCTGAAAATACGTTTTGAGGCAATTCTTTATTAGAAAGGTATCTTTAATTTAAAGAATTGTTAAATGAAATTTTTTTGATAGTTGTTGATAGAGAAGGTTTTATCCAACAAAAAAAAACAGGGACTCCCAAAAAGGAATCCCTGTTCATATATCTTTTAAAAAAAATCTGTCGTAGTATCAAAAAATCACTCGCCCCTTGTCACCAGTCACTCGCCCCCTCAAAAAACCTACTTCTTCAACCCAATCTCTCGCAACCGCTCATCCAAATACGCACCAGCCGTAATCGACTCATAAGCAGGCGTTGTCTCCACACAAGATTCCAAACAATCCAAACTCATACTCGCTTTTGGATGTAAAAAGAAAGGAATCGAATAACGAGGGGAACTCCATTTTTCACGAGGCGGATTCACCACACGATGGGTTGTAGACTTCAACTTATCATTCGTCAATCGCTGTAGCATATCGCCCACATTGACCACAATTTCGCCAGGTTGTGCCGTAATCGCCACCCACTCATTTTGCTTATTCAGCAATTCCAAACCTTCAGCAGAAGCACCAACCAATAACGTGATTAAATTAATGTCCTCATGTTGTTCCGCACGAATAGCATTTTCAGGCTCTTCTGTGATAGGAGGGTAGTGGATGGCTCTCAAAATACTATTGCCATTTTCCGTATGTGTCTTAAAATAATCTTCGTCCAGACCCAAATGTAACGCAATGGCTTGCAAAAGCGCATTACCTGCTTTTTCAAAAGCACGATAAGCCGATAACATTGTCGGATTAAAAGACGGCAATACCGCTACCTCCACATTTGGCGGATAGAAAGACTGCAAAGATTCATCATTTTCTACGGTTTGTCCAAACTGGAAAAACTCTTTAAGGTCAGCCGCTTCCGACTGTTTAGCGTGTTCTTTTCCAAAAGAGGTGTAGCCCCTTTGGCCCGCCAATCCTGCTACCTCTAATCCTCTTTTTTGCTCCACAGGCAAGCTAAAAAAAGTTTTAATATTCTTGTACAAGTCATCAATGGTTTCGTCTGGAATACCATGACCTGTTACCGCAACAAAGCCTACATCTTCAAAAGCATCACCTAATTTCTTGATAAAAGCTTGGCGTTGTGCAGCATCACCAGCTACAAAATCTTGAAGGTTTACTTGAGGAATACTTGGTGTCATTTGTTTAAATGTAAAAGTTATTAAATTAAAATAAAAGAGTGAAGGGGATTTGATTTTACGGTTGCAAAATTATTACTTTTATCCTTTCTTTGCCTCTTTTTTACAAGTCCTCTGATACTTCTGTCATTCGTATTTCTATGCCATCAAATAAAGTAGGTGTTTTACAAAAAATGCCGTAATTTTGCAGACTTTCCCCTAAATTGAAGCCTTCCCCATTTTCTCTCAATTCTTAATGATAAGTAGCACATTATCAATAGCTTGTATGGTAACACCTCACCTCAAACCAAAGGGTATTCTCAAATAAATCATAAGGATAAGCAACTAAACACATTAAGAAATACGTCTGATAAACAAAGTACAAATATAAGAATAAGCAATAAGGAGAGAACGGTGGGTCGCTTCGTCGCAAAGCATGGGCCTGCTATCCGCTACTATGGCAAAAGGAATAATGATACAATAAGCAAGAACCGCAACGACTTAAACGACTTAAACCACAAAAACTACTTAAACTATTTTGCCATACCGCTACTATCAGGTCTATGTTGCACTTTTAGGACTACTATGCCAAGATAGCCTTCTTGTTTTAAACATATAGAATTATGAGAAGTCTAATACCTTTTTATAACAAAAAACCGTACTTTTGCCATACTAATATATGAACTTCAATGATTAAACTGAGCTAACTAATAGAAATCATTTGAAAATAAATGTTAACTATTCCATAGCTAAAAAAAAATTAAAAATGATGTCAATCAAAAAATCAAATTTTTTATTAACAGCAATTAGTGCCTTCTTTTTTATGAGCTTATTGTTTTTCAATGCTTGTACAGAAGACCTTTGTGAAAGTGTTGATTGTGGAGACCATGGTTCTAACTGTATTGAAGGTGTATGTGAATGTGATGAAGGTTGGGCAGGCTTTGCATGTAATTTCTGTGCTGATGGTTATTATGGACCTAATTGTGATGTTACAAATCCATGTGATGCTCCTGATTTTCCAGGTTGTATTGAAAATGCAACTTGTGCTACAGATTCAACTACAGGATTAGCAGCTTGTTTTTGTAATGAAGGTTTTGAGTTAGTAGATGATGCCTGTGTGCCTATTATTGGTGTTGCCAATTATGAGGGAACATATAATCAATTGGATATTTGTGGTGCAGATGAATATGATTTAGGTATAGTCAATATTAGTGCACATCCTACAGATGATGATAAAATTAACTTAGCAGGGTTTGGAGGCTACGGACATACTCTTTTTGCTGTTGTTGATGGCGATAATTTTGAAATCCCAGAACAAAGTTATACAAACCCAGATATCACTTATGAAAGCACTAGCTTTGGTTCCTATAATGTTGGTGCACTTACCCAAGAGATAAGTTTAGCAATTAATTATATTCTTATAAGTGAAGATACTTTGACTTGTGATGCCATCTTGACAAAACAATAAGATAAAGTTTACAAAAAACTAAAAAGCCCACTGCTATAGCAGTGGGCTTTTTTTATGCGGAAAGCGGCTCTAAAGAAAAAGCCTATTCTAATACTCATTAGAATAGGCTTTAAATTCATCCTTTATTTGTAATAGCTATAATAATAGCTTCTAATTCTCTTTTATCGCTTTATAATTTAAAAGATAAGTAACGATTAAAAAATAAGTTGGAAATAGTCAAGACAAGGCGAAAAACACAGGTATAGCCATAGCTGTGACGAGTATTTTCAACGAAGTATTGACACAAAAAATCATAAGCCAATTGTTCAGGTTATTGTTTACTCGTTACTAAGTCTGAATTAGAAAATATCAATAGTCAAAGTGAGAAAATGCTTTTTTATTACTTTCTCACTGATCTTTCTTCTTGCTACTTCGACCTTCTCGCAAATTGATTTTATTGCCTGTAGATCTACTCTCTTTTATATTTATTTTCCCTTTGGTTGTATTATTATCGGTTGTCGTTGTTTTATTACTACCAGAAGAGGAATTATTTTTAGTGCCAGAGTTCCCACTGACAGACTTTCCTTTGCCAGAACTGTTAGCTGCTCCCATTTCTAAAGTGCGAATTTCGTCTTGGTGCGATTCTTGCAGAGAATCTATTTGGGTCATATATTTTGCAAGCATAGCAGATTTTACAGAATCTATTTTGCTATCAACCAAAGCATTAACTTGGGCTTTAGAGAAAGTATTGGCTTCACCAGTTGCAGGTTGTTTGCAACTAATGACAGTGATACATATTGTAACTAATATGCCAAAAACAATTTTTTTCATTAGTCGATAATTTAGTTTGTATTTAAAAAATATAAAGAATATCAAGAAAATAAAGTAAAGAAGTGTTAATAAATCTGTACTTTTGTGTCTTGAAGTAAAGGTTTTTTCTATAAAAGACCAAAAAAAAAGAATATCGTTTACTAAGCGAATGTGAATTATGAGGCTTTTTCCTCTTTTCTACGTGAAAAGTAGATAAAAAAAAGCTATTTTGCTAATACTTACTAAAAAAAGACGTCCATTGTTTTGAATAAACAGGATTAGCAAGCTATATTTACATTCGAGATTGGTATGCCTTGTATTTTATATATATAGGGATACAAGAAAAAGACATTGACTAAAATTATTAATATAAAAAACTGACACTTATGTTAAAGAGCAGATTTTTGCTTATCTCTCTGATCTTTCTTTTGATTGGTGGATTAACTGTTGTTGCACAAGATGCAGATAAAGAAGCTAAGAAAGCTGCAAAAGAAGCTGCAAAAGAAGCGAAGCAGGCAGCTAAACAGGCAGAGAAGGAAGCTAAAAAAGCAGGAAAAGAGGTAGGCGACGCTGTGGAAGAAGCAGTAGACGCCGCCACAGGTGACGAAGGAGATGGTTTTAAAGCTAAAAAACACGATGAGTATCCTTATCCAAGTGTTAGAGATCGTGAGTACATTGATTATGTTCGCCCTAAGAAAAAAGACCAACAGGATGCTTTCATTGAAAGAAAATATACACATCCTTCGCCTCCTAAAAGCCAATGGGAATTAGGATTGGATATTGGTGCCTTGATGATTAGTGGTGATGTTAAAGCTAAACCAGGACTAGCTATTGGCGGACACATCCGCAAATCTTTTGGGTATGTTTTTTCTGTACGTGGTAGCTTTATGGCTGGTACAACTACAGGTAGAAACTGGCAAGGCTCTCAAGGTTGGAGTGCTTTTGCAGGAAATGATGCCAATGGTGGAAGTATTTATGCTGAACCAGACGAACTTGCGCCCAATGGTGCTTTAGGTGGAGATGATCGCTATGACCGCTTTAATGAAGGAGAGAACACTCCTGATTATCGTGGTTTAAATGGCAATATTGTTTTCTACAATTATCAAACAAAAATTAGAGAGCTTACGCTTTCTGGTATTGTAAATCTTAATAATGTCAAATTCCACAAAAGAAGAAACCTATTCTCTTGGTATGGAATTTTTGGCGTTGGTGGACTTATATACAATGCGAAAATGGACCAATTAGATGGTGATGGTAATGAATACGATTACTCTACAATTGGACCTTATGCTGATGATGATACCAGAAAAGACCGTATAGCTGAGCTAAAAGACCTTTGGGATGGAGACTTTGAGTCTCAAGCAGAAAAGCATTTTGATGATTACTGGCTATTTGGTTCTATCAATGATCGTGAAAATATTTGGAATTATCGTCCAACTGCACATATAGGTATTGGTACTGCTATTAAAGTAACCAGAAGAATCAATATTGGTTTAGAGTCTAAAGTAACTTATACAAACGATGATTTGCTAGACGGACAACGTTGGCAAGAATGGGGGGCTTTGTCAAGAGATTACGATACTTACGTATTCACTAATGCAAGCATCAACATCAACTTAGGAGGTAAAAATACGGTGGAGCCACTTTGGTGGATGAATCCTTTGGATTACGCTTATGATGACATGAACAAAAAACCTTGTTGTGAAGACTTAGAGATTCCTGACTTAACGGACAGTGATGGTGATGGTGTTCCTGACATGTTTGACGATGAGCCAGACTCAAGAAAAGAATGCCCTGTTAATACAAGAGGGGTTATGTTAGATACGGACGGCGATGGAATCTTAGATTGTGATGACTGTCAGCCATTGACGCCAAAACACTTAATTGACAAAATTAACGATTGTGGTGAGGCTTTAGAAGAAAATTGTTGTGATGAGTTAAGAGGTAAAATCAAAGACATTGAGGATTATCTTTTCCCTGATTGTGATGATTCTATGTTGCCAAACATCTTATTCAAATCTAATTGTTATGGTGTTAATGATAACTTCCGTCCTCAACTACAAGTAGTTGCTGATTACTTGAGAACTAAGCCAAATATTAGCTTATGCGTTGTGGGTAATGTAGATGGACCAGGCGCCTACAATCAAGTCTTAGCTTGGAAACGTGCTAACGAAGTAAGAAACATCTTAGTTTCTGAGTTCGGTGTGAATCCAAGTCAGTTGAAAGTACAGTACCGTGCAGGTGAAGTAATCGGCGGTGGAATGGCAGGATATGGCAAGAAAAAAGCCATTGATGCTGAAGGTGCTTTAAACAGAAGAGTTGATTTCAAATGTTGTGATAAAAATTCTTCTGAAATGCCGAAGCCTTCTGGCCCTGACGCAGGAAGAAAATGTAAATAATAAATTTTAGTCAACATCTAACTGAGTAAACTCTCGCTACTTAGTTAGCCATAAAAAGCCTCTGTATTTTGTTACAGAGGCTTTTTTTATTGGGGTAATTAGGAGAGAATAGTGGGATTACTTTGTCGTTTGACCACTTTATTCAAGATAGTAATTTGGAGAGAACGGTGGATTGCTCCGTCGTGACGCAAGGTCCCGCTATCCGTTAATGCAAGGCATTTCCAAAATGCCTTACATTTTTTCACGTTTTGAACCGCCTTATGCAAGGCATTTTCAGAATGCCTTGAATTTGGGGATATGAACAGAGGAAGGCAGCCAGCGCAAGCTTGCAACCACTACTATCGGGTCTATTTTGGAAGGACAGGACGCTTTAAAACGGATTTTTTGACATTTTTATAATAACTTAAAATAAACTTCGTTTTGAATAGGTCTTTGGAACAAACAGACTACAATTATCGTATCTCACACATAATCAGTTATTTTTTTTCCAAGAGGTATAGCCCCCTTCAAGGTTATAGACCTCTTTAAATCCCAATCCTTGCATTATTTTGGCGGCTTTTGCACTCCGCCCACCTCTTGCACAATACACAACATATTTTTGGTTTCTATCTAGCTTTTCTATGTCTGATTTGAAAGAATCATTATAGAAATCTATATTCCTTGCATTTGGTATAGCACCTTCCGAAAATTCTTGGAGAGTACGCACATCCAATAATGTAGGAGAATCTTTTTCAACCAATTTCGCATAATCATTAACTTTAATATTTTGATAAGCGGCTTGTTGACTTGTAGAATTGCTATTACACGAAAATAAGAGGAGCATAAAAGATAGAATACAGATGGAATGAATTAACTTTGTTCGCATTTTTTTAATTTTGTTGTATAAAAAAAGTAAAATAAGATTATTTATTGAAAATTAGAAATTATGGCACAAGTAGCAACTTCTGAGTTTTTAGTTAATAAACAAAAAATTGAAGAAAAACTTAAAATCTTTGAATCTATTGGATTAAAGGAATTGGACAATGTGCAATTGCTCAATCGAGTAGATACCAAGTTTGTATTTAACATTAATTTGATGCCTTCTATTTTAGAAGAATTGTCTGAGTCTTATTATATTTTGGATATAAAAGATGTACGACTCAATGAATATGCTTCTATTTATTTTGATACGCCCGATTTAGAACTCTACAATTTGCACCACAATGGGCGCAAAAATCGCTACAAGATGCGTTATCGAAAATACGTGGATTCAGGTCTTAGCTTTTTTGAAATCAAATTTAAAAACAATAAAGGGCGTACCATCAAAAAAAGAGTCAGAACCCAAGATATCGGCTATGCTTTTGGAGAAGATGCTGTAAACTTAATCCATACAACTTCTTCGCTTGATGAGACGAGATACCAACACTCTATTGATATTAATTTCTTTCGTTTGACCCTTGCCGAAAAGGATTATAAAGAACGAGCAACCCTTGATATAGGATTGCATTATGTGGTAGATGGCAAAAGGATTGGCTATGAGGAATTAATTATTGCAGAACTGAAACAAGAGAAAGCAGATCGGCGTTCTCCTATGGTTTCGTGCCTCAAAAATCATGGCATACATCCTTATAAAATCAGTAAATACTGTTTAGGGATTTTGAGTTGCTATGATGGTGTTAAATACAATCGTTTTAAGCCGAAATTGAGAGCTATTGATAAGATACAGACGATGTGATTTTTTTGGTGGCGAGTGATTTTTTATAGATATTCAATATAGACTGGTTTCTTTGCGAAAAACTTTGCGACCTTTGTGTGAATTTTTTTCGCTAGTGTCAATTATTAAAAACAAAAACAACTAACTCTACAATATAAGTATATGGGAGATCCAATTATAGCAGCAGTAGCCAGCTCAGGTTTTATAGAAGCTTTAGAGCAAATTCGCTTTTTTGATATAAAGATATTAGACGTTGAAGACTTTTTTAATTTATTATTTCGATTTCTGTTCAACTTTACGATGGTAATCATCGTGGTTCGGTACATTTATTATCCTGTACGACGAGATAAGAACTATCTTTTTACCTTCGTGATTTTTAATACATTGGTATTTTTCATTTGCTATTTGTTGAATGGAGTGAAATTGGAGATGGGATTTGCCTTTGGTATTTTTGCGCTTTTCTCCCTTTTGCGGTATCGTACCTTTCCATTGCCCGTAAAAGAAATGACGTATCTTTTTGCTGTGATTATCATTGCGGTGGTGAACTCTTTGAGTACCAAAAAGGTGAGTTATGCAGAACTCTTATTTACAAACTTTGTGATTGTTGGGCTAATTTACTATCTGGATAAGATGTGGCTCACTTATACGGGTGCAGTTCAAGTAGTAACTTATGAGAAGATAGACAATATTAAGCCTGAAAATAGGGAGCTACTGTTGGCAGATTTGAAAGAGCGCACAGGGTTAAATATTCTTGGAGTAGAGGTTGACAAAATAAACTTCTTGAATGATACCGCCCGAATTACCATCAATTATGAGCCTCAAGTTGATAATATGCTGTCTGAATCTGTCAGAAAAGCGGACGTGAGTAAGATGGAAAACTAAAACATATTGGTGTGTCTTAAAGTTCATACAGGTACTGACCGTTTAAAATAGCCCTGATAGAAGTGGTATGGCTAACCAAGTGCTGTAGTTTTGAGTACTTTAATTCTTGGTTTTGGTTCTTCCGTGACTTATGATGCTTGGCTAGCCATAAGAACGGATAGCAGGACTTTCCGTTGCGACGAAGCAGCTTTGCCTTTCGCTCCTTTGCATTAGAAATTTCTGAATCAATTAATTCCCAATTACCTAATTCCTAATTCACTAATGAGATATTTTTTCATTTTATTGCTGTTTGCGCTTTTTGAATTTGGGCTTTTGGGTCAGAATTTTACGGATGTAGAATTGTGGTCAAACGTTTCTGTTTCCAAAAAAGTGAT
>Ga0209185_1002290_pt1 | contig 13471 bp, 12 predicted proteins | sample SidtaG_2_FD_187425 | JGI IMG/M metagenome (GOLD analysis project Ga0209185, IMG submission 187425) | Marine algal microbial communities from Sidmouth, United Kingdom - Sidmouth_Asex2 metaG (SPAdes) (version 2) | ecosystem: Host-associated > Algae > Red algae > Unclassified | place: Sidmouth... | reverse complement strand
TTAATTCAACTTAGCTTGTAGATTTTCAATTGTTTGCTCTTTACTCTTAAGCTCCTGTTTGTAGAAATCAGACTTGTCCTTTGACAATTGTTTCCGTCATTCTTTTCTCACGTCAAGTTTGACAAACTTGTCATAGATAGCCTCTTGCTCTTGTCTTGACAGCTTCTGAAATCATTCAGAAAGCTCACTTTGCACCCATAGCTTAAAGTGTTCTCACGCTTGGTAGAGGGCTTTTTGATAGTGTTCTTGAGATTCAAATCATTCGTAAGCCATTTAGTGGAATAAGATCATAAATACTAAAGTATAAGTATGGGTTGTGTTTGTGTCAATATTTTGCCGAGAAGTTGGTTAACAACCTTGATTTTAGGGTTGATTTAATATTTATTGTGTAATTTTAAAGTACTAAGTTTGTGCGCCGAGTTAGGTATTTATTCTTTCAGAACCCCTGTAAAACAGCTTTTTTTACTAAATATTTCGTATTTTTACAGCAGAACTTAACTACATTTTCAAGAGTTATTTCTCGAAGAACAATCTTTTATTCTCGATGTTTTGTCCCTACAGGACATTCCAAAAATATTATTAGTTATATTGACATAGGCTCAGCACCTGAGCTAATAAATCAAATATTTTTTTTAAATAATCAAACCTCAGAAAGGCACATATTTGTCTTTCTATTATATATTTTTTAACAACTAAATTTTAATAAATGAAAAACGTTTATTGCGAACAAACATTAGGTTGCGTCACTTGTACCCTTTATTCAAAAGAGGGTAGAGCGATTGATTGGGATCACTGTTGTGATGATGTACCATGTTTTGAAGAGACAGTGAAAAACCGACTCTTAAAGAGAAATAATCTGTGTTAAACAAAGCTCTGTGTTTCTCCTGTAGCGGTCACCCACTCATCAAACGACGTATTTTTTAAATCCTCATTAGATTTAAAAATGAAATATTTTTGAACGTAGGTAAATGCTGGATCATTCTGAACTCTTGCGATAACAGACTCAAGAATGCTATGAAACTGAAACACCAGAACAACTTTGTATGATTTGCTTTCGTCGAGATCGTATTTTTTGTGTGTACAACGGAAAGTCATTGCCTGTGCGTGTTTATGCATTTGTCTCACGATCCTTGCACTATCTTTGCCGTTGTACATTTCAAAGAGATAGAGCTTTTGGCTTCCATCCGGCTTAAAGACTTTAAACGCTCCGTCCGGGATAAAATAATCTGTATCAGATAATGAAATTCTTGTCTTGGCTCTGAGGTTGCGACCTACTCTGTTGTTTCCTGTCTTATCAAAATAGGTGTCGAAAAACGGGACTTCATACTCTTTTTGTGTTGCCCACTTATCAAGCACGATTTGAAAGTCTATGGTAAACTTGCGGTGCAAGTAATCTTTATATGCAACTGTTTTTCCAAGAGGCATTTTGATTTCTTCTTCGGGTATGAGTAAATCAAGAACCAGTGATCTTTTGCCCTCTTTGGTGAGATAATACATAGACTCGACTTTCCCTTTGCGTGGCTGAGGGATTTTAAAATTATGACAACCAACAAGAGGTTTGCCCCTGTCTCTGAGTGAGGCGACTTGCTTCCATAAGTATTGATAATGGACAGTGCCGATGTCGAGAGCCAGCATTTGAGACATAGTGAGAAACTTATATCTCGCCAACGCTTCCAAGACATTGCTTTGAATATTCGTAATGACACCAGCCCAAGGGACTTTCTTTTTGTCGAGCGTCATAGAGAGTTCTTTTTTTGTTTCATACATTTTTAATTTTGGTTAATCATTAAAGTTGGGTTTATAAATTCCCTCAGCGTTTTGCGGATCAATACCTTGTGAGTCCGCTTCTTTTAGTGGTTTTCTGTGCGTCTCATCAAGTTTGATGTAATAACCGCTATCATTCGCTAGCCACAAGAAAAACTCTCTGAGGGCTTTCTTGTCCATATAAAAGGGCGGTTTCACGTCGACTAATGCGCTAGGTGATTTCACTACATTTGCGCCCGCTTTCTTCCTTGTATTATCGTACACGTAGAAGCTATATTTTGGAAGCTTATCAAAATCCTGTGTTTTCAACCCTCCCATTTGTTTTGCCATCAATTTTAGACTTTCTTCCTCATTGTCACCAGCTATTTTGATCGCTGTATTTGATAGAATAATGCGTTTGAGTTTGCTCTCCATATTCTGTCCTAGCAGTTGGTTTGCCAACACGAGATGAAGTCCATATTTACGGGATTCTGCCATAATCTCCTCAATAGTATCTGTGACGTAATTCTGCATTTCATCAATAAATAGGAACGTAGGCTTTCTATATTTCACATCAATGAGCTGTCTCTTACGTGCTACGCCCTGTATGAGCGCAATAAATAGCTTTCCAAGAGCTGGAGCTGAGGATTTACCCATCAATCCTTTGCTTAGGTTTAGAATTATCACTTTACCGCTATTCATTTCCTTTTCGAGATTGACAGTAGATTTGCCCACCAACAAACGTCTCAACTCCATATCATCTATAAGACTCTGTAAGCGGTAATAGATCCCCGACTTGGTGCTATTGAGTTTTGTATCGTCAAAACGATGCATGAGGTTTCTACGCTCGATGTTTGGATTTTTTACGCCCTGAGCTACTAAATCTCTATTCGTTTTGTCATCCATGAACCTCTTAAGGTCTGCAATACTTGCTGTTGGCATTCTCAGAAGTGTATCAATACACGCCTGTATAACGGCTTCCATTTGTGTGGTAGCTTCTGATTTTAGTATTTCAAAGAATGCGCTGGATAGCTCTTGTGTCATGTAATTGATCTCTCTATTATCGTTTGTCTGCAGATCAAAGGGATTGAGTACAAAAGTGTAATCCGCTCCAAGAATGTCCTCACCTAAAATTTGCTTTGCTGTCTCTCTCAAGAAAGGATCGAGATAGACAACTCTATTTTTACCTATCCCGTCGTTTAGTGAAAATTGAAGAATCTGTTTTGCTAAATCGCCGTGAGGTTCTAACAATACAAGTGACTTATTTCTTTTGTCTTGGCTCGTTTTCTGTAGCTGAAAAAAGAGCCATTTCATGAGTTCGGATTTTCCCGAACCGCTACGCCCTAAGATGTATGTATGACGTTTGAGGGATGAGAGAGGGAAATATTTTTTGATTGTTGATCCAAAAAAAAACTCATTCAAAAGAGGTATCTCGGATTTGACCGCCTTTTCAATCGCTTGTAAAAATGTTTCCAAAAGTGTCTGCTCATCATTTTTTGTTTGTGTTGCATTAAAGTAGTTGTCTGCGTCCTTGTCGATAATTAGAAGTGAATCGAAGACACGGAAATTTTGATAGCTTTCTGGTGGCGTTTTCCCTGAGACTGCAAGTTTGTATTCTGCCAATGTAAATCCCCTGTTTGCGATAGCGAGAGCCATATCAAAAGGATCGTCTGTTGTACGCTGTATTTGGTCTATATTCTTATCCTGAATCTCAACCCACCGACACATAATAAAGTCTACAAATTGTACGTCATGGAATGGAAGAATATAACCAGCGTCGACTAACTCGGTGTCATTAGAGTTAAATAAAGATTCATATTCGTAACACCAGTCAGTTAAAGTGCTAATGTCGGTTTGTTTGGTACTCAATTTATATGATTGACTGTATGATTTACCCTATGATTATACATATTGACCACTTATTTTGCAAATAATTGATACTCATTATGTTATGAATGTCAATGTGTATTCAAATTAATACTATATTTCCTTATATCTAAATTCCATATAGAACAAAAACCCTTTCGTCCATTTCGTTCTTCGCCTTTCGGCTCATTCGTATTGCTTGACTCAATCCTTACTCTCTCGATCTCTCATTCATTCAGTGTCCCTACTTCATTCATTCGTTCTCTCGCTCGCTCGTCTTTCGTCTCTCAATACGCAATTCGCCTGCAAGCCTCAACACGAAGAATAAACTTAGAATTTTTATTACTCTCTGTTCTTATTGATATAAGGAAATATAGCATAAACGAAGTTGCTTAAGCACCTAACAAATCTATTGTAATTTCTTTGGGTCGGGGGCGAAAATCAAAGAGGGGACATTCCCCTTTTATGAGCCATAAATCGCAAACGAGGTTTGAAAAAATTTTGTTGTAATGAACACACTTTTGCATTCGTGTCATTTTAGTCCATTTGCTTGTGTATTACATTTGGCTTACTTCGTGGGACGGTTTCGTCCCACGAAATTTTAACTCTGACTATATACCGTCGGGCTACCCTTATAATTGCATATAAATTTCAATGAAATGGAATACATAACATATATTTTACAAGAATACGGCTTGATTGGAGCTATTACTTTGACAGTAGGTTACATCATTTTCATTTGTCAAGACTTTATAAATAAGTGGCTCATTCACCAATTTATTGAAGATGATGAGACAGACACACCTACATAAGAAAAGACTGCACTGTCATTGTGTGAGTCAATTATTTTTTGTAAGATTATTTTGTCTCTCAATGGTTAATTGTCGTTCGGCTTCTTGTGATCTTTTTAAGTACGGACTATCTACCATGTGTCCAATGCGTCTAAATGCTTTGTCTAATGTCACGGGATTACCTAAATGTATTTGATCGTAAAAAGCGTAAAAAATTTGTTGTTTGGCATTGATTTCTTTTTGTATAATCTCCTGGTGTTTTTCACGAGCGAGATTTTGTATTTCTCGCTCTGAAAATAAGAGGTCTGTCTTCTGTTGCTCTAATTGCTTTCTCTCGTGTTGTATAGTTTGTATTTTCTGTAGTGCTTCCAAACTTCCTTTTTCTTTTTCCAGCTCAAAAAATCGTTGCTTAAGATCAAGCTCAAATTCTTTTTCTCTTATGAGTTGTTGTGTCTGTCTGTTGTATGCCTTAAGATCATTTTCACGACGTGTGATATTTAGCTCACGTTCTTGATAAGTGATAAGGGTTTCCCGTTTGTTATGATTGTAGGTTGCGTCCCGTATATCTCTCGATAGTTTTTCTTCTTTTTTCTCAAAGGCAAATATTGTCTCTTTGCGTTCTTGGTTTAGCTTGTCACGTTCGGTCTGTAGCTTGTGTAGTGTTTCACGCTCCTGAGTCATAAGTCTATCTTCTCGCTGTTGAATCTCGTAGTGTTCAATTTTACGTTGTAGGTCTTTTTCTCGTTGCTCGAAATCAAAGGTGGCTTTTTGTTTTTCTTGCTGGAAAGCGTCTTGGATTTGCTGGAAGTTGTACCGCTCGACTTCTCGATCGTGCTTGTCTACCATCTTGTCAAAATCAAAATCTCGTTTATCGAGGCTAAATTGTGTTTGCTCCTGTTCAAATCTCCATCGTTCTTGCTTGAATTGATTTAAACGTTGTTCGATTTGGTAATATGCTTTTTCGATATTGAAATTATTACGTTCAACATCGAGCTTGATTTTTTCTTCCTGTGTCAGTAGTTGGATTTGCTTTTGGTTGTTGGTGGCTTCCTGTAGTTCGTTTAAGATTTCGGCACGTCGTAGATTTTCAGCTCTCTCCTGTTGGCTGGCAAAACCACGTTTATACATCTCATGGATGAAACGAGGAATATGAACTGGTGTATTGAGAAAGTGTAAAAGCTTTTTATTAATCTCTTTTTTATAATTTTCTTGTAAAGTATTGTGTCTAATATCTAATTTATCTTTTTCATCTTGTAATCTCTCGTATTTGGTTGAAATAACAGAAAGCTCTTCTTTAATAGTTGCTTTTTCTTTTTTTATTGAGCTTAATTTCAACTCAATTTCCATAACATCAAAACCCGACATAGTAGCTTGTTGTCTAAATTCCTCAACTTTTCTTTCCAATTCACGATTATTAGATAATGTGTTTTCTCTTTTGATCTTGAAATTTTGATGTCTGAGTTTCTCTATCTCCTCTTTTTTTCTAGTGAGTAATGTATCTCTCCTTTCTAATTGATTTCTTAAATTTTGACTGTTATGAGCTGAATCATTAATCTTTTTTTCTTCTTTACGGCGAAGTAAAACAAGCCTTATAATAATTACAATAAATGCACTGCTTATTAAAAGCAGTGGAAAGTATAAGTCGTCTATATAGACATCAAATTTTCGACGAATCCAAAAAAGAATAGTTCCAATAATATATGTGGCAACAAATACTTGGAACAAGAAAATTCCGATTTTTTTTAGTAATTCTTTTTGTTCTTCTTTCAATTTTATACTGTCATTTCTATTTAGTCAAATTTCATTTTCTCTTTCAATTTAAGCATATTCTCTTTGTATTCGTCCTGTTCAATGTCAGTAGTTTCTTTACTAGTATAAACCTTAACAAATTCCTCGTGAGGTAACCCAATAGACTGCAATCGGGCCTCTCGCCTATCGGGCGTCATTCTACCTTTTTCAGCTCTAACTTTTTCCGCTATTTTCCAGTAGACAGTATTCTCTTTTTTGCTATCAAAAATTTTATTTTCAGTCCACCACTTTACAAATGTCCCAGCGTTCGCCTCTCTATTTTTCTTGTCCTTATTCGTCCATTTTAGAAAATGGTCGATTGCGTTTTTTGTGAAAATATCTTCGTAGCCTTGCAAATCACCAGCCTTGATCGTTGGGATAATCTGTCTATAAGCTATACCCTCATATACTCCAAACTCTTTCAATATTTGATATGCTTTAAGTTGTGAATATGTTAGCTCTTCTATGTCTGACTCTGATGGTACATAATCTTTAAGTGCTGATTTTGGGATAAGTCTCTCTCTTTGGCTTTGGTGTTCTGGTGCTTTGTAAATCGTAAATCTTATATCTGTGACTTTACGTCCAGCCTTGATATATTCATAGTCAATATTGATTTGTGTGCTATGCTCATTTATCTCTCGTTTCATTGGATCAAGTACCCATTTTCTAAAATCTTTCACGCTTTTATATTTTCCCTCGATCCCTAAAAGTGCCTTCATTTCCTCTACCCCATACACAATATGACAGACGTCTTTGTGTCCCTTCAATCTGTTGTATTCAGCTTTAAATATCTGAATCATACGGATAGCATGTTTGCCTTGTATCGGCATTACTTCTATCAAGTTGATTTGTACATATTTACTCAACTGCAGTAGAAAGTCTTTAAGCTGTTCTGAGAATTTAAACTTAATAGATATATCGCCCTCATCATCTTTAAATGGTTTGATAGCGTCAAACCAGTGATAGTATTCGTGCATAGTTATTTCCTTACCCTTAATCACAAAACCTTTTGGGATGGTGATACTCTTCTCCATTATGTTCTTGCACATAAGATCGAGGCGATCATAAAAAGTACCCCAGTGCTTTTTATCATTTGATAAGGCTTTCTTTATTTCAGTTACTTTCGCCGTTTGTTCTGTAAAGTTTTCCCGCTTTAGAGGATCAATTTTTGCAACTAAAAATAGAATCAGTTTTTGTTCATTTGCTGACAAGCTGTAATGAGATTTCATTACAAACTGATTGTCAATTTTTGCTATGCTTCGATTAGTAGATTTTGCCATCCTTGAAGATGTAAATATAAACAAAAGGGAGTTTATATAAAAAATCTCCCTTTTCAAGTTTTCTTGATTTTTGACATTCCACAATCTCTCCCTTTTCATTCCACAATCTCTCCCCCATAGACTCCACAATCTCTCCCTTTTCATTCCACAATCTCTCCCTTTTCATTCCACAATCTCTCCCCGTAGTAGGTCTAAATATTTAATGTAAAGTCTTGTAAAGCATTGTATATAAAGGGATTACAAAGATTGACAAAATCCCAAATTAGGTCTATAAAGTATTAAATATTAAATAATATATAAAAGGTCTTAAAAGAGAGACTTACGACCTTTTGATTAAATTTATTCCCCCCAACCCCCCAAAGGGGGCTCCGATCAAAAAAAAATTCCGCCTAATTTTTAAAAGAAAAAAGAAAAAGAAAAATTCCGCCAAAAAGAAAAAGAAAAAAGAAATCAGATTTTTCATTCCACAATCTCTCCCTTTTCATTTTTATAATTTCCTCTTCCCTACCCTATCGAATGTTAATGATCTCTACTCTAGGATGATTTTCAAACATTATGAGTTATAAAAACCTCTCAAAAGTGGCTTCTCACCATGCCATATTTTACGCTGAGGGCGTTTTTTCGCCCAAAATGTAGTTGTATACGAATTTTCAAAAAAAGTCGCTTAGAGGCTAAATTTTTGAGATCCATTCCGCCTTTTAAAAATCACTTATTCTGCAATCTGATATTCTTGTACCAAGACGGCTGTAGGAATATTGAGTTTTGTTGAGATTCTTCTAATCATTGGGAGTGTTAGTTTCCTTTTACGATTGAGTATTTCTGAGGCTCTTTCTTTGTAGCCAATTATTTCTCCTAAGTCTTTTGATTTCATATCCATTTGATCCATACGAAACTTGATAGCTTCTATTGGATCAGACGCAGGGATCGGATAATGCTTGTCCTCATACACTTCTATCAAGATTGCCAATAATTCAGCTTTTTGTCCCTCTTTTGTATTTGGGTCTGCTTCAAAAATTGGCTCTAACTCTTTAAGAGCTGATTCATATTCTTGTTCTGTGGTGATTGGTTTGTTTACTGTGAATGCCATCTTAATACATTTAAAATTAAAACTGGTTAATAGTGTTGGCGTCTACTTTGTCATACTCTGCATGTGTACCAATGAATTTTATATACATACGCTGAGCCCTATAGTTTACCGAAACTATCAAGCGATAATGATTTCCTTTGATGTGAAATATTACCCTGTTATTTGGTAATATGACACACTTTGGAAAAGCATTTGTAAAATCTGCAGGTGTCCCCCACTCTGACTTTTTGATGACGTTGCACCATTCAATAATTGCTTGCTTGCAATTTGTATGCTTGTCTCCAAACTCAAATAGATTACTTCTCGATATAATTCTCATTCATACAACATCTAGTAAAATCAAAAAGTTACCATAATGATAACTATTTTTTATTTTAGTGCAAGTCCTTTCTGAATATTGCGCATTTGCGCAAAAGAGCAAGAGCATTTGCGCAAATGCGCATTAATCAGAAAGGTCTTTTTCTAACAATGTTCGAAAGTACTCAGAGACTCCCATATCAAGATCGAGAGTCCTTTGTTTCATCCTCTTGTAAAGGGATCTTGGTAGAATAACTGACGCCTTGCTAGTGGGTTCGTCTTGGTGGATGGTTTCGACAGCTTGCTCTATTTTCTCAATCTTTGGTGTAGATTTTTTTAGAGCTACCTTTCTCCCTAGTGATACTTTGTTGTCAAATCCTTTGGTTTTTGCCATGATATAGATTTAAAAGTTTAAAATGCGCATTTGCGCAAAAGAGCAAGAGCATTTGCGCAAATTACAATGCTTGTACTATTGCCAATATCTCGTTTGTTAGCTGGATCGTTTCGTCTTTTGCTTTTGGGTCTTTGTATTCATACACTCCCTTACCTTGACTGTTTGCTACGTTGTAGGCGGTGCGATCGCCAATTTTTGTATCGAGTGTTTTTATATCTGATTCTTTCAAAACATCTTCTGTTTGTTGGCTCACCAGCAAACGACCTTTGTACTCATTAAACAAAAAGTAGGCTGGTATATCTTCGCCTTTTTGTTCGACGGCTTGATCGTATCTATCTATAAATTTTTGTGTCGCTCTCAAATCCATAAGACCAGCTTTGACGGGAATGATAAGCAAATCAGCTATCGAGATAATTCTACTGGTGACAGGATCGAGAGAGGGTGTACCATCAATAATGACAATATCATAATTGTCGACCAGTCCGATAATGTTCTTGGATAGAGCTTTGGAATCGGGGAGTCCTGACACATAGATATAGGGTAGGGACTCGTCTCTATCCGTAGACCACGCAATACATGATTGGTTTGTGTCAGCGTCAACAATAGCGACTTTGTACTCTTGGTGAGCAAAGCAAACTGCAAGATTTTGGGAAATCGTAGACTTTCCGACGCCACCTTTTAGGCTCGATACTGTAATAATCATGCGTTAAAAGTAGTAAAAATTTATTATTGCGCATTTGCGCAAAAGAGCAAGAGCAATTGCGTAGTTGCTCTTGACAGTTCACGCACAATAAAGTATACCCACACACATATAATAATAACATATATAATAAAAATTAATGTGCTGAATGTTGAATGTATAGTAATTGAGTTATAAGGTTTATTTTCAATTATTTATATATAATAATTATTTATATATATAAGCTATAACAGCTTTTTATTTTAATGAAAGTTTGCATAGTCGTACTATAAAACGTATCTTGTATCCAAGAAATATATGAATTGCTAACGAGCAAGCCATATCTTCTATGTATATATTCAAAAATGTAACTATTTCGCCACCACACCTATATAGTAGTCGTTAGCTTCATTAATGAAGTACGTTGAAATGATGAAAAAATTAAATACTTTAAATCACCAAGACAATCCACCTTTGCGGCAGATTGTCTTTTGCGTTAGTGATTTTCAAACTCTTATTTCCTCCTCCGTTTTTTCAGCATTAACACTATCTTTTTCAAAAATCCTTTTAAGAGGATTTGGAAAAAGCCACGCCAATAAAGTAACGATTAATGTAGCTGCGAGGAGAAATAGAGAGATGGAATCTGTAATACAAAACATAATTTAAGTTTTATGTACAGACCAAACTCGGAAGAAACAATTGAAATTTGTATTAACATCAACAAAATTGCAACGGATCAATTTGATCCTTCGTTATCGGCCTGTACGTGAGAAATACATTAATAAAGTTAGCGTTATTACGTTGATTTTAAAAGCTGGTACGATAAATTAAGCGGCACTTCTTTTTAAGAAGTAGCCGCTTTTATTTTTTGGGAAATAATTTCCCCACTTTCCATCATATAATTTAGGGATTTTATTATCATCGTGCAATATTTGTACGACTTGTGAAGCAGAAACATCTTACTTTTTTACAGAAAATAATTTGCAGAATTATAAATATCCCCAGTTTTAACAGTCAAAATCCGAATAAAATTCAACTGGAATTGAGGAATGTGTTAAGATCGAAGATTGAGAGCTACGATCAACATAGGGGAAAGAGCATTGAGATAATTTCAGATGGTTGTCTTAAGAGATTTGTCAATTATATTAATGATACGTCGTCAGTTGACAAACCAAAACCAAAAACTTTAATAAAAAAAATTGAGCTGATTGCTTACTACTTCGTAAGTGATACCACTTTATATTTTAAAGACATCACAGATAATATTGATGAGGCATTAAGTTCGTTAAGGAATATCGTTTCAAAAGGAAATGTGCTGTATGGGTCTAGATGGAAGTGCCACTTTTTAGATAACAATTTAAATGAGACAGGTAGCCTCTATTTACTGACAGCAAATTGTAATTTTGATAATGTGTTCACATTATCTTTTAAATACGAAACTCCTCCTGACAAGAAAAAAATAGTGTTTGGCAAGTACAGCAAATCTACTGCCAGTGAAAAGGTCTATTTCATTAATCTTTTTAAGGGCAGAAATTTAGTCAACTTATATACACATATCATTATAAATAATGTCAAAAACAATGCAAAATATATTGAAGGAACTTACACACAATATTCTTCAGATAATACTTACTCAGGGACAATACTATTTATTCGCAGCGATCAAATAGCAGTCGACACAAAGCCAATAAACTTATATGACCATGCAGAGTTAATCAGAGTGCCGAAGCAAATCAGAGGTTATTTTTTGACTCCATACCAAAATAGAATTCTAAGTAATAGAACGACTATGCGTTCAGATGATGAATTAAGTGACTGGAATACAAAAAGAACAAAGCTGATTAACAACAAAGACAAAGATATATATATTGCTTACCCAACAGAGTCTATAAAAGACCCAGATAAACGAAAACTGGTATTAAAATCGGCTGCAAATTTGGAGAAATTAATTACGGCATTCTGTAAAATAGAGTCAACTCAAATCGTTGCGATCCACAAAAAACCAAAACCTAAGTCTGATGATTCATTCTATAGTAGTTTACGATATATAAACAGAAGTAAAATATTCATACTTTATAACCCATTAGACAACTCTGATATACAAGGTGTGAGTAGTTCATATATGGAGCTAGCGCTTTCTTTATCAAAAGTAGGAGCAACGAGAAATATAGTCTTCTCAAAAGTAGACCCTCCATTATTAGTAAAGCCAATATTAGATATATTTTTGAAATTTAAATCATCATCGAATGGCATTTCTTTGCTTGAAAACATAAAATCAATAGAGGATTTGATTAGAGCAATAACGCAAATTGAATGCGATAGTGCGAAATTAAAAAAAATGATTATCGAACTTGAAAAGGCTTAAATTCTACCACATCCTACTAGCCAATTCCCTTTCTTCTTTTCCCATCACCTGCAAATAAATAGCTGTCGTTTCCATACTGGAATGACCCAACCACTTCTGAATAGTAGGTAAGGGGATTTCATTCATAACACAGTGAATACCAAATGCATGGCGCAAACCTTTGGGGCAAGCCATCGCACCAGTGATACCAGCGTCGTCCATCACCTTATCAATTTTTCTACTTCCTGTACGTCTAGTGAAATTCCATAGGGGAGAGGTGCGTAAAGTTTTTGACTTTTGTTTTTTTCTGATTTCGTGGACGAGATTAAGTGTATTGATAAATTCGTCTGAGATCGGAATTTGTCTATATATACCAGCTTGTCTTTTTTTGATCGTCTCGACAGTCACGCATTTGTTGGATAGATCAATACTGCTGACAGTGAGGCTGAGGGCTTCGCTGATCCTGACGCCTGACTCTCGAAGCATGAGGCAAAAGGTCATGATCTCACGCTCTTGTAGTCTTGAGACCTCAGCGAATTTATCACGCTCCTCAGCGTTCAAATATTTACGTTGTCCGTCGGCTGTAATGAGAGAAAATAGCTTATCCATAGGGTAGGAGTAATGTGACATAAAAAAGTACGCCTGGACAATCTGCAGACGCCTAAAAACACCACTAAAATACATATAAATAAAGGGATGTCCCAATACTCTAAACGAAGTGTGACATTTTTCAAGTCAAACAAGATCAAATCTTATGCGATCGGGTGGGGTAGTGGCTGGATGGTGTCACACTATTGGTGATAGTGTGACATTATCTCTGTCCTAATGAGACCCCTATAGACTAATTAATGTAGTTAAACTTAATCTTATTACCCATAATTTGCAGTATATAAAATTAGAAATATGGGTTTTGAAAACATAAAATTAGACCTCAATACAATTTCAATAGGTAGATTTATTACTATCTGCGTTGTGATATTTTTTGTGGCACTGGCAGTATTGTCTCTTGTATTCTATATCGAGATATGGAATGTCATTGGAGTTTTGGACATTCATCATGTCCTCAGACATATACTTAATTCAACTTAGCTTGTAGATTTTCAATTGTTTGCTCTTTACTCTTAAGCTCCTGTTTGTAGAAATCAGACTTGTCCTTTGACAATTGTTTCCGTCATTCTTTTCTCACGTCAAGTTTGACAAAC